>Ga0209801_1000035_pt1 | contig 96641 bp, 75 predicted proteins | sample GraSoiAngelo_127_FD_185884 | JGI IMG/M metagenome (GOLD analysis project Ga0209801, IMG submission 185884) | Grasslands soil microbial communities from the Angelo Coastal Reserve, California, USA - 14_0927_09_40cm (SPAdes) (version 2) | ecosystem: Environmental > Terrestrial > Soil > Grasslands ... | reverse complement strand
CCTGGCCGCGACGAAATCGATCAATCGCGTCAGTTGCGCCGGAGTGTCGGTGCGTGTCGCCAGCTTGAAAATATCCGCGCCAGACATCATTGCCGCGCGCGCTTTCTCTCGCAGCTGATTGGGACTCGGAGTGCTTTTCAGGCAGTGCACTGAAATGATCTGCCGCACATTCTGCTTCCGAGCCATCCGAAGCAGCGACCGGAAGACTGGCGCCGAGCGTAGTTCGACGTCGATATAACGAGCCCTGGATAAGAATCGAGCGAGAAGATTGTGTCGTTGCGCCGCGGATAATCGATTTGCGCCGCCTTCGATCGGATGTCGAGCCGTGATGATCAGCGGCGCGCGTAACTTCGAAATCCTGTTCTCCAGTCGATCAACCGCCCGCACAAGACGATCCAGACGCAGTTCAAAAATATCCGGTGGCTTGCCCATTCGAATAGCGAAATCGAGGTCCGCCGGCGACGTGATTACGCCGACTACACGGTGACGTAGGCGAGGCGTTGCCAACCTGCGCACGATCACATTTAGCGGCCGGCCCCTGGTGCGTAGCGCGAAACCATTCGCTCAACGTACTTGGCCAGAATGTCGAACTCGAGGTTCATTAGATCGCCCGGTTGGGCCCGGTCCAGATTGGTATGCGTTTTCGTGTAAGGAATAATCCACGTGACGAAACTTGTCGGAAGAACATCGGCGACAGTAAGACTGATCCCATCGACCGCAATCGAGCCCTTGCGCGCGACGTAATGGGCGAATGCGTCAGGTAACTCGATTTCCAATCGAAAACCTGCGCCGCTCTTCTGCCAGGCGATGACCGGCGAAACACAATCGATGTGCCCTTGAATGAAATGTCCGCCAAGGCGCTCGCTTGCAGTAACGGCACGTTCGAGATTTACCAGCCGCTTCCGCTGCAAGTTTTTTAGATTTGTGCGAGCGATCGTCTCTTCCAAAAGATCGAAAATCAACACGCCGCCGCGATGTGAGTGCAGGGTGAGGCAACAACCACTAACGGCCAAACTATCGCCACGCCGTATCTTTTTCGCGACGCGCGGAGCGGCAAGTTTCAATTGGTTGCCGCTTTTGCTTGTATTCACCGCAATCACGGTGCCAACTTCTTCGATTAAACCGGTGAACATTCTGAAGAGCTTAAGTTTTCAGTTTTAAGTTTTACGGAGTCTGCACTTAAGACTTAACACTTCTTCATTCCTATTTCATTAGCGTCCGTTGGTCGTTAGAAAATGAGTGTGTATTGCCCATGCCCGTTCATTTAAGGAAACTCCCGCCTACTATCTTTCAGCGCTTTTTCCGCACCGAGACAGCAGGCGGATCAGTCTTGCTGCTGTTCGGCATTGCTGCGTTGGCCCTGGCGAACTCACCGCTCGCCGCATCGTACGCGGGTGTTTGGCGAACACCATTAGCCGTCGGGATAGCGGATTACTCACTTTCACTGACGTTGCATCAATGGGTCAATGACGGACTGATGGCAGTGTTTTTCCTCTTGGTTGGCTTGGAGATCAAGCGGGAATTGGTCGTCGGTGAGCTGGCCTCCGTGCGCAAAGCAACGCTTCCCATCGCGTGCGCTATCGGCGGCATGATTGTCCCGGCTGCGCTTTACTGGGTTTTCAACCCGATTGGATTTGGAGCGCGGGGTTGGGGTATTCCCATTGCGACTGATATTGCCTTTGCCCTCGCCGCACTGGCATTGATCGCACCACGTGCGCCAACCGGTGCAAGGGTATTTTTGACTGCTCTGGCGATCGTTGACGATGTGGGGGCGGTGCTTGTCATTGCTACTTTCTATTCGCAAACCATCGCATGGGGAGCCCTCGGCGTCGCAGGTCTGCTGATTTTGGTGTTGTTCGGATTTAATGCAATGGGAGTGCATCGGCTGTGGCCGTATTTGTTAGTGGGAGGGATGCTCTGGTATTTTGTGCATCAGTCCGGGGTGCACGCGACGGTTGCTGGGGTGGCCCTTGCTTGCGCCATTCCCACGCGCACACGGACTAATGCAACGCAATTCTCTCGGGAGGCGCGCTCAGTTTTGGATCGATTTGACCAAACCGAGAGCGGCGATTTTATCGTTTTGACCAGTAAGGGACAGCAGGAAGCGCTCTTTGCACTCGAGTATGCAGCCCAGAGCGTAACGGCGCCGATTCTGAGGCTTGAACACGCTCTACATAAATTCTCAGCATTCGTGGTGATGCCGCTGTTCGCCGCGGCGAACGCTGGAGTGACCGTAGCGTTACCGATCCGGCATGCAAAGATTGCCGTCGGAGTGTTGGTCGGGCTGGTTCTTGGCAAACCGCTGGGGATTATGGCGGCGGCTCTGCTCGCAGTTAAATCAGGCGTTGCCAGACTTCCTCACGCTGTGAGCTGGACATCTTTGCTCGGTTATGCGTGGCTCGCCGGAATCGGTTTCACCATGTCGCTATTTATCGCAATGCTTGCGTTCGATGAGACTGCGTCGGTTGGGGCCGCAAAGTTGGGCATCCTTGCCGGCTCGCTCGCGGCTGGGGTCGCGGGAGCCATTGCCCTGAGGATTGCCTCAGGTTTTCGTAATGAATAGGTCGCATCCCGCTCCCGAGTCCCATGTGTTCTATGAGGCGCAGGCGCAAAGCCGAGGAAGCGCGCCGGTTACCATTCTCTGTTCCATTCTCTTTCTGTCCGGGACTGGTGCACTCATATTCGAAACTCTTTGGCTACGGTTAAGCGGGCTCGCATTCGGCAACTCGGTCTGGGCAGCGGCGTTAATCCTTTCCAGTTTCATGGCCGGCCTGGCACTTGGGAACGCGATCGCGGCTTCATCGAGAATTCGGCGATGGCGACCCCTCCAGCTTTACGCGTTGCTGGAAGTGCTCGTTGCTCTGCTTGGGTGCACAATCGTTTTTGGTCTTCCGGCGCTCGGCGAATTATTGCGACCCCTGTGGCAAATGCTTTGGAATTACCAGCCCGCGCTTCTCGGAGTGCGATTCATTGTCTCTTTCCTGATTTTGCTTGTGCCGACGACGGCGATGGGCCTGACGCTGCCGGTGTTGATCGAAGATCCAATGTTGCGGCAAACCAATTTTGGAAGCGCGATTGGTTTTTTGTATGGCTCGAACACGTTAGGAGCGGTGGTTGGCGCTGTGCTCGGTGAAGGTTATCTCATCGCGGCGTTTGGTCTTCGAGGCACAAGTTTGGCTGCGGCTTTGGCGAGTTGCATCGCTGCAGCGGTCGCTTTGCTGATAACACAAATTGACAGGAACATGGCTGCGCTTGTTCCTCAGCGCACACTTCCTCTGCGTTTGGGCGCAAGATATTGCCCCCCGTGGCGTATGCTTTTCATCAGCTTTGGGACGGGCTGCATCCTTTTGTCGCTGGAGGTGATTTGGTTCCGATTTTTACGGCTGTACGTCGTTTCAACACCCACGGCGTTCGCCATAATGCTTGCGATTGTACTGGCGGGAATCGGGCTCGGCGGCCTTGCGGCGGGCATGATGCATCATCGCTCCGCCCGACCGAATCAATTGCTTCCTATCCTGTTGTTGCTGACGGCGATTGCAGTGCTTTTGTCATACCTTTTCTTTCCAGGCGAGGCGGTAAACACGCCCGGCGGTGCTTTCAGCATCGCATCCTGGCCGCAAATCGCGTTGCTGTGCCTGGCCTTAATGTTCCCTGTCTCATTTTTGTCGGGGATCTTGTTCCCGACCATCGTTGTCGTTGTCCAAGCGAGCGTGGAAGACCGGATGAACAGCACTGGAATCACGACCTTGTTCAACACGGCGGGGGCAGCAGTTGGTCCACTGATTGCAAGTTTCACGTTGCTGCCGAACTTCGGCCTTCAGTGGAGTTTCATCTTATGCGCTGTAGCGTATGCTTTGCTCGCCGCGCTTGGTGGCGAAGAAAGAGCGTCGTCCTTTAAGCGATCCATCAACTTCGTAACTGCTGCGCTTTACGCCGCGGTACTCCTTATCGTCGCAGTTATTCAATACCATCGTGCGGACGCGCCTTTCGAACATGCGAGCCGGCCCTACGAATTGGACGAAAGAGGGCGCGCGTTAGCCTACGTTGTAAAAAAGATCGAGGGGACCGCAGACACGTATCAGTTGCTGCGACGGGATCTTTTTGGCGAGCCGTATTACTACCGGCTGTTGACCAACGCCTTTTCGATGTCAGCCACAAATCCGCGCAATCAGCGCTACATGAGATTGTTTGCCTATCTTCCTCTGGCACTTCGTCCAGAGTCAAAAGATGTGCTGCTTATCTGTTACGGCTGCGGAGTCACCGCCGATGCGCTCCTCCACGGACCGGACGTCCGGCGAATGGATATCGTGGACATTTCCAAAGAGGTATTCACTCTTGCTGATCTCTATTCTGGCATCAATTACTCGAACCCGCTGCGCGATCCTCGCGTCCACTCAATCGTGCAGGATGGGCGGTTCTTCCTCCAGGCAAGTCCGCGGCAATACGACATTATCTCCGGCGAGCCGCCTCCGCCGAAGGTGACCGGTTCGGTCAATCTCTACACCGAGGAATTTTTCTCGCTTATGAACAGCCGACTGAAGGAAGGCGGAATCGCTACGTTCTGGCTGCCGATCAATCAATTAAAGGTAGATGAAGCAAAAGCAATTCTGCGTGCGTTTCACAATGCATTTGCCAACGCGTCTGTCTGGGCCAGCGCAGATCAGGAGTGGATCATGATGGGCATAAAAGGTCCGGGACGCAAAATGGAAGCAGAAAAACTTCGGCAATTGTGGAATGACCCAGCCAGCGGCGCGGATCTACGGAGGATTGGAGTTGAGGTTCCCCAACAGCTCGGCGCGCTGTTTTTGATGGACGGCGAAGAGATCGACCGCATCACCAAAGACGTCGCGCCCCTGACCGACCTTTATCCAAAGCGGCTGACGGATGAGCGCTGGGACGACGAAGCGAGTCATCGCTTCGCTTTGACGTATTTGGACGCGCCCTCAGCGTTTCAACGTTTTCTTTGGTCTCCATTGATCAATAGAATCTGGCCTGAGGCGCTCAACCCGGAAACTGCCGGACTGGCGTCATTTTTTAATCTTCGTCAGTCACGATATCTCTCCGAGATGAACGGAAGCAACGAGTTGGCCGAACTGGATCTTTATCTGCGCCGTTCCCGCCTGCGAATACCGGTCCTGGAGGTGCTGGGAAGTGACGGGTTCCGGCTGTCAATTGCGGAGCGTGTTGCGAAAAAATCGCAACCGCCTCCGCTGGAAACGATGCCAGACTTGGTTGCGGGAGCGCTTGCGCAACGCGACATCAATGGGGCAATTCGTCTGTTGGAGGACGAGAAAGATCGCGGCCCGTTTAGTCTCGGTGACACGTTTCTTCTTATTTATCTCTACTGTTTGAACGGCGAGGTCGACAAAGCAGAAGCACTCGCTGGCGCAAATGCCGCGATCAAGAAGAATAGTTTCGTCGATTGGCTCTGGGCGAAATTGCAAAACGAGTTCGGATTTCATCCGCCAAATTGACCACGACTGAATTCGGCCGCGGATAACGCTGATAACCCAATTGGGTGAACTGATTCGCAAAGAATCGAGCAGAGAAATCGTTGGCGTGGCGATGCACGTTCTGAATGCCAGGTTGGAGTGGAAGCGTGCGACAGCAACCGCGAGCGTCTGAGCATCCAAACGTGACGGCTTAAATCTACAGTCCACGGTCGGCAAAAAATTATCCGCGATATTCGCGTAATCCGTGGTTCCAAGGGTTCAAAAAAACTTTCAAAAAAAGTGAAAAAAAAGCTTGTCAGCCCCTGACGCGTTCCTTTAAACCGTGAGTTAACGCGACAAGTGCGTCCACAAGGCCGTTCAAAAAAACTTTGAAAAAAGCGAAAAAAAAGCTTGTCAGCGTTCGGAAAAGTTAATAACCGTGGCAGAACCTAACCAAACCAATGGAGAAACTAATGACTAAAAACGTGCTAAATAAACTCGGATTCCTTGGCGCCGTCTTTGTGGCGGCCGTGGGATTTCCTCTAATTTTTGCATCAAGCGCATCGGCTCAATTGCCGGCACCGGCCGTTCCGGCTAACCCGGCGGCGCCGGCGCCTTCGGCTGAGGTCGAGCGTGTCGTGGTGACCGGTTCGAATATTCCCACGGCGGAAGAGACCGGCCCGAACCCGGTGGACACCTATCGCCCGCAAGACATCGAGAAGCTGGGTATCCGTAACGCAACCGACCTGACCACGTTTATCCCGCAAGAGGCGGGCGGCACCGTTAACCAGAACATCGCCAATGGCGGCGACGGTACCGTCCAACTGAACCTGCGCGGCATTTTGCCAAAAGAGACCCTGATTCTGATAGACGGCAAGCGCATCGCACAGGCTGCAATATTCGGTGGCTACGACATCCAGCTGATTCCCTTCTCCATGATCGATCACATCGATATCCTGAAGGATGGCGCTTCGGCGGTGTACGGAGCAGATGCCGTCGCTGGTGTGGTCAATTTCTTCCTGATCCACAAGTTCCGTGGCTTGGAAATCGGTGGCACGTACGGCAATACAAACCTCGGCGGTTCCAACGATATGGGTGAATGGGAAGCGTGGTTAAAAGCCGGCACAGGCGATGACAAGACCGACATCGTCGTGATCGCCGATTTCTATCAGCGCGATGGTGGCCTGTTTAGTCGTGACCGCGACATTTCAAGCAACGGCAATTTTGTTCCATTTGGAGGATTCGACGTTCGCAGCGGGAATTTCCCTGGCCGAGTGCACGGTGAACGTTTGATTCCCCGTCTGTTTTTCAGCGCGAACGCTCCGACACCGCATTCGGCTCCTAACGTCGCGACCTCTCCGTTTTATACTCCCCCGGGTGCGGTACCCGGCATTATAAACGGTACACCCGGGGATGGGAACTACCTGTTCTTTAACTTCGCGGCTTTCACGCCAGCGCTTCCGCCGGCGGATCGCCAGACGTTCTACGGCTCGTTCACCCGCGATCTGTGCGACAAGTACCTGACGATATTTGCCGATTTCAAAATTGCGCGATCTTTTTTCGATGCATCCCTGGCGGCTGTTCCGTTTACGCCGGACCCATTTAAGACTCCGGGAACTACCGTAGGATTTAGCCCCACCGGCATCAGCGTGCCAATCCAGAATGCGTTTAATCCGTTCACCGTAGGGGATACGACTTTGGCTATCAACGGAGTCCCAGTCCCTGTGACTACTGGCGTCCGGTTTCGTGGCATTAATGACACCGGCCCCAGACACGAGAAGTTTACCTACTGGGATATGCTCTTCGATGTTGGACTGAAGGGTGAGATGGGCGAGTTTGGCGATTATTTCAAGACGTGGAACTGGGAACTGGGCTTCCGCTACGCTCGCAACGAGGGAGAGGACTTGTCCATTGGTGAGGTCAGCCAGCCTGGTCTGCGAGACGCGTTGCTCGATACAAACCCGGCCACGGCCTTTAATCCTTTCTTGGGCATCCTTGGTCGCAATACGAATGCGGCGATAGCCCGGACTTATGTCAACCTGCATAACTCGGCCACCTTTGAGCTGCCATTGGCTTACGCCACGATTAATGGCGATCTGTTTAATCTTCCTGCGGGACCAGTGTCGTTTGCGCTCGGCGGCGAGTATCATGGTGAAAGGTGGGACCGCAAGCCGGACTCACTGAACACAACGTTCTCAACAATCGGTTCAGTTGACAGCGAAGGCTCAAGGGTGAACCGCGATGTTTGGAGTATTTACGAGGAAGTGCGGGTGCCGTTCACCAGCCCCACATGGAACTTCCCCGGCTTCTACAGCTTCGAAGTTGACTTTGCCGAGCGCGAGGAATGGTACAGCCAGAACACTTCCCCAGTACTCAGTACCAACTTCCCGGCAGCGCATTCTACGTATGACGCGCAGAAGCCAAAGGTATCGGTCCGCTGGCAGCCGATTGATCCCAAGTATATCGGCGCGCTGACCCTGCGCGGCAGTTACACTGAAGCGTTTCACGCGCCGACGGTGCTCGAACTTTCACCCGCAGGCCAGCAGAGCTTCCCGCTGGTTGTCGATCCGTTTTCCAGTCAGACTGAGCCGCAGGTCGAGGAACGCCAAAGCGGAAACCCATTCCTGCACCCAGAAGTCGCCTACGAGTGGACTTATGGAGCGGTTTACAGCCCGAAATGGATCAAGGGACTCACAGTTAGCGCTGATTGGTGGCACATTGATATGCGCGACATCGTGGCGCTCCTCGGCGCGCAGTTCATTCTCCAGAACAGCAATCGCGAACCTTTTGCGAGCTTGGTAACCCGTGCTCCTAGTACAATTCCGGGTGAACTCGGTCCGGCCACGCTCATAATCGATCCCCGCCAGAACCTTGCTGGGGCGATTTTCGAAGGTCTCGACTACGAAGCGATCTATATCATGGATTCAACGATCTTCGGCGGCGCAGATTGGGGTAGACTGACCACTACAGTCAACGGCACTTGGCTGTCCCGGGCTGAGCTTCAGCCAACTCCAGGTTCCAAACGTTTCGGTATCGCTGGCGAGTTTCTGCCTACCTCGTTCACACTAACTAGTTCGTTGCCGAGGAATCGGGCCAACTTCAGTATCTTCTACGATGGCCCGGCTGACACATGGCTGGGTGGCTTGGATGTTGGAGCAGTTGTTCACTGGATCGGCCAGTATGAAGACGACAATCTCGATCTGGTCGGAACTTACGACGGCGGAACACCGAAGCCCCAAACGCCGAGAACTGACCCTACAACCGGCTTGGACGGTTTACATGCGCGGAAAGTGGCGATGTGGACTACGTTTGATCTGATCTTAAACTATACGTTTAACTTGCCGCCGCCCGCCCCAGCCGAGGTACCTGGTTTCGCCAAGGATGGCGGCAAAAACGTTAGGATGAAGGATGGCAAGGAAAAGAATGTCATCCCAGTGTCCACGGCTGAGTACGGCTGCAGCAACTGGAAATGGTGGCTTAACAACACCACGGTTACGCTTGGTATGCAGAACGTAACCGACGAAGATCCGCCATTCGTGGCTGGCAACTTCGAGAACGGTTATGATGAATCGCTAACCACGATCAAAGGCCGGTTCTGGTACGTCGGGCTGAAGAAGAGATTCTAAAAATCAGCTGGTACAAATTCACAGCGGCCGGGCTCCTCACAGAGCCCGGCCGTTTTGCTTTTCGAAGTGCGTGGAGGCAGTCCGCGTAGTTGTTTTCTAGCGATCGGATAGATCTTCGTGATGAATGCAATATCCCACAGACCACGGCTCGTTGGTTTTCATAGCGACGGCGGTTAAGAAATCGCCGATCGTTGACGGCTTACTTGGCTTTACTTGTGATATGGCAGGCCCAGGTCGTAGAGTGCAATTTCATCCTGAAGCGCGTTGGCCAAAGTGGAGTTGCTCCGCTTCTCGGCTGCTTGAAGTGCCTGCCGAGCAGTTTCTTTCGCCTCAGCGAAACGGCCGCTCTCTGCGAAAGCAGCCGCAAGGGTGCGCAGATAATTGGAATCTTTGCCGTGAGAAAGTCGCACGGCCTGTTTAGCGAGCTCTATTGCTCTATTCCCATCGCGAATCGAAGCGTCCGAGGAGGTTGCGAGGAGCCAAGCCAAATTGTTGCGAGGCACAGGGTCCTGGGTAGAGATCCGTGCTGCATGCTCGTACTCGGCGATTGCATCTTTCGGTAATTCTCCCTTTAGAAACGCGTTACCAAGAGCAGTGTGAAAGCCCGCGTCGTTCGGCTGGGTCGCAAGCGCCATCTGCCATTGTGCAATCGCGTCGACAATCCGGCCCTGCTGAAAAAGAACGGTGCCAAGGTTCAGATAAGGATCGCCATAACCAGGTCGCAGTTTTACCGCTTTCTCATAATGGCCGACTGCTTCGCTTACCAGGCCTCGTCGGGCGAGGGCGTTGGCAAGATTATTCTCGATGAGTGCCCCGCCAAAGTTGTAATGGCCGGCAGCGTTGCGAGAGCGAATCTTCAAAGCAGTCTCGAAGTGCGAAATCGCGTTGTCCAATTCGCCGCGTTGCAGGAAAAGATAGCCGAGATTGTTATGTGCTGCATCGTTGTCAGCCGTAACAGCCAGCGCGTGGTTCCAGAGCGTCTCGCTGTTTTTCCAATACGACGTCTGCACAAACGCGCACCAGCTCAACGCGATGATGATCACTGACGCAATGACGGCGCAGAATAGATTGTAGTCACGGCGAATCTCTGCGGAGGCGAGTGGGCCGCCTCCTCGGACTCCGCGTGATCCACGAGTCGCGGGCCGACCGCCGGTCGCGACAGATCGCGAGCCAAAGCTGCGCGTCATTATGGGCATTATCAAGTCCGTGATGCCCCAAACAATCAGCATATACAAACCGGTCTCTGGCAGGTAAGTGTAGCGATCCGAACGGGCTTGCTCGCCGGCTTGCACCAAGCCGATCACGGGCACCAGCATTCCGACATACCAAAACCAGCCAGTGAAAATGTACGGCCGTTCCTTCCTCCAACGGATGGCCAACAGGCTGACTGCGACGAGAAATGCAATTGCCAAAAAAACCTGCCACGGGGGCAACTGATCATTGGGGTGAGGATAGAAAGCCGCCAGCCGAGCGGGCCAGAACATTTGCCAAATGTAGGCAACGTAACTGATAGCCGCATTGTTCAGTCGCCATGCAAGGGGCAACTCTTCGATCGCTCGTGCACCATAAACCTGAGCCAGCAATGTCGCCACGGACGAAAGGGCAGCCAGCGCAAACAACGGAATCTTTTCCGTTACCAGGCGACTAACCGTTGACCACCGATCACTCGCTGCTGCTCGCCAAGCCATGGCCTGTGCCCGGGCGGGACCTCTGATTCTGCCGAGGGGCCAGTAATCCAAAAGTAGAAGAACGAATGGAACAGTCACAAGCATTGGTTTCGACATCAGGCCGAGAGCGAACAAGAGCACGACGAGCAGGTAGGATGTGACGGAGGGCTTGCGGACATAGCGTATGTACGCGCCGAGGGTCAGAATGAAAAAGACGGCGCTCAACACGTCTTTCCGCTCGGAGATCCACGCCACCGACTCCACGTGCAACGGATGAATTGCGAACAGCGCCGCAACAAAAGCGCTTCGCCACAAAGTCCCTGTCATTTGTCGCAGCACGAGAAACAGCAGGATGACAGCGATGGTGTGCAAAAGGACGTTGGTGAAATGATGCCCGGCCGGCTTCAGTCCGTACAGCTGACAATCGAACATGTGCGAAACGGTGGTGAGCGGGTGCCAGTTACCAGCTATCGTGTGCGTAAAAGCCCAGGAGACCCCTTCCAACGATACGCCTGCGGCGACCTTTGCATTTTCATAAACGTACTGTGGGTCATCGTAGGTGACGAATTTATGTCTCAGGGTCTGACCGAAAACCAGCCACGTGATTGCGGCGAGAACGGCACATACCCAGACAGCTACTAGGCGCTTTGAAGCCAGTGCCGGGGTGGAAACACGTTTTGCCATTCCTTAAGACTGAAACCACGAATGGACACGAATAAACACGAATTTTTCCCAACGTAACCGCCGATTACGCCGATGGCACGGATAAGAAGGCTCAGGCGTGGTCAACAGGGTTACTGCACTCGTCATGCTGGGCGCCCACGAAACACGCAAATTGACGCGAATCATTCTCCAAACCTGATTCAACCATTCAACGATTTAACTGCGGCGAAGCCATTCGTGTACATTAGTGTTCATTAGTGGTTAGATCTTTTGCGCGGCGAGAATGGCTTTGGGCGTTCCTTTTAATCGCTCTTGTTTTTATATCCTACGCTCGCGTCTTTAATGCCGACTTCATCTGGGATGACGAATCACACCTGACTCGGAATCCCTGCATCGTTGGTCCGCTGGGATTGAAAGAGGTTTGGACCAGCACGCGGGCGGTCTATTACCCATTGGTCCTTACGACTTTTTGGGTTGTGCATAAGTTCGTCGGCCTCTCGCCCTGGCCATATCATCTTCTGAATGTGCTTTTGCACGCCGGATCAGCCGTCTTGCTCTGGCAGGTCTTGCGACAACTAAATGTTCGCGGCGCGTGGCTCGGAGCGGCGCTATGGGCTTTGCATCCGGTGATGGTTCAATCAGTCGCCTGGGTAACTGAGCTGAAAAACACGCAATCGGGATTCTTTTATCTCTTATCGATCTTCTGTTTTTTGAATTGGGAAGAGAAACTGCGGATGACGCGGATATCACGGATAAAAGGGGCAGAAGAAGTTTTAGTAAAGTATCCGCGAAATCCGCGTTATCTGTGGTTCGGTTTATCGCTGCTCTTCTTTCTCCCGGCAATCCTAAGCAAGCCTTCCGTGGTCATGTTGCCTGTGGTACTTGGCCTCTGTGTCTGGTGGCGAAAAGGGCGAGTCTACCGGCGTGATATCGCCGCGCTCGCGCCGTTCTTGTTAATATCCGCACTCGCCAGCGCGTGGACGATTTTGGAACAGAAGTTCCACGCTGGCGCAATCGGAGCTGAGTGGGCGCAGACCTGGCCAGAGCGGCTTATCATCGCGGGGCGTGCAATCTGGTTTTACCTGGTGAAACTGGCATGGCCGTATCCGTTGATCTTCATTTATCCGCGGTGGAAAATTAATTCTTCCCAGCTAACAGCTTATTTGCCACTCGTCGCGGCATTAGCTGGGTTGCTTGCCTTGTGGTTGATCCGCGCGAAGTGGAGCCGCGCCGTATTCTTTGCCCTGGCATACTATGTGGTTTCCCTTTTCCCTGTGCTTGGATTTTTCAGCGTCTATTTCTTTCGCTACTCGTTTGTGAGCGATCATTTTCAATATCTGGCGAGCATGGGGCCGCTGGCATTAGCTGGCGCAGGCATCGTAACGGGTTGTAATCGCCTTCCTGCACCAAGGCGCCTTTCAGCGTTGTCATCGACATCGCGGCACGGAGCCGTGGTTACTACGCCACTTGTTGGGATCTGTGGAGTTCTCCTACTGTCGCTCGTTTTTTTGACGTTGCGACAAACTGCGCTTTACCACGACCTTGTCACCCTGTACACAAGGACACTGGCAAGGAATCCCGGCTGTTGGATGGCTCATTACAATTTGGGCATTGCTCTCAACGACCAGGGGAACCCCGATGGGGCGATTGCTCATTATCGCAAAGCTATTGATCTTCGGTCGAGTTATGCTGAGGCCCATTATAATTTAGGCCGGCTCCTCGTACAGAAAGGCCTGCTCGACGAAGCTATTGCGCATTATGAGAAAGCACTCGAAATGAACCCTGCTGATGCAGAAGCTCACAACAATCTTGGTGCCACACTCTTTGCAAACGGGCATGTCGATGAAGCTATTGCTCATTATCGAAAGGCGCTGGCAATCAAGCCGGATTACGCCGATGTCTCTTGCAATCTGGCGAGTGCGCTCCTTTCCAAGGGCGATTTAGATGGCGTGATCTCTTATTACTCGGCCTGCCTCGCGGTATCACCAGATCAGGCTGAGGCTCAGTACAACCTTGCCAGCGCCTTGTTTCGAACAGGCCGGATGGACGAGGCGATCGCTCATTATCAAAAAGTCCTCGAGTTGCGCCCGGAGAACGTGGACGCTCGCGCAAATCTGGGAAGCCTGTTCCTTGCAAAGGGCCGGATCCGAGATGCAATTGCGCAGTACAGACGTGCCCTTCGGATTGCGCCCGATAACGTAGCTGCCCAGAGCAATCTGGCATGGCTGCTGGCGACGGCCGCCGACCCGTCGCTCAGAAATGGATCAGAGGCCGTCTTCCTGGCCGAACGCGCAGAATCCGATAGCTCTCGCAGCCAAAATCACGCCATTATTCTACGCATTCTTGCTGCGGCATACGCTGAGACTGGCCGCTTTCCTGAGGCTAAGGGCACTGCCGAACAAGCGTTACAAGCTGCAGAGGTTCAGGGAAACTCGGCGTTGTCCAACGCTCTTCGAGACGAACTTACGCTCTACGAGCTGGGGCTGCCGTATCATAAGTAAGCTTTCAAGGAGCAGCGTGGCTCCCTAATCGCCGGCAGACGTTCGTCGAAGAGGAACATTCTCTCGGTAGAGCAAGGCGTCTTCTTCGAGAAGATTCTCTAGACTGGTTTTCCCCTGCGTCCGGGCAATGGCTACAGCTTGTTGTGTCACCGCGATGGCGTCAGAGAAACGGCCGGTTTCTGCATAACCGGCCGCGAGCGCTCGAAGAAAGAGGGGTTCTCTCCCACCCGAGAGGGATACCGCCTGCTGCGCTAGCTCCACTGCCTTTGCGCCGTCGCGGATCGAGGCGTCACTTGACGTTCCCAGAACCCAGGCAAGGTTGCTACGAGAGTGCGGATCTTCGGGGGCCAACGCCATTGCTTTGTTGTAGTGGGCGATCGCCTCCTTCAGGGCACCCTTGCGCAGAAGGGCGTTACCAAGGCCGGTATGAGCATTCGCGTCATTGGGTTGTATTTGAAGATCCTTCTCCCAGTCAGCGATTGCTTCGTCGATCCTGCCCTTTGCATAAAGAACGTTTCCGCGGTTGAAATAGGCTTCCGCGTAATCGGGTTGCAGCGTTATAGCTCGTTCGAAGTGGGCCATCGCTTCATCGGGTTGTCCCTTTCTCGCGAGAGCGTCTCCGATATTCATTTCTACAAACGCGGTACCCAGGTTATAATGAGGATGTAACTTACCAGACCTGATTTTCGACGCGGCTTCAAAATGCGACATCGCTTCGTCCAGTTCGCCGCGGTCGACGCAGAGGTAGCCGAGGTTGTTATGGGCAAAATCGTTGTCTGTGGTGACGGCGAGAGCATGCGCCCAAAGCGTCTCGCTGTTTCGCCAGTAGGAAGTTTGAGTGAATGCCGTGCATGCCAGCGCAGCAATGACCACTATGGTACCTGCGGTAGCTATACCACGCGATAATCTGACGTGGCCCACTACTGCTACGTCGCCAGCAACCCAAACTGCGATCAGAAACAAACCGATGGAAGGAAGATAGGTGTAACGGTCGGCATGGCCTTGTTCACCAACCTGAACGAGGCCAATCACTGGAACCAGCATGACCAGGTACCAGAGCCAACCGGTAAACAGATAAGGTCGCTTATCTCGGAAAACGATTGCTGCACAAGTGATGACGAGGAGCAATGCAATCGCGAGAACAACCTGCCAAGTTGCCAACGTATCATTTGGATGAGGATAAAACACTGCGAGGCGCGTCGGCCATAATGTTTTCCAGGCGTAGATCACGTAACTCGTAACCGCATTCTGTGCCCGCCAGAGAAACGGCAACGCAGGAAGCGAACCAGCAGCGCGTTTTTGCAGCGCAAATGTGATAATGCCAACGCCAGCGGAAAGAATTAGCCAGGGCACCTTTTCCAGGAAAAGGCGTTGTATTATGCGCCTTCGACTGCCGGAGTGCATGATTTTCGACTTCCCTTTTGTGGAGACCATTTGATCAAACCGGCGCAGCGGCCAGTAATCCAGAGCGAGAAGGACAATGGGGGCAGTTACCAGCATTGGCTTGGACATCAACCCTGCCACGAACAGGGCGGTCACCACAACATAGCGCCTTATCGACGCCGTCCGTGCGTAACGAGCGTATGCGTCCAGCATGAGGAAAAAGAAAACTGCGCTTAGAACGTCTTTTCGCTCGCTCACCCAAGCTACCGACTCGACGTGCAGCGGGTGAACGGCAAATAATGCAGCGACAATGGCACTCTTCCATAACGCGCCGGTCATCTGCCGCAGTACACGAAACAGCAGGAGCGCTGCGATCGTATGCAACACGAGGTTCGTGGCATGATGGCCTCCAGCGTTCAAGCCGTACAACCGACAGTCCAACATATGTGACAAGGTCGTCAACGGATGCCAGTTCCGTGCGTGCGGGCTCGTAAAGGCGGCCACTATCCCTTGCAGCGTCAGCCCGGCCCGGATGGTCGGCGCGTTGTAGACGTACATATCGTCATCGAAATTGACGAAGTCATAACGGATTGTCTGACTGAACACGGCCAGACTAAGCCCGGTAAGAAGCAAGTATATACCGACGGTTATACTGCGGTTCCGAGCGGCGCGTGGTAATTCACGCGGTCGACGGTCCGGTTGGCGCTTCCTGCTATCCGCTTTACGGTGACGCACTGCCATTTGTTAGGCTAGGATCGCGGAGCGGCTGCTCTTGCTGATATAGTGTAATGTTGCCATGTAGTTCAGCTGCTAGATTGGAGTTCCCCTGGCTGTTGGCTAATTCAATCCCCTGTTGTGCAGCTTGGATTGCTTCGGAGAACCGGCCACTTTCCGCATAGGCCGCGCCCAACGTGCGGAAAAGTATTGGTATTCTGCCTCCGGAGATGCGCACGGCTTGTTCTGCCAGTTGGACCGCTTTTGGGCCATTTCGGACCGACTCGTCCGGTGACGTGGCAAATACCCACGCCAGGTTGCTCATTGCGTTTCCGTTGTCGGGTCGAATTGCCAACACCTTCTGCCATTCTTCCACACCTTCGGCAACATGACCTTGTTGAGTGAGAACCGTGCCGACGATGTTGTGGACCTCCATGTCGTCGGGTTGTAGTTCGAGTAATTTGCGGTAGTGAACCAGCGCGTCGGCCACTCGGCCCTTTTGGAGGAGTGCCTTGGCAAGGTTCTCATGAGCCGGGCTATTGTCTGGCCGAAGGTCCGCGGCTGATTGCAGGAGCGAGATAGCTTCGTCCAGCTTACCTTGCCCTAAAAAGACGATCCCGAGATTATTTTCAGCGACATCATTATTTGTGGTTACGGCAAGGGCATGCCTGAATAATGTTTCGCTATCGCGCCAGTACGAGGTCTGAACCCATGCGCCAGAGCTCAAAGCGGCAATGATAAGTATTGCGGCAGTGCTCAAAGCTACGCGTCGGTGTTGGTACAAAGCGGTCAGGTCAGCAACTGCCCACGTGAGCGCTAAGTATAAGCCAATCTGAGGTAAATACGTGTATCGGTCAGCGTGGCCCTGCCATCCGACTTGCACGAGTCCGATCACCGGGACAAGCATTCCCAAATACCAGAACCAACCTGTAATCAGATAAGATCGCTGCTTTCGCAGGAGTATGGCTGCTGCCGTGATGCAAATTAGAAGCAGTAGACAGGAGACAATTTCCCAAAGCGGTAGCCGGTTCTCAGGATGCGGGTAGAACACAGCGAGGTTCACCGGCCAGAGCATCTGCCAGATGTAGAGAACATAGCTGACTATCGCATTGTTGATTCGTTCCAATATCGGCAACTCCTCGGTCCGGCCGACTGCACCTTTCTGCACAAGAAAAGTGGTCACACTCGAAACGGCCGACAGAGCGAGCAATGGAATTTTCTCAGCGAGGCGTTTCCACAACTGACCTTTGACTCTATCGAGAGGCCAATAGTCGAGAAGCAAAAGCACAAATGGCGATGTTACAAGCATCGGCTTAGACATGAGTCCACAGCCGAACACGGATACCACGACCAGATAACGTCCGACCCCAGGTAAACGCACGTAATACGCATAGGCCAGCAGTGTTAGCATGAAGAAGACACCGCTCAACACATCCTTTCGTTCTGCAATCCAGGCGACCGACTCGACACGCAAGGGATGAATTGCGAATACCGCCGCAACAAAAGCGCTGCGCCAAATCGCTCCGGTCATCTGTTGCAGCGCAAGAAAAAGGAGTATCGCCGCCAGAGTATGAAGGACGACATTTGTAAAGTGATGCCATCCAGCCTTTAGCCCATACAACTGGCAGTCGAGCATGTGCGAAATGGTCGTCAGCGGGTGCCAGTTCAAGGAGTGAATATGTGTAAATGCCCAGGCAATACCGCTGAGGCTAAGACCATCTGTTATTCTCGTGGTCTCATACACGTAACGCGGGTCATCGTAGTTGATGAAGTCGTGCCAGAGCGTTTGGCTAAAAACTAACCAGGTCAGCGCAGCTAGAGAAAGGCAGATGCCGACCGTTAGCCAGCGGCCGCTCAGTGTTGTCTTCATCTTGAAGAAATGACAAATGACAAATGCCTAATGACGAAGGAATGACGAACCCCAATTTAAAACAGGGGTGCACTCCCGCTTCGTCATTTCTCTAGGACTTCCTCTGGTAGATCAAAATGTATTTTCCCAGTTGTGGCACTGATTGTGGTACGTCACCAAAATAATAATCTGTTTTATCTGGCGCCACCATGTTCACGAAACCTGCCACAGTGTAGTTTTGCGCCGTGTACTCATTAGCCCAGGTGAATATCAACCGCTCGGATTCCGGACGTTGTAGCCAAGAATCTGGCATCACGACAGAGATGAGAAATTTGGGATGGGCACGTTCGATGTCACGAATCATTTCTTGCTGCATTTGGCTGGCATACTTCTGGGGCTCCATCAGGCCGTAGGTATAGATGTAGCCGGTTGCGGAATGTCGGCCGGAATAAAAATAAATCTGCGGCTCGGAACCCAGCACTGCGATCGTGTCATTTCGGGTCGTATGTTCCCGCAGATATTCGGCAATTCTGATGGATTCCACGAAGGGACTCTCAGGATAGATTATTCGAGAAGCCTCCGCCGGGGAGGCTTCAAAAAAGAATTTTCTTTCTGCGAGAATCGGCCAAGCAAGAGCAAATCCCAGAATTAAGATCGGGATAAATCGAACTATGATTGATCGGTTTACACCGAGGTCCGACAATCTGCTGATGGCGACGCCCGCGAGCAGCGAAACAGCTAGGAGCACCAAAACGAAATAGTGAAGTCGAAAATAGAATCCCGGGCATAGTGCCAATGCAGAGAAGAATAGGAATGCGAGCAGAAAAACTGCGATAGCACGTGTTCGTTGCGCCCATAAACCCGCAACGAGTCCGACTCCAGCCAGTGTCCATATCGGCCAGCCCGCTACAGTTACTTCCTTTGCGCTGTAGAAGAAAATTCGCGGCGCCTGACTGAAAGGAACCAGGCTGCCGTACTGACGCGCGTAATCGATTGTCCAGAACCAGAATCTCTCGAACACACCGATACGCCAGAAAAGGAGGCAAGTAATTCCCAAGGGAAGAATTACGCCAGCACTAAAAATCAGAGTTCGCAGGAAAATCCTTTCAGGTCGGAATCGCCGATGAAGATCATTAGAGGCAAGATAAATTGCTCCAAACAGAGCGAAGAAAACCGCCGGTTGCTTCATTAACACTCCAAGGCCAAAGAGCATCCCGCTCGCGAACACCAATCCAAAAGGTCGGCAGTCTGTGGTTTTGAGCAGAAGCAATGTTCCCCCGAGCACCGGGAGCAGCACAAAATGTGTAGCGTGGCCGGCAAATCCCAGCACCGAGGGGCTTACAGACAACACGGCATAACTCATTCCTGCAGCAAGTCCCGCTACCGAATTCACAAGTCGGCGCCCCAGTAAAAAGATCAAAATGATCGTAGCTGTGTTAACAACAAGCAGTCCCAAATGAATTCCGGTTATTGTTTGCCCAAAGATCGACATAATCGCGGCGTAGGCTGCATAAGTGCCTGGAAACTTCATGTTGTAGGCGAGCGTGTATGGCGGAACACCTTGCAAAATGAGCTGGCCGGCATAAGCGTATTCGCCTTCGTCGCGCTCGAGTGGAATTCCAAGTAATCGAGTCCTGATGGTAATAACGACGCCAAAAACGATCACGGCCAGAATCCACCATCCAGCACGAAGACCCTTGCAGCTATCGTCAATCTTATGAGTCACAAAAGCTGCTATTCCGACGAGAAACGGGAGGTTGCAACTCGGGCATCTGAAATTCGCCTGCTCCTCAGTCCCTGGAAGTTTTCCGTCTCCACAAAGCTGCGGCGCGGAAGGGGGCCATTTTCCATCAATTCGCGTGACTCGTCCCTAGCTTATGGATGAAATCGCCGGGCGTCTTTTTTCTTCACGCCGTGGCGTATTCATTTTTGCTCTTGTCTTGGCGGCGGTGACGATCTTTGCATACTGGCCCGCGTGGAACGGGGGTCTTCTCTGGGACGATGACGTCTACATCACCAATAACGAGCTGCTAACGGCGCCTGATGGTCTGCGGCGAATCTGGTTCTCGCTCGATTCGCCGTCGCAGTATTTCCCGCTGGTTTATACAACTTTTCGAATCGAGCACGCGGTTTGGGGCCTCGATCCAACCGGTTATCATTGGGTGAATCTTCTGCTGCATATTGCCAACGCACTGCTGGTGTGGTTGGTGCTGGCGCGGTTAAAGGTTCCGGGAGCATGGCTGGCTGGAGCAATTTTTGCGTTGCATCCCGTGCAGGTGGAATCGGTCGCCTGGATCACGGAACGCAAAAATGTACTAATGGGCTTCTTCTTTTTGCTCACGCTCCTTGCCTGGGTTGCGTTTCTTGACGAAAAGACGAAGCGGCCCTGGTTATATTATGGACTCGCCCTGATCCTTTATCTGCTGGCGCTTTCGGCCAAGACAACAGCCTGCACCTTGCCCGTAGCGTTGTTTTTGATCTTATGGCTGCAGAAGAAGCGCATCAGTTGGGAGAGAATTTTCGAGATCAATCCCTTTTTCGTTCTTGGCATCGCCTCGGGTTTGTTAGCGATTTGGTGGGAGCGATACCACCAAGGCACGAGCCGAGCGATCTTCACGTTCCTAAGCCCGATCGAGCGGGTTCTCGTCGCGAGCCGTGCCATTTGGTTTTATCTGAGCAAACTTGCCTGGCCATCTAATCTCACATTTATTTATCCGCGATGGGATATCGCGCCGACTCATCTGCTCAACTACGCGTGGCTGTTGACGGGAGTTTTGGTGTGCGGGGCAATCTATTTTCTCCGTCGATACGTGGGACGCTGTGTTGAGGTCGCAGCGGCATTTTTTATTGCGACCCTGAGCCCGGTGTTGGGGTTCATTATGCTTTATACATTTCGCTACACGTTTGTAGCCGATCATTATCAGTATTTGGCCTGTATCGGTCCGATCGCCCTGGCATCTGCAGGTCTGATCAATTTGGCCGACGTGTCTAAGAACAGCCGCACCTTAATTTTCAGTGTGGCGCTCTGCGTGGTGGCACTCCTGGCGACACTGACGTGGCGACAAGCCGCAATGTATGGCAACATCGAAACGCTCTGGCGCACGACTCTGTCCAGAAATCCCAACTGCTGGATGGCTCACAACAACTTGGGCATCGTGCTGTTTGAAAAAGGCCAGCTTGACGATGCGATAGCGCATTATCGGACGACGCTGCAAATGCAGCCCAATTTTTGGGATGCCGATTACAATCTTGGCACGGCTCTTTTGGGCAAGGGCCAGGTAGACGAGGCGATTTTCCATTGCGACAAAGCAGTCAGGATGCAACCAAACGATCCAGATGCTCAAGTGGCCTTGGCCAATGCTCTTCTTCAAAAGAGACAAATCGACGACGCGATCGTTCACTACCAGAAAGCGGTTGCAATACGTCCCGATTACTTTCTTGCCCGTTACGGTCTTGGCCACGCCCTACTTGAGAGAGGGAAGCTTGATGCGGCGATCGAGCATTCTCGGGCCGCCTTGTTGATTCAGCCTAATAACGCAGACTGTCAGACGATTCTGGCTATTGCTCTTGATGAAGAAGGTCAATCGGTCGAGGCCGTCAAACACTATGAAAAAGCGTTGGAGATTTCTCCTCAATCGGTTTCCGCGTTAAATAATCTGGCATGGTTACTGGCCACAGGTTCCAACGCCTCATTGCGAAACGGAGCCAGGGCGATTCAACTTGCGACGCAAGCTGACCAACTCTCTGGAGGCACCAATGCGCTCGTACTACGCACGTTGGCAGCGGCATATGCGGAGGCCGGCCAATTTGGAAAAGCGATTGAAAGCGCCCGGAGTGCGATGCAGCTGGGGCGGAGCCAGGGTGATGATTCGTTAGTCACCGAGCTTCAGCAACAGATCGCACTTTATGAGTTGGGGTTGCCTTATCGTGAAATAGCAAAATAAATGCGAGATAGCCGGCTGCGATTGAAGTCTTTCAACGATGATATTCGGATTTCGTCATTTACGTCAGAGTTCATCGCGCAGAATTTCGAACACCTTCTTGCTCTCCACTACTCCCGCCAGCGCATCTGTTCCGGGGCCATTGCCAAACCCGACGACGTCTTCAACGGTGACCAAGGCAGATTTCGTGTAAAACGCCGCCGGCTCAGGCTGTTCGGGCTGCGGTTGTCTGTTCTGACTTTCGTCTTGTTTACCTGGTATTTTCGCTGCTCCATACGATTTATCGCCATTCGGACCGGTGGCCCAGGTAATCCAGGGCTGGCCGGCAGAATTAAAGCCTAAGAGCGCGATGCCGCTGTCTTTGCGAAAAGGAAATCCATTCAGGTTTAATCCGCCGATCGCCACATCGCCGCAGACCACAATCGTCGATTTTTCTCCGCCGTAACTTCGCGCGATGCCAACTGCACGGTCCAGTTCGACCGTTTGGCTCAAGGTTCTCTCCCCGTTGTTTTCCTGCGCTGCCTTTCGCATTAACCCTGCATCAACCACCAGTAAATACCCGCCAACGTTGTACTGGAGCAATTGGATTGCTCGTCGCACCATATCCGAAAGGCTCGGCTGCTGACTTCTTTCTTCCACCTGATTCACGAACGCGAGATCTTCTTTACTAAAAACGCCGACCAGTTTCGGACGGCGCCACGCGGGAATCGCGTCCAGCTCGGCTCGGGTTTGAACAATATCAAACCCGTTGCCACGTAGCTCGAGTAAAAGATCGCGGCTGTCCTGTCGGTCTCCGCCTTTTGTGGCGGGAAGAAATTGCGCCGCGCCGCCACCCATCGCTATGTCAACATTTCCGCGATCCACAAACTCGGTTGCGATCTTCTCGGCATCGCTCGGCTCGGCGGGATGTGCGTAAAAGGCCGCACTCGTCGAATCGGTGAGTTTCGTGTCCGTTATGAGTCCCGTGGCCCGTCCATATTCGCGTGCTAGTTCAATGATACTCTTGATCGCTTTCCCGTCGGCGTTGATGGCAATGACGCGATTCGCCACTCTCTCACCAGTCGCAATCGCGGTCGCAGCGGCCGCCTGGTCTGGAGCGGCGAAATCCTTTGAATAATTCATCACCAAAGCTGCATGAGACATTGAATCGAGGTTCAGGCGCGTGCCGGCGCCAGCAGCATAGGCGCGGGTTGGGGCAAGCCGGGCAGGGGAAAGGCCTTCTCCAACAAACAAGATAATTCCGAAAGGCTTCCGGATGACCCAGTGCTGAAAATAAAGGACACCAATTCCAGCAAAGGCGAGGAGACAAAAAAGTGCCAGCAACTGGTTGCGCCACTTCATTACCTTCCTTGTAGCGGCGGTATATGACTGTCGCAAATAGTGAAGCAGCTTTGTAAAGTGCGTGTTCTGAAGCTGGTAACTTGCAGACTGACCCCGTATCCGAGAAGAAAGAACCGCTTGTCGACCTTCTCATTCACCAGCAAAGTGCGCGACATATGGCTGGTCCAGTGATGCTAATCATTCGCGACGGCTGGGGCATCAATCCGGGTGGCAAGGACAAGCGCAAGGAAAATGGTGATGCAACCCTTCTCGCGTCGACTCCATTTCATGACAAGCTCTACCGGGATTATCCAGGCTCCAAATTGAGCGCAAGCGGAAGCGATGTGGGCCTGCCGGAAGGACAAATGGGCAACTCTGAAGTCGGCCATCTCAATCTGGGGGCCGGTAGGATCGTTTACCAGGATTTGACGCGAATTAATAAAGCAATCGACGAGGGCGAATTAACTCGCAATCGAGTTTTGCAGGAAACCTTTGCCAGTGCGCGCGGTCATCGCCTTCATTTGCTTGGACTGGTTTCAGATGGTGGTGTGCATAGTCATTATTCGCACATGATCGCGCTTGCGAACGCGGCGCATGATGCAGGGGTCGCGGAGATTTTCGTCCACGCTTTCACGGACGGACGCGACACGTCGCCGACCGGCGGCGCCGCTTATCTAAAAACTTGCGAGAAAGAACTGGAAAAAAGCGGCGGGCAAATTGTCACGGTTGTGGGCCGTTATTTTGCGATGGATCGGGATCGGCGTTGGGATCGCACCAAAAAAGCATGGGACGCAGTTGTTCTCGGTCGCGGCGAAATCTCCAAATCCTCGCCATCGACGGCTGTGGATCAGCAATACAAAAACGGCAAAACGGACGAGTTCATGCCGCCGTTGATTTTTTCTCACGCAAATGAGCAGCGGGTGCGTGATGGCGACGTGGTCTTATTTTTCAATTTCCGCGCCGATCGTGCCCGCCAATTGTCACAGGCATTTTTGCTGAAGAATTTCGATGGCTTTGACCGCGAGGTCTGGCCGCAAGTGGAGTTTGTCACGCTAACGCAATACGATGCGACCTATTCTTCGCCGTTCATTTTTGCGCCGGAAGAGCTCGCCGATATCTTGGGCGAAATCGTCAGCGCAGCCGGCAAACGGCAGTTGCGCATCGCTGAGACGGAAAAGTACGCACACGTGACTTACTTTTTTAACGGGGGCATCGAGAAGCCGTTTCCGGGCGAAGACCGCAAGCTGATCCCTTCACCAAAGGTCGCTACCTACGATTTGAAACCGGAGATGAGCGCGTTCGAAGTCACCGATGAAGTGCTCGCACAAATGGCGAATTACGACCTGATCATCCTCAACTTCGCCAATGCCGACATGGTCGGCCATACCGGCGTGATCGAAGCGGGAGTCAAAGCTGTAGAGACAGTGGATAAATGCGTGGCGCGAATTATTCCCAAACTTCTCGAGCTTGACGGCAAAGCTATCGTGACCGCCGACCACGGCAATTGCGAGAAGATGCGTAACGCTGATGGTTCACCCAATACTGCGCACACGAGCAATCTTGTGCATTTCATCTACGTGGCCAACGATGCTGCGCGATTCCGGTGCGAAGACGGAATTCTGGCCGATGTGGCACCAACTCTTTTGTTTTTGCTTGGACTGCCTCAACCAAAAAAGATGACTGGCCACAGTTTGCTCGTGCCAGCTTAGCGTGGCATGACGCGAGCGACTAGGATCACCCGTCTTCGCCACGTCTACTGCGGACAGGCCGATCCCGGCTCCAGGCTACAATGTCGTCGAATGTGATTTCGAACTTCCGATTAATCACTCGTGTTCCAGCCACCGCGATTCGGTGCAACAGCCGAATGTGGTACTCGGTTCTTGTTTCGTGCCAGATGGGTTTACGGACGAGCTTGAGCGTACCGTCGTCTTCCACAAGAGCGCCCCAATCCACAGGAATCTCCGAATCGCGGAATAACTCCTCAGGCAGAACGAGGAAATACAAATTGGCGCAGCGATAGCGAAGTAACTTGTCGAATTTGGTGCAATCATAGAGGCGATTTTGCAGGACACGCAGCTCACGTAAAAGTCGCGCGTAACCGCGGTGGCCGACTGCGGTGAAATCAGGCAAATCGAATTCGGGAAATAGGGAATCGCCGTTCCGCAGGTTCGGGTAATGTGCGCGGAGGCGCTGTTCGAGAGTCTGGCGGCGCTGGGAAATCGTTTCGAGTCGCTGCCGGGCCGCTTCGCTCTGACAATTATCTCGCCGCAAATCGCAGAGCGCCTGTTTACACTCAAAGATCGCTATCGATCCAACCTGCTTAGGCGCCAATCGATACGCGGTGACATCGGCACGATACCGGCAGTTTGGCAGACTCACTTCCATCGCGCACGCGGAATAACCTTGGGCTTGTGCCCACAGAAATGCCAGCCGCTTCAACCGAGCGTGTCTCTCAGTTTCGCCGTGTTTTATTCCCGCAGCCATCTCGCGAGCTCGCGTGCCCAATAGGTGACAATAATATCGGCCCCAGCTCGCTTAAGAGCAGTCATGATCTCAATTACGGCGTCGCGTTCGTTGAGGAAGCCTTTCTCGACGGCGGACTTGACCATTGCATACTCGCCGCTCACATGATAAACGGCGGTCGGTTTTCGAAACCGCTCGCGGACTCGCCACAAAATGTCCATGTAGGGCAAGGCAGGTTTTACCATCACAATGTCCGCTCCTTCGTCGACATCCAGTGCTACCTCACGCAAGGCTTCATTCGCGTTGGCAAAATCCATCTGATAAGAGCGCCGGTCGCCGAACTGGGGCGGGCTCTCGGCAGCCTCGCGAAATGGCCCGTAGAAAGCCGACGCGAATTTCGCCGCGTAACTCATAATCGACGTTTGGTCGAAGCCTCGCTCATCGAGCGCCTCGCGAATCGCACCGACCCGACCGTCCATCATGTCGCTCGGTGCCACGATGTCCGCACCAGCTGCAGCGTGAGAGAGCGCCGTCTTCACCAACAACTCGACAGTCTCGTCGTTGAGAACGTGGAAATGATCTCCGTCGATGCGTGTCACACCACAGTGCCCATGACTCATGTACTCACACAGGCAGACATCGGTGATGGTGACAAGCTCTGGACATTTTGATTTTATGGCCCTCAATGCTTTTTGGACGATTCCGTCTTCGGCATAGGCGCCGCTGGCCTGTTCGTCTTTTTGTTCTGGAATCCCGAAAAGCAAAATCGCTTGGAGCCCAAGGTCCCGAGCAGCGCGCGCGTCATCGGCAACTTCCTTGGCAGATAACTGAAAAACCCCGGGCATACTGGCGATCAGCCGGCGCTGCTGCACTTTTTCACTTACAAACAGCGGCAAAACAAAATCGTGAACGCTCAAATGTGTCTCGCGAGCGAGATTTCGCAGAGCAGGCGAACGCCGCAACCGACGCGGGCGATGCACGAGTTTTCTCACAACGCGACGCTACGCGTTGCGAAAGTGAGCCGCAAGCAGGCAGGAACCGGGTTATTCAACTGCCGCCCCTGATGAATGGGCCGCGTGCTTGACGGCGCGTGACGTTAGGTGTCTGCATCTTAATCGTGGCGCGCGGCTCGGATTATTTGTTGGTCGATATCAGCAATTCATATACAAAATTTGCCTTTGCATCGACAAGGCGAGTTTTAGCTCCTACGCGGTTCCCTACCAGCGAGCTTTCAAGCGGCGTGGTCGCACGATTCCTCGGGAAACGAAATGTAAAGAAGCTGGTTGTCTCTTCGGTAGTGCCCGCGAAGAACTCGGCAATTTTGAGGGCCGCAGCAAAAGTGAATGTGCTTTGGCTGGATTGGAAGCTGAAGCTGGGTGTCGATATTGATTATCCGAAACCACAATCGATTGGTGCGGATCGGTTGGCGAACGCTGCGGCGGTGACAGCCCTTCACGGCTTTCCCGCAATCGTAGTGGATTTCGGCACGGCTGTGACCTTTGACATCGTCTCTGGACGCCGGGCTTACATTGGCGGTGTGATTGCGCCAGGGCTTGAAGCAATGACTAATTTTCTTTATCGGCGAACGGCACTCCTCCCGGAGCTTTCATTGAAAGAACCGCGACGCGCAGTCGGTAAATCGACAATCCAGGCGATGTTGTCGGGAGCCGTGTTCGGCTATCGCGGATTGGTTCGCGAAATCCTGGCGCAAGTTAGAGCAGAGCAGTTTTCGCATAAGAAAGTTCATGTCGTCGCGACCGGTGGCTACGCGCGCCTAATCGCGCGACGATTGCCGGAGATCGATGTGGTTCATCCGAACCTTACTCTGGAAGGATTGCGAATTGTGGCCAACCTCAATGACTGATTCACGACCGTGCAGGGTGGTCGGGCCCTGTATTCTTGCGTTTAATTTTTCCGAAGGGAACTGAAAAATCGACTCACGGGAGCAACTTTCCACTTGTCAGACGCGCTGAATAGGGTTTCAATCGCTACTTCATGAGAGTCTGGGGGATGGCGGCGATCGCCGCGCTGGTGCTTAGGTTATTCGCCGCGGATTCGTTTGGAGCGGAAAATGTCGCCCCGACGAAAGCGGAGCTGGAGGAAATGTACAACGCTGCGTTCCGGGCGTTCGATTCTGGCAAATTCGCGGAAGCGCTAAAACAACTCGATGGCATCGATGCCCGCCAACCTGATCTTGCCGCGTCAAAGAACCTTCGCGGCGTGATCCAGATGCGCCAGGGTAACTACGATCAGGCGGAAGCGGCACTACAGGATGCAGCCCGGATCGATCCAAAGTTCTGGAACGCGCGCTTCAATCTGGCGGAAATCCCGTTTCTGAGAAAAGATTGGCCGGAAGCGCGCAAGCGCTTCGAACAACTCCTTTCCAGTGGTGAATCGGATCTGGCGAAAGAAGCTTCGCAGCTGATTCAATACAAAATTCTGCTCACGTACCTCCTCGAGGGGAAAGAAGACATGGTCGACTCTATTCAGGCCAAATTGGAGCTTTCGCCTGATACGCCAGCCGTTGACTATGTGAAGGCGGCCGTTGCGCTTAAACAGAAGAATCAAAAAGAAGCCAAAGATTGGATCGGCGTCGCGGAAAAGAACTTTTCACCGCAACTAAACAAGCTTTTCGCCGAATCACTTTACGAAGTTGGGTGGCTGGAAAAGCCAGCTGGCGAAGCGCGACCTTCGTTGCCGCTCATGACAGCCGCTGAGCGCTCTGAAAAAACGAAGGCCACCGCCCGCGCAAAGTTCGAGCAGGCACAGCAAGCGCTGCGGCAGCGCGATTTGACGGCAGCGCTCAAACTGATCGATGAAGCGGATAAGGCAGATCCGAATCAGGCGTCGACGATTAATTTACGCGGCGAGATTCTGGCGCAGCAGGAACAGTTCGACCAGGCCGAAGCGGCATTTAAGAAGGCAGCGAAGCTGGATCCGAAACTTCGCGAGGCACAATACAATCTGGCGCAAATTCCCTTTAAGAAGAAGGAGTATGCAAAAGCGCGGGACCGTTTCGAGACGTTGTACAAGCGCACTCCTGGAGGCGATAAAAATCAAGCGGCAGAACTTATCAAATTCAAGATCTACATGACGCTTTTGCTCGAAGGAAAAGAGAGCCGCGCACACGCGATGATGGACGAGTTTCAATTTACCGGGGATACGCCCGCACTCTATTACGCCCAGGCAGCTTGGGAATTTCAACATAACAATCCAGAGAAGGCCTCGGATTGGACTGCTTCGGCGAATAAGATTTATTCGTCGGCACTCAACAGCGTTTTTGCGGACGCTTTTTACGATGTTGGTTGGATGCAAAGGCCAGCAGCTGCGACCATGCCGACACCCGCGTTTGACACAGCCCAGGCTGAGGGGAGTCCAGCAGTCGAGCCGAGTCCCATTCCGGACAAGGTTTTCGCTGCAAATAGCCAAAGTGACACCTCGAAGGGTGAAGGGCTGGCTTTGGGCTCAACGGTGAACGCGCCTGGGGCTGGACTGGATATCGCCGGCACTGGAACAGCTGCGCAGACTTCCATCTCTGCATCGAACGAGTCGGCTTCGGGAACAGGCTCGCAGCCTGAGCATCCGGCATCGGCATTGTCCTCAGCTGGCAGCGAATCCACGGCTGCGGCGTCGCCCGCTGAGTCACCGCAGACATCGCCCGCTTCCACGGAGCAAAATGATCAGACGGCTGTTGCCCAAACGAGCGTTTCCCCGAGTCCCGCCGCAGAAGTCATGCCTGTCAAAGTTGCGTCGTCCAGCATTCTGGCGAAAGGCAGAATGTGGCTTGTAGGCGGACTACTTTTAGCGGCGCTGCTCATCCTCGCCTGGGTGATCGTGCCTACCCTTCGCCGTCGTTATGCCTTTGATGTGCCAAGTTACCCGCGAGCCCCCTCTGCTGCCGCGCCTGCTCTGTTTAAGCCGAAAGCGGCGTCGGCATCGCCGCAAAAGAAGACTTTGCAGGGCAACGGCTTTGTCGGAGGGCCCCGTCAGATTTCGCTACAATTGAAGGCATCGAAACTAGCATTGCGACATAGCGCTGTTCCTTCGCGCGACCTGAGCGGTGGTTTTGATCTGACCAAAGGCATGAGAGCAAAGCCGTCACGAGACTCAGCCGCTCAGACGGAAGAGCCAAGTCCCGGGGTATCGCTTATTGGCTCAGCTATGGGATCAGAGGCTGAATCATTCGTCGGGTCAGTTGTCGAACAAGCGGCAGAGAACGGAGAAAGCTTGCATACGGATACTCCGCAGAAGCCTGAGATGGCCGCGGTTTTAGCGATCAACGAATTGACCGAGGTCACTGCGACAGCGCCGCAAGCGACGGTTGAGATTCCCGAAAGCGTTGAGGAAATCACATGGCCTGCAGATGAGGCGAGCGAAGTGTTCGACGGCGCGATTGAAAACGCATCGTTTCCTGAGGAGCCTGCCGAGATCCCACCAGATACAGGAGTCGCATTGCCTGCGGTGACAACATTGACAGAGCTTCCCGTTGAATCGATCAGCCTGGAGCCAACAATGCCCGATCAAACAGTTTCGCCTGTGATTCCTACCCCAGTGCTCGCAAGGGCTGCTATGCTCCCCTCTGATTCACCGCCAAAGGCCGCTTCCGCAGAGCCTGTATTTTCGCAAACAACAACACCCGCAATCATGCCTGAAACAACTCAAACCCCAACCGCTCCCGCAAACAAAGCCCCGGCCCCGCCGATGGCAAAACCACAACAACCGCCTGCCGTGATGCAAACATCCGTGCAGCTTACCTTCTCGTTCGAGATCGCAGCCATGCAGTTGACATCCAGTTTTAAAATGGGCGCTCTCAAGGTGCGTCCCATATCGAAGCTGGTAACGATGCGGTTGCCTTCGGCTCAGCAGCCTCAGTCCGCTCTGAATTTGCAGGTCAGTTTCGAAATCGCAAAGATTCAGCCCGCCGCAGGAGCGCTCGGCAGGATTCGAATGGTTCCGTCGCAACAGCAGAGACCCACTCCGGGCGGTTTGCCGTCATTCGCAGTTGCGGGATTACAGGTGGTTCCCAATTCTGAGACCGCACCAGTCCAACTCACACCCTCGCAACAGGGACGAGCGTCCGTCCTCATCACGGTTCCGTTCCAGATTACCACACTTGAGTTTGCGCCCTCTCTCGAAATAGCATCCGTCATCCTAAACTCGAACTCCAAGCAGGTGGCTGTTCAGTTGCCGGGCGCCGGGCCGACCCCGGTTGAAGGCGCGCCAATGTTTGAGATCGCAAACCTGGAGTTAGGTGAAGGCGGCGAGATCGGCATGATGCATCTGAACCCGGTTAGCGCGCCAAAGCGCGCCTGACCTAGACGAAGGTTCTTTGTCGGAAGAAGACGGCTTGCGCAGCTCAGCGCCAGTTTAGCGAACGCAGTTGTTTCGGAAGAAACATTCCGTTCTTTCGAACTAGCTTACCGTCGAAATAGATTTCTCCGCCGCCGTATTCCGGGCGTTGAATGCTTACGATATCCCAGTGCACCTGGCTTCGGTTTCCATTGTCTGCTTCTTCGTAGGCTTGCCCTGGAGTAAAATGAAACGAGCCGGCGATTTTTTCATCAAACAAAATGTCCCGCATCGGATGTAAAATACGCGGATTAAATCCGAGTGAAAATTCGCCGATGTAGCGTGCACCCGGATCTGAATCGAGAATCTTGTTCAGTTTTTTGGTTTCGTTGCTTGTCGCGTCAACTATTTTTCCGTTTTTGAATTCGAGACGGATGCCATCGAAGGCGATTCCCTGATAAATGCTTGGCGCGTTAAACGTCACGTGGCCTTCGACTGAATCTCTCACGGGGCAACTGAACACCTCACCATCGGGGATATTGCGATCGCCACCGCAGATCACGGCTGGAATCCCCTTCTTGCTAAAACGGAGATCGGTGCCGCGACCTTTGATTTCGACTCGATCCGTCTTTTCCATCAAACGATGGAGCGCCTTCATGCCCGGTAGAAGCTTCCGATAATCCAGCGTGCAGACTTCGAAATAGAAATCCTCAAAGGCCTCGGTGCTCATTCCTGCAAGCTGTGCCATGGACGGCGTGGGCCAGCGCAGGACTACCCACTTGGTCTTTTTGACTCGCTGATCCTGTACCGACCGCATTTTCCTGGCGATCAATTTCATTGTCTCCGGCGGCACATCGGAGAGTTCGGTGACGTTGTTGCTGCCTCGCACTGCGATATACGCATCCATTTTTTTCATTCGCGCCAGTTCGTGGCCTGCTGTGAGATTTAGCTGTCTGTCAGAGGCTTCCAGCGCGAGAGCGCGGTTTACCCGGACGTGATAGGTCTGGGCAAATGGCACTCCGCCCGCTTTCCGCGCCGCGCGTACCAGCGCGATGGTCATTTCGTCAGGAATATCGAATGCCTCAATGAGAACCGTTTCATTACGCTTGAGACGGATAGAATATTCCACCAGAAGTTTCGCGAGTTTATCAAACCGGGCGTCGTGCATAGGCTCTTATCATTCCACCAGCATCGCCGGACGCAACCGGCTGATGCTACGCGCTTCGGATAAATTTCGCTGCGAAAGCGCCATCGAGCCCGTCTTGAAAGGGAAGCGAACGCTTTTGCCCTTCGAGGCGCAGGATGGACGCGCTGGTGAGAGCTCGCTGCACGACTTGCTCGTTCTCTTCCGGCTCAAGGCTGCATGTGCCGTAAACGAGTGTGCCCTTCTGCTTTAATAGCGGAACGAGCGCGCAAATAATTTCGAGTTGCCGCTGTTGCATGCTAGGGAAATCTCTTGGTTGTAATCGCCACCTGGCATCCACGCGTCGTCGCATTACTCCGGTATTGCTGCAAGGCGCATCAAGCAGGATGCGGTGAAAGGGCGCCATTGAAGCAATCTCTCTAGGGACAGAACCGCGTGTCCAATCGTGATCAAAAATGCGGACTATCCCGACGCCGAGGCGCGCCATGTTCTCTTTCAAGATCTGCAATCGCTCCGGGTCGCGATCGCATGCGACGATTGTTCCCCGGTTCTCCATTAGTTGTGCGATGTAACCAGTTTTTCCGCCCGGAGCGGCGCATGCGTCGAGGATCTTTTCTCCAGCCCGGGGACTCAGAATCTGACAGGCAATCGCGGTGCTTGGATCTTGAATGTAGCAGTGGCCTTGCCTGATTGCCTCTGTCGGTATCCGGTCAAATTCAACGAAATCGGGATTACGCGTCAGCGGCAGGGAGTCTGGATAAAGCCGGAGGAACTCTTCGCGGTCGATTTTTAGTTGATTGATTCGTCCGTAGACCGGTGCGGGACGATTGTTCCATTGGCAGAGCTCTTCGGCATGTTGGGTGCCAAAATGCTGCTGCCAGCGCTCGACGAGAAATTTTGGATGCGAGGCTCGAACAAACAGAGGTTCTGCATCGGCACGCGCAAGCAACTCGCCCTGCCGCCGGATCGCGGCACGAAGCATGCCATTTACGATCGGCCGCTGTCTCTGTGGGACGAGCTCCACAGTCTCATGCACTGCCGCATGTGGAGCTGTCTTGAGAAGGAAAAGTTGATACAACCCCAGGCGCAGAACATCACGAAGATCGGCATCGACTCTTGAAGCGCGCAGGCAACCGACCCAAAAATCCAGTAAGGTTAAATTGCGTAGGACACCGTAAAAAAGTTCAAAGGCAAACGCACGATCGGATTCAGTGAGCTCTGCCTTCGCGAGAGACGCTGAGACAATCGAGTCGGCAAATCGCTTTTCTTTTCGCCACGTGCGCAGCGCGTTCAGCGCAATTTGGCGAGCAGAAAGCCGCGCCATATTCTGGAAAGACCGTTATCGCGGCTTCACGCTGGCGCGTCCAATCGAATAATAATGAAAGCCCAGTCGGCCCATCGTTCCAGGGTCCAACAGATTTCGGCCGTCGAAGACGATCGGCGTTCTCATTTTTTCTTTTAGCACCGCGAGGTCCACGTTCGCGAATTCGTTCCATTCCGTGGCGATGACCAGCGCCTCGGCATCATTCACTGCTTCAAGGGCGGACGAAGCAAATTCAGCATCGGCGACCGCTTTGATGGCGCGGGCTTTTTGCATTCCTTTCGGGTCGTATGCGACGACGTGTGCTCCTTCGCGAAGCAAATCTGCCACCAGTTCTATTGCGACAGACGAACGGAGATCGTCCGTATCGGGTTTAAAGGTGAGACCCCAGACTGCAATTCGCTTTTCTCGCAACACCCACAGCGTTTCCCGAATCGCCTTTAGAAAACGCTCTTTCTGGCCATTGTTAATGCGCTGTACTTCCTTCAGTAAATTAAAGGGAACACCAAGCCGCTCGGCGATTGTGATGAAGGCCGCAATATCCTTGGGAAAACAGGAACCGCCGTACCCAATCCCTGCGTTAAGAAAATCACGGCCGATTCGGTGATCCATTCCAATTCCATCCGCGACTTTTTCAACATCGGCTCCGCTGGCCTCGCAAATCGCCGAGACCGCGTTGATATACGAAATTTTCAGAGCCAGAAACGAATTCGCGCAATGCTTGATGAGCTCGGCGCTGTTAATATCGGTGACGAGAATCGGCGCCATAAACGGCTCATAAACTTTCTTCATGAGGTCGATCGCATGTTCGCTTTGGGCTCCTATCACGACGCGGTCGGGATGCATCAGATCGGCTACCGCACAGCCTTCGCGCAGAAATTCAGGATTACTGACCACGTCGAAGTTTGCACCGTGGCGGTTATACCTTTTGATTGATTCGGCCACTTTTTCGCCGGTTTTCACAGGCACTGTGCTCTTGTCGACAATCACGCGGTAATCGTTTAAGACGCCTGCGATTTCACGAGCGACTTTCTCCAGAAAGCTGAGATCGACATCGCCATCGGGTTGCTGTGGAGTCGGAACGGCGATAAAGACGATCTGCGAATTCTCTACGCCGTCTTCTATACTGCCGGTGAAACGCAACCGATGCGCCGACACATTGCGATGAATGATTTCTTCAAGCCCGGGTTCATAAATTGGCACCTCGCCGGCCTGCAGTTGCTTGATTTTCTGCGCGTCATTATCGACGCATATGACGTTATGCCCGACATCGGCGAAACAGGCACCGGTCACCAGGCCAACATAACCGGAACCGATGATTGCAAGATCCATGATTGAAGGAATGGTGCGGGCGAATTAGCCGCAGCACAAGTGGCCGAACAAATTCAGGCCGTCCCGCATTGTTCGCGCGTTTTCGCTCATTCTCCTTCGGACGTCGGATCGAAGTTCAAATCGAATCCGAATTTCGGGAATGCTTTGAGCGTGATGGTGAAGATGACGCCGTACTCCTTCGATCCGTTATTGTCGCGTATGATGCCACCAAATGAGGCCACCCAGCTCGATAAGTCTCGATAGATCGAGTAACGCTGCTGTTCGAGGAGGCCGGTTTCCCCTTCGTATTGCTCCTGAACTCCAACGCCCCAGTTATCGTTGATACGGTAGTATCCACCGACAACGAACAAACTGCTGTCCTGGAAAAAGGGATTGCCGTTCAGATAGCGATGCGCAACGTTCAATTGCAGATTGGCCATTGGTTGAACGCTTGCAATCGTATCGACTTCCGTAAACCCTTTATCGAAAGCCGGCAGTTGAGAATTGATCGAGAAAGATACCCACGGCAATGGTGTAAAGCGGATGTTGTTAAAGAGATTTGAGTATTCCGTTCGGTCGAAGGGATCGTTGAAGTTTACATCAAGGTAGGTATCGAGTTCGAACCAGGTGATTGTTTGATCGTCCCGGCGCGTTTTCAAGCGATTGCGAACCCCGACCCGCCACACGGTCCAATCATCGATAGTGTCAATGGTTGTGAACTGGGGGAAATCAATTGCCGGCAGTTGGGTCGACGGTTGAAACCGATCGAGCGCCAAAATTGATGTTGGGTTGGGTCCATCCTCTTTCACGTAAGAAAAGTTCGTGAACGGCTGAATAACGTGCATGAGTCCGTCCAACCCAAACGCGCGGCTTTGCACATTCTCCCACGTACGTGAGATTTTAAATGAAGCTTCGGCACCTGTATTGAAGACCGTGCGAAACGTGTCCCCGTCAAACTTCACTGGATCAGCCAGCGTTGGTGGCGGAAGAATAAAGCCAGGTACGAGCGGATTTGATGGCGGTATGAAGGTTGTCGATCCAAGGTCCCACGTCTTGCCATAATAGGTTTCGCGAAAGCCAACCCTTGGCACGATCGAAAGCCACCCAAAGTAAGTGTTGGGAAAGGTTAATTGGTGGAAGGTGTCCAGACGGTCCGTGCCATAATTCTCAAAGCCTAAACCTTGAGGGAATTGTAGCCGTAAATTGGCAAAGCCGGTCTCACCTTCATAGAAAATGGGTCCGCCAAAAAGGGCATGGCGTTTGATGTCCAATACCACTTCCGGCTGGCGTTCAGTTGTGGTGAAAAACTGGTTCGCCTGAAAGCGCTCGATGGCCGTCAGGGTATAAAAAGGGTCCGTCTTTGCCACCGCGAGCACATTGTCCGGAACCGGATCGATGCGGAATTCACCTTGGAAGAAGTCCTGCATCACGTACTGGTCACTCAGCTTGGTCAGATTGGCGATGCCGTAAATGTCATCTGTAAAGTTGGTCGTATCTGCCAGGCTAACGCGGTATCGCCCGGTAGGAACGTCTTTTCGCGGAATGTTGGTTTCATTCAGGTTCGGGTTTTGGTCCTGGAGGTAGTATGTTTTGAGCCGCGCCTGGCTGTCGTTGAAGTAATCCATGGTCGAATCCAGGCCCACGGCTACACCGCGCCGGCCCCGATAATCGAGCCTGAACCGCCCCTTAATGTCGTCTGTGATTGGGAAGGTCACTTGAGTGAGCAGCGATGGTCCCCATGAACTCAAATACGCTGGCGAAACCGTGAAGCTAAATGCCTCGTTGAGCGATTGGTAAAGATAGGGCCACCAAAAAACAGGCACTTTTCCCACATACATGGTTACGTACTGGAAAATCACGCGATCGTTCTCGTAAACACGGATCGTTCGGGCTTGGAGATGGAAGTCGGCCTTCGGTGAATCGTGCGTCGTAAAGGTGCCGTCGTTTATCAGATAACCGTTGTCAGAAATTGAGGTCACATGTTTGCCGGTTAGGAAATAAGGCTGCGACTCCGTTCGGGCATTGAGCGCTTTGATTTTCTTGGTCTCAGTATTGTAAATGCCGCTCTCGGCGATGTACAGGCTCGTGTCCCGATATATTCGGACATGGCCTCTTAACTCCACGTCGTGCGTGGAAGGATTGTATTGTGCGTAATCGGCGTAAATGTCTGTATTGCCGATGTGGATCGCGACGTTATCGCGCGCCGTTGCCAGGCCGTTTTCATATGTCGTTTCCCCTGTAGAAGTGATTTCAATCGGAGCGTTCTCCGGAGTCTTGATCTCTCCCTGGATCAAACCGGCACTCGCCAAAAGAGTGGCGATCAACAAAACCTGCGTTCGCATGGCGCACGCCGAACGTACTGCGCCAGAGGCTCCCTGCAAAGCCAAAAGCACTCTACAATAAGGGCAAGCAGTAAGCACGAGCCGGTTTTGAAGCGAAATCATCGCGCGTTCTGTCTTGATTAACCAATCAATTGACGGTTTTCTTCATCCCAACGTGAGCAAGTCGATCGACCAAATCTTCGTTTACGCCAAGCATTGGCTGCTGACATGGCTGACCGCCGCACCTGGCTGGATTATCCAGATCGTGTCGAGTTTGATTAATATTTTCGCGCTCCTCGGAGTATTTCTGACGCTCTTCGCGCTCATGTCGGTGTTGGAGCGAAAGATTCTCGGCCGGATACAAAATCGCTATGGCCCTAACCGCGTTGGACCGTTCGGACTTTTGCAGCCATTGGCTGACGGCATCAAAATGTTGATAAAGGAAGACATCGTGCCCGCGCGTGCTGACAAGCTTGTGCACTTCCTGGCTCCGATTCTCATTGCTGCTGCAGCGATTCTTGCCCTTGGGGTGATCCCTTATGGCCGGAACATGACGCCGTTCACGATCGATGGCGGAATCTTGTTTTTCTTTGCGGTTGGATCGACAACGGAGCTTGCGGTCTTCATGGCCGGATGGGGAAGCAATAACAAATTCTCGATGCTCGGGGCGATGCGCGCCATTGCGCAAATGATCAGCTACGAGCTGCCGCTCATTATTACCGTGCTTCCGGTGGTGATGGTAGCGGGCTCGCTTACACCCGACAGAATTGTTGCTGCGCAGGCTGAATACACATTTGGCTTCGTGCCACGCTGGTTCGTCTTCACGCCGTGGGGTGCAACTGCGTTCATTTTGTTTTTTGTATCCGGTCTTGTGGAATCGAATCGCACTCCATTCGATGTGCCCGAAGGTGAATCGGAAATTGTCGCCGGCCACATGACCGAATACTCCGGTTTCAAATACGCAACTTTCTTCATGGCGGAATACATCGGGATGTTCGCCATCACCGGGCTCGCCGCGACCTTGTTTCTCGGTGGCTGGCATTCGCCCGTATCTGCCCTGGAATTTATTCCGTCCTACGTCTGGTTTTTCGCGAAACTGAGCGCGCTACTCTTCGTTTACATCTGGCTTCGCGGAACGTTGCCGCGTACGCGAATTGATCAGATCATGAATTTTGCCTGGAAATTCATATTGCCAATGTCTTTTACCTGCGTCATCGCAGCGGCTGTCTGGCATTATGCAGGTCGCGGCTTGCGCGGATGGCTTTGGTCGCTTGTGGTGATCGCGATCGTTTACACCGCCCTGTCGATGTTGCTCGACACGCAAAGAAAATTTGCGCCACGCGTTTACCGTTTCGCCGAATGAGCAGCGCCGCAGTCGTCATTATTGCTATCCTGACACTGGCCGCTGCGTTGGCCGCTGCCACGCTGCAAAAGCTCATGCACGCTACGCTGAGTTTTGCTGTTGCGCTTGTCGGCGTGGCCGCACTCTTCTTTCTGCTGGGCGCGGAATTTGTCGGTCTGGTGCTTGTTTTCGTCTACATCGGTGCGGTTGCGGTACTAATTGTTTTTACGATTCTTCTGACACGGCGTGACGTTGGAAAAGACCGCGCTGCTAACTGGGGCGGCGCATTCCTGGCGGTTGCTGTCTTCGGCGGTTTGACGTGGGCAATTCTTAAGACCCAATCAGTTGCTGTTGTCGCCCCACATATTCGACTAGTGACTGTTAAACGAATCGGTGAAGCGTTGATGACCAGTTATGTCTGGCCATTGCAATGCGTGGGGCTGCTTCTCACCGCTGCGTTGATCGGCGCACTTGTTCTCGTAATGGAGGAGAAGCCGTGAAGAAGGTCAGAAGAGTTACAAACGATCCAACCCCAAGTCTGTAAACTCGCAGGTTTGCTTCTCAACAATGTAACTCTTTTAACTTTTGTAACGCTTAGCTATGACCCCAACACTTCAACTGTTCCTTATTATTTCCGCGGCCCTGTTCAGTATTGGTCTCCTTGCGGCCCTGAGCCGTCGTCACGCCATCTTTATTCTGATTGGGATCGAGATGATGCTTGCCGCAGCAAACCTCAATTTCATAGCGTTCTGGCGCTTTAGCCCGCAATCGCAGCCACCGACCGGTGTTATGATCGCGATTTTCTCAATCGCCATTGCCGCCGCTGAAGCCGCGATCGGTCTAGCGCTGGTAATTGCCGTCTATCGGCACTACCGCACAACAAACGTCGACCATCTGAACCAACTCAAAGGATGAGTCGCTGGATCCTCGATCATCTCTGGTTGATTCCTGCGGTGCCGTTCGCGGTTTCGTTAGTGATCTTGAGCTTGCCGAATGGGCGGCACAAGAGCGCAGCTGTACTCGCGGTTGCTGGACAAGTCGCCGCGCTCGTACTGTCCTTCTTCGCATTCCTGCCGACTCTGCAAACGCCTGGATTCCGCGCCGTTCAGAATTTCACCTGGTTCACATTCGGCGACCATGCGCTGCGTCTGGGATGGCTCCTCGATCCGCTCGCGGCCGTCATGCTGATGATGATCACGTTGGTTGGACTTTGCATTTTCGTCTTCAGCACTGGTTACATGGCCGGCGACAAAAATTTCGTCCGCTTTTTCGCTTATCTTTCGTTTTTCTCCGGTGCGATGCTCGGGCTCGTTATCTCGAACAGCTTGCTTCTTCTGTTTATCTTCTGGGAGTTGGTTGGACTGGCGTCCTATTTGCTCATTGGATTTTGGATTGAGCGACCAAGCGCCGCGACGGCGGCAAAAAAAGCGTTCGTTACCACTCGCATCGGCGACCTGGGATTTTTCCTTGGCCTGCTCTGGCTTTACGGCCGCAGTGGCACGGTTCTCTTTTACGATGGTGGGGACGGTTGTCTGGAGACGGGTGGTCTTAACATGCTCGGTGCGAGCGCCACGTTTATTGCGCTGCTCATTTTCTGCGGCGCAATGGGGAAGTCGGGACAATTCCCGCTGCACGTCTGGTTGCCGGATGCGATGGAAGGCCCAACTCCGGTCAGCGCATTGATCCATGCCGCAACGATGGTTGCGGCCGGCGTGTTCCTGGTCGCCCGCGCATATCCGATCTTCTCGTTAGGCGCGATTAACGGGGTGACAGCATCGCTTATGGTCGTCGTGTGGATTGGCGTAATTACGGCGTTAATGGCCGCGCTCATTGCGATAGCCCAGGCCGACATCAAACGCATCCTCGCGTATTCGACTATTTCTCAACTCGGTTTGATGATGGTTTCGCTCGGCGTGGGCGGCGTCGCCGCCGGGATGATGCATCTGCTCGCCCACGGTTTTTTCAAGGCGCTGTTGTTTTTGGGCGCGGGCTCGGTCATTCACGGCTGCCACGGCGAACAGGACATACGGAAAATGGGCGGCCTGCGCTGGCTCATGCCAATCACGTTTTCAACTTATGCAATTGGTATGATGGCTCTGAGCGGTGTGCCGCTCTTCTTTTCCGGCGGCTGGACGAAGGAGGAAATCCTGCATGTGACCGCGCATTGGCCGGCTTCTCGCTTGCCCTACTATTTTCTACTGATCGGCGTTCTTCTCACCGCGCTCTACATGACGCGGCAAATCATCTACGTATTCTTCGGTGATCGGCGTGTTGCCTCTCAGCACGCCCATGAAAGCCCGCGAGTCATGACGATGCCGCTCATCGCGCTCGCGATTTGCGCAATTTTGTTCAGTATCGTGCTAACGCCAGCATGGCCTTGGCTGCATGATTATCTAACGGGCACCGCCGCAGACGTTGAGCTTGTGCGCCTGATTCAATCGACGCTTTTTCTTTCGCTCGTTCTTGTGGGCGCGGGCTTCGCTCTGGGCATCTGGATGTATCGCAAAGTCGGCGTGCAAGATCGACAGCGTCCCGCCGACACTGATCCGCTCGAATTCGCGCAACCTCAATTGTTTCGATTCCTCGAAAATAAAATGTGGATCGACGAACTTTATGCTCGCACGATCATCGCGTTCAGCTGGATGAGCGCGCGTTTGTCCGACTGGATGGATCGTCATTTCTGGGATCGCCTGGTGCGCGGATTCGGCGGGATCGGTCAACTGCTCGGAGTTTTCACGGCCAGTATTGATGAGCGCGGCATCAATGCTGGAGTCGACGAAACGACCGTAGGCACGCGCGGTCTGGGTCGCCTGATCTCCGCTGCGCACTCGGGACAAATCCAAACATACCTAAGCGTCATCGCGATCGGTGTGCTGGCGCTGCTGCTTTTCTACGCATGGTTGGCTTAATCAGCGCTCTCATCATGGTTCCGCTGGCGGGCGCGCTTGCGCTCTTTACAGCCCCCGCGAGAAATGCGCGTCCGATCGCATTGTTGTTTAACGCACTGGCTGCGCTTGACGCATTGGCGTTGTGGCAGCATTTCGATATTCGCACTGCCGGCCTTCAATTGGTCGAACGGCACACATGGATTCCCGCAGTTGGAGCCGAATACCTGGTCGGGATCGACGGTTTGAGCCTGCTCCTTGTGTTACTTACGTCGCTCATCATTCCCTTCGCATTTCTCGCGCAGAGGATGGAGCGCGGCTTTTGCGCGCTGATGTTGATCATGCAATCCGCGCTCTACGGCACGTTTACGGCGCAGAACTTTGTCCTCTGGTTTCTGTTCTACGAAATGAGTCTGATTCCCGCGTTCCTGCTCATGAAAATCTGGGGAGGAGAAAATCGCGACCGCGCCGCAACGAAGTTTTTCCTCTACACGTTTCTTGGAAGCGTGGCGATGCTGCTGGGATTCCTCGGAATTTATCTGGCCCGGGGCTCGTTCGATTTTGCCACGCTTGCTGGTCTGGGCAAAAACGGATTGCTTAGCGGTAAGCTCGCCTGGCTCGCTTTTGCCGGAATCTTCCTTGGACTCGCGGTCAAAGTGCCGCTGTTCCCATTTCACACCTGGCTGCCCGACGCGTACGAAAGCGCGCCGACCGGAGTCGCGATGGTGTTAACCGGCCTGCTTTCGAAAATGGGTGTTTACGGTTTCGTTCGCCTGTTGCTTCCGCTTTTTCCAAACGAAATCGGAATCATCGGACCCTGGCTGCTGGCACTCGCGATCTGCTCGATTGTATTCGCTCCGCTGGCAGCGTGGGCCCAGTCCGATTTGAAACGAATGGTGGCCTACTTGTCAGTCAACCATCTCGGTTACTGCATGCTCGGTTTGTTCGCAGTCGCTGCCTTGCCCAGTGGTGCTGCGATCGACACGCAAGCGGCGTTGAGCGGTGTGTTCATGCAGATCTTCAATCACGGGATCACTGCGGCCGCATTGTTTTACCTGGTCGGTCTGCTTGAGCAGCGTCGCGGATTGCGTGGCATTGGTGACTTCGGAGGGTTGATGCAGAGGACCCCTCTCCTCTGTGGCTGGATGAGCGTGGCTATGTTTTCGTCATTGGGTTTGCCGGGGTTAAACGGTTTCATTGGCGAGTTTTTGATCTTCAAAGGTTCGTTTGCCATTGCCGCATCCTTCACGGCTCTTGCGGTGATTGGCCTGCTTGTTACAGCGATCGTTTTCATGCGCGCGATGCAAGCGCTCTTCAGTGGGCCGCTGGCAGAGAATTGCAGCGCCTTTCCGGATCTTTTGCCGAGAGAAAAGATCACGATCATTCCGGTCACGCTGCTCATGTTCGCCATTGGCGTCGCACCGCAGTTCGTATTCAACATTTTCAACACAACCGTCGTTCAAATGGCGCGATTGTTCGGCTAAGGTCATCGCGAATGGCGCATGAGATCATTCCAGTTGAGCAAGTCGCGCGACGAATTCTCTATTTTCGTGGCGAGAAAGTCCTTCTCGATTTTGATCTGGCTGTTTTATATGGTGTTGGAGTCAAAGTTCTGAACCAAGCGGTAAAGCGTAACCGCCAGCGGTTTCCGGATGATTTCATGTTTCAACTTACCGGCGAGGAGACGCAACGGTTGCGGTCGCAACTTTTAAAATCCGGCAATCGGCAAGTTGCTGAAAATGGGGGTCCTGGAACGAACTGGTCACAAATTGTGACCAGTTCGCAGAAATATCGCGGAACAAAGTATCGGCCCTATGCCTTCACCGAGGAAGGCGTTGCCATGTTGTCAAGCGTATTGAAGAGCAAGCGCGCGGTGAAAGTAAACATCGCCATCATGCGCGCGTTCGTGAAGCTCCGGCAGACTCTCGATGCAAACCGCCAACTCGCGCAAAAGTTCTCAGAGCTCGAAGAGCGCGTTGGAAAACATGATGATGAAATCGCCGCAATTCTTGAAGCAATCCGGCAGTTGATGACTCCGCCGGAGAGACCACGCCGCGAAATCGGATTTCATGTGCGCGAGAAAGCCCCAGTCTATCGGGCGCGTAAACGCGCATGATCGCCTGGACGATTTACATCACGTTCGCCGGCGCAGTGCTGCTGCTCCTTTTCCCAGGCGTTTTTGCGCGCTGGATAACGCTGCTTACGACGATCGCCGGGCTGGCCTTGGGCGTCGTTGCATTTGTTAGCACACCAATTGCGGATCTAGCGCACTTCACAACGATCGTAAAAGTGCCGTGGGTGCCACTGCTTGGTATGAATTACCATCTCGCTATTGATGGCGTGAGCCTCACGATGGTTCTTGTTACGGGCATCTCCGCCGTAAGCACCGCGTTGTTTTCATGGGATGTCGATCATCGCCAGCGCGAATTTTTCTTCTGGTTGCTGCTTGTTGTGGGTGGTTGCTACGGCGTTTTCCTCAGCGCCGATCTGTTCTTGTTCTTCGCATTCTACGAACTGGTCATCGTGCCGAAGTATTTTCTGATCGCCATCTTCGGTTCGACTAACAAGGAGTACGGCGCGATGAAGCTGACACTCTATTCGTTCTTCGGTGGAATGCTCGTTTTCGCCGGAATCCTCGTCGTCTACGTGACAGCCGGCTCCCTGGATCTGAATCAACTGGCGCAATTCCACTTCAATCCTCAGCTGCAATCATGGGCCTTTCCCGTGCTGTTCCTCGGCTTCGCTGTGCTTGCCGGCATTTGGCCATTGCATACCTGGGCTCCGACAGGCCACGTCGCGGCGCCCACCGCAGGGTCGATGTTGCTTGCCGGCATCGTGATGAAACTGGGCTCCTATGCGGGACTGCGCGTCGCGATGAATGTCTTTCCAGAAGGATTCCAGATATGGAGCAAATGGATCGCCGCCCTGGCCGTGATCGGAATTGTTTACGCGGCGGCAGTGGCTCTGCGCCAACGTGATCTGAAATTCGTTATTGGTTATTCGAGCGTGAGTCACATGGGTTTCGTGTTGCTTGGTCTGGCTACGGCAAACGCGCTCGGTGTCTCTGGAGCAGTATTGCAAATGTTTTCCCACGGAGTGATCGCCGCGCTGCTCTTCGCCGTTGCGGGACGAATGCTCTATCGACGCACTCATACCCGCGAGCTGGATGCGTTATCTGGAATGAATCTCAGTCGCGCTTTGCCGTTCGCTGCGTTCACGTTCGTAATCGCTTCTGCCGCATCGATGGGAATCCCAGGTTTCAGCGGATTCGCAGCGGAAATTACGATTCTGATTGGCGCGTGGAAAACCTACCCAATCGCGGTTTGGATTATCGGCGTCGGCATGGTTCTGACAGCGGCTTTCACGCTGCGCGCGCTCGTCAAATCATTTTTCAGTGAGGTGCGCGTGCAGGCAGGCCGTGTTTCTACAGACACCGACTGGAACGAACAATCGATCACGCTTGCCGAAAAGTGCGGCGCTTGTTTGCTCATGTTCGCCACACTTGCGGTCGGACTTTATCCCAAACTCCTACTCGATCGCATCATGCCCGCAGTGGAAGCGATGAGATTTTTAAAATGAGATCCCCGGCTTCAACGATGTCGTATCTGGAACTGCTCAAGCTCGCATTCCCTGAAGTCATTGTCGTGATTAGCGCCCTCGTCGTGCTCGCGATTGGGCTTATAAGCAGGCAGGGCACTGCCGTGGCAGGCGTGTCGTCTGCAAAACCGCCAACCAGGGCGACTGGCACGGCCGCCGGGGCCGACTGGTGCTCGTTGGGTGCCGCTCTCGGGGTTGTCATCGCAATTGCCGCAGTGCTGATGTTACCGCGCAATGCGAGCCTTTTCGGCGGGATGCTTGTGATCACACCCCTCACGTCCCTTTTTAAAATCATTTGCCTCGTACTCGCTTTTTTCACGGTGTGTCTGGCGCGATCTGAAAAATCGCTGCGTCATCCGGGCGAATACCTGGCGATTATTCTTTTCGCGACGGTCGGTCTGATGCTGCTCGTTGGTAGTGAAGAGTTGCTCATGATTTTCATTGGGCTCGAGCTGCTGGGCCTTTCCCTTTACGTGATGGCTGCGTTCGACAAGACCGATGTGCGATCTGCGGAAGCAGGTTTGAAATACTTTCTCTTCGGAAGCACCTCCAGCGCGTTTACGCTTTTCGGGATCAGTTTGATCTACGGCATGTCGGGGAGCACCGGTCTCGCTGCTATCTCGGAGAAATTGGCGGCGGCGCCGGCGCAACCTTTGGTTGCGACCGGCATCATCATGACGCTCATCGGCTTTGCGTTCAAAATTGCTGCTGCACCGTTTCACTTGTGGGCGCCTGATGCGTATCAAGGAGCACCCATTCCGAGTGCAGCGTTTATTGCCTCGGGATCAAAAGTTGCTTCTTTCGTCGTGCTTGGAAAGATCGTGCTGGTGGGCTTTGGCCCGGTGCATGGAAGTTCGGCATGGCACGCGATGGCTGCAGGTTGGTCACCGATTCTCGCCGTACTGGCCGCTTTGTCGATTCTGATTGGCAACCTCGTCGCACTGGCACAGACGAATGTTCGGCGGCTCCTCGCATACTCCGCCGTCGCCCACGCTGGCTATACATTGCTAGGACTTGTCGCAGGAGGCCGGGACGGATTTTCGGCGACGCTCTTCTACGCGACTGTTTACGCGATCACGCTCGTTGGTGCGTTTGGAGTCGTCGCAGTCGTGCGCAGCGAAACTGGTGGCGACGATGTTAAGAATTTTTCCGGACTTGCCGCGCAGGCGCCGCTGTTAGCCGCGTGCATGGCTATTTTCATGTTTTCTCTGGCAGGCATCCCTCCGTTGGCCGGATTTTTCGGAAAGTTTTACCTGTTCAGCGCCGCGCTGCGCGTCGGTGGAAATCACGGCTTGCTCTGGCTGGTTGGGCTGGCGCTCTTCGGCAGCTTTGTCTCACTCTATTATTACCTGATCGTGCTGAAAGCGATTTTCATTGACCCGCCTTCGCGTACGGCCCCGGCGCTCGATCACGTTTCGTCCGATTTGCTGCAACGCATCACAGTGACCGTACTCGCTGCGGCAATTCTCTTTTTCGGTATCATGCCAGATATCCTGGCATCACGAATTCTTGCGGCTATGCCCTAAGAGGTTTCAGGAAAAAAGCGTGATTAACACTTGACTGTTGCGGTATAAGTTTTGCATCAAATCGAGAAGCACAGACCGGAAGAGTTGATGAAGTGAAGATGGGCAGCATCAGCCAGTTCATTGATCGGCATTTCCGTCACTTCAACGCGGCAGGCTTGAAAGACGCAGCCGATGCGTACATCACGCATCTGGATCGCGGCGGAAAAATGATGATTACGCTCGCCGGTGCAATGAGCACTGCTGAACTGGGCCTTTCTCTCGCGGAAATGATTCGGCAGGACAAAGTGCACGCAATTACCTGCACGGGAGCAAACCTCGAGGAGGACCTTTTCAATCTCGTTGCACGCAGCCAGTACGAACGGATTCCTCATTATCGCGAATTGACTGCGCAACACGAGGAAGAGCTTTTGCGGCGCCATCTGAATCGAGTGACCGATACGTGCATCCCGGAAGAGGAAGCCATTCGTCGAATCGAGAGGGTTGTAATAGATGACTGGATCGCCGCCGCTGAGAGAAAAGAGCGCAGTTTCCCGCACGAATTTCTTTTTAAGATACTAAGAGAATGTCGGCTGAAGAAATTTTATGAGATCGACCCGGCCGACAGTTGGATGATCGCCGCGGCGCACAAGGATCTTCCGATGTTTGTACCCGGCTGGGAGGATTCGACGTTGGGAAATATTTATGCCGCTCGCTGCATAACAGGCGCGATCAGCGATGTGCATACCGTTCGCTCCGGCATCGAATACATGATCGCGCTGGCGGAGTGGTATCGCCGAATGTCGCAGGATTCTTCCATTGGCTTCTTTCAGATCGGCGGCGGCATTGCGGGCGATTTTCCCATTTGTGTTGTGCCCATGCTCAATCAAGACGTTGTAACCACGCTTGTCCCCGAGTGGGGCTACTTTTGTCAGATCAGCGATTCAACGACCAGCTTCGGGTCGTACTCCGGTGCAGTGCCCAACGAAAAAATCACCTGGGGCAAACTGAATATCGATACACCGAAATTCATCATCGAATCCGACGCCACGATTGTCGCGCCGCTAATTTTCGCCAAGATTCTGGGCTGGTGACGCCTGACCCCAGCGCCCGGTTACTAGTTATCGATTAGCTCGCTTTTTACTGCCAGTGGCCTGCAATCCAGACCCAACCACCAGGACGACGTACCCAGTGGCCTGCCACCCAAACCGCGGCTGGTCTTGGCCGGACTACCCAACTGCCCGGCACCCAGACGTAGTCGGTTCCGGTCCATCGCCAATAGCCGGTCGTCCACGCATACCCCGGTCCGGGTGCCACTGTCTGGGTTTCAACGCGAACCTGTGGCGGAGGTCTCGTCACCAGTACCTCGCGAGCTGGTCCCGTGGTTGTCACTTCCTGCGTGGTCGTAGTCGTCGTCACCGTCGTTGGTTCTTCCGCGCAACCGACCAAGGCTAACGGTACCATCATCAAAAGGTAATAGCTTCTTTTCATCTTACGCCTCCCACTACAGATTCGTTTTGTGCCAAACAGGTGGCTTTGTCGAAAATCAAAGCTTCTGGCTGCGTTCGATAGCGTAAGATCAATTTTGATTCGATGATATGCGATGCTTTACGTGGTCGCTACGCCGATCGGAAATTTGGGCGACATCACACTGCGCGCGCTGGAGGTACTGAAATCAGTCGATCTGGTCGCGGCTGAAGACACACGGCATTCCGGGCTGTTGATGAAACATTTCGGAATCAAGAAACCATTCATCAGTTATCACGAACACAACGAAGCAAAGCGCACGGCTGAACTCGTTGAACGTCTCGCGGCGGGCGAAAACGTCGCCCTAATCACGGACGCGGGAACGCCTGGACTGTCCGATCCGGGATTGCGTCTTGTCCGTGAATGCATTCAGCGGGAGCTTTCGTTCACGATCATCCCAGGGCCATCATCGATCCTGACCGCTCTCGTCGGGTCCGGATTTTCGACTGAGAGATTTTCTTTCCGCGGATTTCTTCCCGTTAAAATTGGGCGACGCGAGCGCGAGTTGCGGGCCGCTGCCGAATCGGGTGAAACAATCATCTTTTTCGATTCGCCTTATCGATTAACCAAGACACTTGCCGCTTGCATTGATGTCATGCCGGATCGGCAACTTTGCGTAGCGCGAGAGCTGACAAAAAAGTTCGAGGAATTTCGGCGCGGTACCGCCCGTGAACTTTTTGCGCATTACGAGGCCCACACGCCGAAAGGCGAGATCGCACTCGTTATTTCCGCGCCATAATGCGTTGTGCTGGCCGCTGTGAAATAGCGTGGCGACAGTCGCCGCGCGCGGCAGAGCGCAGAGCGGCGGCTCTGTTCCTGCGAATAAACGAAACGCACTCGCCGTCAAACCCTGCTGCTCAAATCAGCGTGCCCGCTTTCAAAAACGATGCGACCCGAGATTGCTTCTATCGAAAATCCCGCACGCTCGTGCAGTCTTTCCGTGCTGCCCGTTTCTATGGTGCTTCCCGCCGGTGGCGCCCTGCCTGTTGGTAAAGCTCGCCACAGAACGAGTCCATCCCACTGGGAGACTTTCACGAACAAACTGGCCGCGCGCAGCGATTATGATGTAATGACCCGCTCGCCTCGGCTGCTTAAGCCTTTGCTCGCGGGACTGATCATTACATTGCTGCAGCTTGCGATGGCGATTGGCTTGCTTGCGCCAGAAAGGCCTTTTTCGGAGCGGTACGCCGCGCTGGTCCAGCACGATAGCCATTGGTTCATGAACATCGTGGATCGCGGTTACCAGACCATCGTGCCTCCCATCGATCACAAGGTGATGGAAGTATCAAATGTCGCGTTTTTTCCAGCTTATCCTGCGATTGCGGCCGCGTTTCGCTATGGACTTAATATCGACACAGGAACTGCCCTGTTGATCACTGCTCAACTCGCTGCCTGGGGTTTCTGGATTTATTTCTTTCTTTTCTGCAAGCGGTGGAATATTTCGCCTGCGCTACAAATTTGCGGCGCATTATTAATCGCCACCCATCCTGCAGCATTCTTTCTGATCGCCGCCTATTCAGAGTCGCTGTTCTTAATGGCGCTGCTTGGTTTTATTTATTGGAGCACTGCGGACGGGCGATACGCGAAATTCTGGGCGGCCATACACGGCATCGTCATGTCGGCAACGCGGATTGTCGGGATTGTATGTGCGGCATTTCCGCTGGTACGCTCGGTTTTTCAAACTGGATGGCGCCGTTTAGTTGAGCCGAGGCCGTGGTTTCGCAAGGAAAAGCCGGCGATCGCTATGACCCTGGTGGCAAGCTTCGGCGCCATAGGATTTTTCACTTATTCTCAACTGCGCTGGGGTCACTGGGATATTTATATGCTTACGCAGGCAGCCGGGTGGGGAATTGCTCCCGATTATTTGGCGGTGTTCAGGCCTTCTAGTTATCGCTGGTTTGTTCCAGCACTGAATGATCCGACGGAGGCGAGCCAAATGTCGATGACATTGGGCGCTGTGCTTTTTATTGGTATCGTCCTTTGCGAGCTGTCGATTCGTAGGTGGACCGATTTGCCGATTCGCGCTGGCATCTATTTCTGCGCCTTTGTGATCTACTACCTTTCCGTCAGCGGAGTGGCCTGCGTGGATATGGAAAGCATGCTCCGCTACGAATTTTCCGTGCACGCACTGATCGTGCTGGCGCTTTTGAATTTTTTGCGTCAGTTTCAAGCGACGCCGGTGCCCGTTAGGGCGTTCGGCATCGCGGCAGTGGCGCTGCTTAGCGCCGCTGGGTTGTGCGTACAGGGGTGGTACGTCTGGAATTTCATGCGAGGCAACTGGGTTGCTTAGAAGAAGATGAAAACAAGAGTCGTCATTATCGGTGGAGGCCCGGCAGGATTAACGGCCGGGTATCTTCTGTCAAAGGAGGAAGTCGATCTCGTTGTCCTAGAGGCCGATCCCATCTACGTCGGCGGAATCTCCAGGACGGTGACCTACAACGGTTTTCACTTCGACATCGGTGGACACCGTTTCTTTTCCAAATCCAAGTCAGTCGAAGACCTCTGGACCGAGATTCTGCCTAACGACATGCTCGTCCGACGGCGTTCTTCGCGCATTTTTTACGACGGCAAATTTTTCTCTTATCCGTTGAAACCGTTCGAAGCGTTGCTCAAGCTAGGCATCTTCAGGTCTGCGCTTTGTGTTCTTTCGTGGATGAAAGCCCGCCTGTTTCCCGTGCGCGATCCGCGCAATTTCGAAGACTGGGTCAGCAATCAATTCGGGAAACGGCTCTTCAACACATTCTTCAAAAGTTACACTGAAAAAGTTTGGGGGATGAGCTGCAAGGAAATTTCCGCCGATTGGGCCGCTCAGCGCATCAAAGGACTTTCACTCGGCAGTGCGATTAAGAATGCTCTGATTCCGCAGCATTATAACGGAGACCGCACAAAAGTAATTAAGACACTGATCAATTCATTTCGCTATCCGCGCAGAGGTCCTGGCATGATGTGGGAGGCATGCGCGGAAAAGATGAAGGCACTGGGTGGCAGGCTGGAGATGGGCTGCAGGGTATCTCGCTGTTCCTATGATAAAACCTCTGGCAATTGGACGGTCGCATACAAAGATCGGCAAGGGGATCTGCAAGCAATCGAAGCCGAACACGTCATTTCGTCCGCGCCGATGCGCGAGCTCATGTGTGGTTTGTCACCGACCGTGAGCGAACGGGTAAAGCGCGCAGCTGAGAGCCTCAAATACCGCGATTTCATCACCGTGATGCTGATCTTGAAAGATCGGCGAATGTTTGACGACAATTGGATCTACATTCACGATCCAAGAGTCAAAGTCGGTCGCGTTCAAAACTTTCGCTCCTGGTCGCCGGAGATGGTGCCTGAGCCGGATAAGGTCTGTTACGGTCTCGAATATTTCTGCTTTGAGCACGATGGCCTCTGGGATTCGAGTGATCGCGATCTAATTGAACTCGCGAAGCGCGAACTTGTTGAGATTGGACTATCCAGGGAAGGGGACTTCATAGACGGCTGCGTCGTGCGTCAGAAAAAGGCGTATCCCGTTTATGACGACGATTACGCGCTGCATGTCGCGACGATCCGTCAGGAGCTTGAGACCCGATATCCGAACCTTCACCTCGTCGGTCGCAACGGCATGCACAAGTACAACAATCAGGACCACGCCATGATGACTGCGATGTTGTGCGTCGAAAATATTCTCGCGGACGCAAAACTTTATGATCTTTGGCAGGTCAACAGCGACGCCGAGTATCACGAAGCTGGCGCTGCGACGGCTCCAGAAACAAGCGGTCCCGGTTTACGGCTGGTTCCCACACGCGTGGTCGCCGCTCCTGAACTTGCACCAGAAGGATAACGACTGACTCAGGATTCGAATTCCTCTACTGGCGGGCAGGAGCAGAAGAGATTCCGATCACCATAGACGTTGTCGATCCTGGCGACGGTCGGCCAGAATTTGTGTTCGTGCGTCCACGGCGCGGGGAAAGCTGCTTGTTCGCGCGTGTAGGGGCGGTCCCATTTATCAGACGCGATTTGCCGCGCGGTGTGCGGCGCGTTTTTAAGCACATTGTTTTCGCGATCCATTTCTCCTTTGGCGATTGCTCCAATCTCCTTGTGGATTGAGATCATTGCGTCGCAAAAACGGTCGAGTTCGTGTTTTGGTTCGCTCTCGGTCGGCTCGATCATCATCGTCCCGGCGACGGGCCATGAAACCGTCGGCGCATGAAAGCCGTAGTCCATCAAGCGTTTTGCAACATCTTCCACTTCGATGCCTGCGTTTTTCCACTGGCGAAGATCAATGATGCACTCGTGCGCAACGAGCCCGCGTTTACCTTTGAAAAGAACCGGAAAACAGGGATCGAGCCGTTTGGCGATGTAATTCGCATTTAGAATCGCGACCTCGCTTGCTCGTTTCAATCCGTTTGCGCCCATCATGCGGATGTACATCCATGTAATCGCCAGAATACTGGCGCTGCCATAGGGTGCAGCAGAAACGTTGCCGCCTTTACCTCCGCCATGGCTGTAGTCAGAGTCGTCCCCGCTTGGCGGGCGCTTGCCATGTTCTCCCTCGCCAAACAAGATTCGGCCAGTCTCAGGATCGAGAATGAATTCTCGTGGAAGATACGGTGCGAGATGCTTCGCCACACCAATAGGGCCCACACCCGGGCCGCCGCCACCGTGGGGAATGCAAAATGTCTTGTGCAAATTTAAGTGACAAACGTCTGCGCCGTAATCACCGGGGCGGCAAAGGCCGACTTGCGCGTTCAGGTTCGCGCCGTCCATATAAACCTGGCCGCCATGCGCGTGCACGATATCGCAAATTTCGCGAATCGTAGGCTCAAAAACTCCATGCGTGGAAGGATACGTCACCATCAACGCCGCGAGGTCGCGCGCGCGTTCATCTGCCTTTGCGCGCAGATCGGCAAGATCGATATCTCCATCTTTTAAGCAGGCGATAGAGACAACCTTGAAACCAGCCATGGTCGCGCTGGCTGGATTAGTCCCATGGGCCGAGGTTGGGATGAGACAAACATTTCGATGCCCTTCGTTCCGCGAAGCGTGATACTCGCGGATCGCCAGTAGACCCGCGAATTCGCCCTGCGAACCAGCATTAGGTTGCAATGAAATCGCATCGAATCCGGTGATTTCGGCAAGCCAGTTTTCGAGCTGTTCGCACATCTCTGCATAACCGACGGTTTGTTTCGTGGGCGTGAACGGATGCAGCTTGGAAATTTCAGGCCACGATATCGGAAACATTTCCGCGGTTGCATTCAATTTCATCGTGCACGAACCAAGCGGAATCATCGAGGTAGTCAGCGAAAGATCACGCGATTCGAGCTTCTTGAGATAACGCAGCATTTCCGTCTCGGTGTCGTGAGTGTTGAAGACAGGGTGAGTGAGAAATTGCGAAGCGCGGATCGCGGATTGCGGGATGCGGAATGGCGGCTCTCCCATATCGTCATCGGCAAAATCGCGCACGGTTGTGCCGCGAAAGATCGACATTAACAGCTCGAGGTCCCTAGGCGTGGTGGTTTCGTCGAAAGAAATGCCGACTGCGCGCGGGCCCAGCGCCCGCAAGTCGCAATCTGCTTTTTGCGCGTGTTCCAAGGTGAGAGCGCTTGACTCGACTTCGACGCGGATAGTGTCGAAGAAATTCTGGTGCGTGATTTTCAAGCCGAGCGCGCGCAGGCCATCCGCAAGTTGACTCGTTAGGCGATGAACCCGTTCGGCGATTGCGCGCAGCCCTCCTGGACCGTGATACACGGCATACATCGAAGCGATGACGGCCAGAAGAACCTGCGCCGTGCAGATATTGCTCGTCGCTTTGTCGCGGCGGATGTGTTGCTCTCGTGTTTGTAGAGCGAGTCGATAGGCGGGGCGACCTTCCGCATCGTGTGAAACGCCCACCAGCCGGCCGGGCATGTGGCGTTTGTACTGGTCGCGCGTGGCGAAGTATGCCGCGTGTGGACCGCCAAACCCGAGCGAGACGCCGAAGCGTTGCGTGTTACCAACCGCAACATCGGCGCCAAATTCTCCTGGCGGTTTCAGTAGTGTGAGCGCCAGGATATCGGCCGCGACTACCACCAGTGTGCCGGCGTCATGCGCCCCCTTAATGAAATCTGTGTAGTCGTAAATCGCGCCATCAGTAGCCGGATACTGGACTAGCGCACCGAAAATGTTGTCGTCGAATTTGAAACGCGAATAATCACCGATCTTAATTGTAATCCCAAGCGGTTTCGCCCGTGTTTGAACAACGGCGATCGTTTGCGGGTGACAATTGTCAGCGACAAAGAACGTTTTGCGATTCGGAACGACTGCGTGACAAAGCGCCATGGCCTCAGCGGCGGCAGTGGCTTCATCAAGCAGCGAGGCATTGGCAATTTCGAGCCCCGTTAAGTCGGTGATCATGGTTTGAAAGTTGAGAAGGGCTTCAAGCCGGCCTTGTGCGAGTTCAGCCTGATAGGGTGTATAAGCAGTGTACCAACCCGGGTTCTCGAAAACGTTTCGCTGAATAACGGGCGGCGTAATGCAATCGGAATAGCCACAGCCGATGAACGAGCGCGCGATTTTGTTTTTTCTGGAAATTGCCCGGAGCTCATCCAGGGCTTCCATCTCAGATTTCGATTCCGGCAGGTTCAGTTCTCGATCGAGCCGGATATTCTTTGGAACAGCGGCTTCCACCAGGGTATCGAGACTTTCGAAGCCGACCTCGCGCAGCATGGCGCGCACTTCGTCTTCGTTCGGGCCAATGTGCCGGCGCGCGAAGGAAGTCGGGTCGATTTTTTTATCACGCCGTTGCATGGGAGCAGACTACGGAAAGCGAATCGCGCTTCAAGTCGGGCTCAGGTAGGGCGATTGGCCTCAATCGCCCCGACGGTTCGGTGAACCGCCGGTACTATTTAAGTCACGTCGTGAATCTCCACACCGCGGCTTTTCAATAGCGCGCGCAGCTCAGCCAGGTGTTCATGATTTCGAGTTTCGACTGTGCAAAGAACATTCACGGCAGAGACATCAGGGCTGGCGAAGGCGCGATCGTGCACGATTTGTTTAACGCTTGCTCCGGTTGACGCGATTTGAGCTGCCAGATCGGCCAGGCCGCCGGGTCGATCGCTAATCACGGCAGTGAACCGGCCAAGTCTGCCATCCGCGACTAAGCCGCGTTCAATTACACGACTGAGAACGTTGGGATCAATGTTCCCACCGCAAAGTAACAGAACCACTCGCCTGCCAGCGAGCTCTTCTAACTTCCCGGACAGGCACGCGGCCAGTGGGGTAGCAGCGGCTCCTTCAACGACGCTTTTTTCCAGTTCAACCAGACGGAGAATTGCCAGAGCGATTTGTTCTTCGCTTACAGTGACAGTCAGATCGACGAGTGGTCTCGCAATTTGGAACGCGTTTGTGCCAACCTGCGGAATGGCGAGCCCATCTGCGAGCGTCGGAAGCATCGCGATCTTGATCGGTTTGTCCGCTTCAAGCGCGGCTGAAAAGCTCGCTACGTTCTCCGCTTCAACAGCGACAACTTTCGCGTGCGGTCGCAAGGTTTTCACGGCCAACAAAACGCCAGCGAGCAAACCGGCTCCGCCCACGGGAACAACTACGGCTTCGAGATCGGGAATTTGCTCAACGATCTCTAGGCCCATCGTTCCCTGGCCGGCAATGATCGCGGGATCATCGTAGCCGTTGATATAAGCTAGCTCTTTCTCCGCTGCGATTTTGTGTGCGTGCGCTCTCGCTTCGCCGAAATCCGTCCCGTGCAAAACAACAGTCGCACCGAGCTGCTGGCACGTGCTCACCTTTATGAGGGGCGCGAATTTGGGCATTACCACTGTTGCGGGTATGCCGAGTAATCGGCCCTGATAAGCAAGCGCTTGAGCATGGTTGCCCGCAGAGGCGGCAATGACTCCACGCTTCTGCTGGTCACGCGACAGTTGTGCCAGCGCATTGCGCGCGCCCCGCTCCTTGAAGCTTCCCGTGCGCTGAAAGTTGTCGAGCTTGCAGGAAATTTTCATGCCGGTGATGTCACTCAACGGAATGGAGTGCGGACACGGCGAATAATAAACCGCGTCCGCAATTCGTTTGCGCGCCGCTTCGATGTCCTGAAATGTGACCAAGCTTTTAACTCTCGAGCGCTGCCTGCGCAGCTGCTAATCGTGCAATCGGAATCCGGAACGGGCTGCAACTGACGTAATCCAAGCCCAGCCGGTGACAGAATTTGACACTCGCCGGTTCGCCACCGTGTTCGCCGCAAATTCCCAGTTTGATGTTTGGCCGGGTCTTGCGTCCGAAGTCGCGCGTTATTTCCATGAGGCGGCCCACGCCTTTTTGATCGATCGATGCGAACGGATTTGAATCGACGATATCGAGCTCGGCGTAAGCGGGAAGAAAGCTTCCCGAATCGTCCCGGCTCATTCCCAGTGTTGTTTGGGTAAGATCGTTTGTGCCGAAACTGAAGAACTCGGCATCCTGCGCAATCTGATCTGCGACCAACGCGGCGCGCGGGATTTCGATCATCGTCCCGACGAGATAATTGAATTTCCTGTTTTTTTCCTTCGCGACATCTCCGGCCACGCGGCGAACGATTTCGATTTGAAGCTTCAGCTCGCGCGGAAATCCAACCAGCGGAATCATGATTTCAGGGCGGACGTTGATGCCTTTGGCTTGCACTTTGGCTGCAGCCTCAAAGATCGCGCGTGCCTGCATTTCGGAAATTTCCGGATAGACAATGCCGAGCCGGCACCCCCGATGACCGAGCATTGGATTAAATTCGTGCAGCTCATGCACGCGGCGGGCGATTTGTTCGACAGCCACGCCGAGCTTGTTCGCAAGTTCGTTTTGCTGCGCGTGATCGTTGGGAAGGAATTCGTGGAGTGGTGGATCGAGAAAACGAATGGTGGCGGGCAAACCTTTTAACGCCGTGAAGATGCCAATGAAATCAGCGCGCTGATAGGGAAGTAGTTTGGCCAGTGCGCGTGCCCGCTCGTCCTTCGTACCGGCGAGAATCATCTCACGCATGGCGTCAATCCGATCGCCCTCGAAAAACATATGCTCTGTTCGGCAAAGCCCGATGCCTTCCGCACCGAACGCGACCGCGTTTGTTACCTGCTCGGGTGTATCCGCATTTGTGCGCACGCCCAGGATGCGGAATTGATCCGTCCACTTCATTAGTTTTGCGTACTCTTGGTAAACGATGCTCTCTTTCGGATCGAGAGAACGGTCGACCAGCACCTGAACGATTTCCGACGGCGCAGTTGCGACTTCGCCGGCAAACACCTCTCCCGCGGTTCCATCGATGGAGATGTAATCGCCTCGATTCAACGTCGTGCCGTTGGCGCTGAGTGTGCGCTTTTGGTAATCGATTTGGATTCCCGTCGCGCCGCACACGCATACTTTTCCCATTTGCCGCGCGACCAGGGCCGCATGCGACGAGACACCGCCGCGGGACGTTAGGATGCCTTCGGCGGCAATCATGCCGCGCAGGTCTTCTGGCGAAGTTTCAATGCGCGCGAGCACGACTTTCTCCCCTTTCTCCGAGCGGATGACAGCTTCTTCCGCACTAAACACAACCCGCCCGCAAGCCGCGCCTGGGCCGGCGGCCAAACCGGTGCCGATCTTTTTCGCCTGCTTCGCTGATTGCCTGTCGAAGATCGGGGCCAGGAGATGAGCAAGCGAATCCGCGGGGATACGGCGCACCGCATCCTTCTTTGTGATCAATTTTTCATCGACCATATCGACAGCAATACGAACGGCAGCATGCCCTGTGCGTTTCCCGTTGCGAGTTTGGAGAATGTAGAGACGATTTTCCTCCACTGTGAACTCCAGATCCTGCATGTCCTTGAAATGACGTTCAAGCATCGCGCGGACTTTCATCAGCTCTTTGTGAGCCACCGGCATTTCATTCGCCAAATCGGCAATTGGGTGCGGCGTGCGTACGCCTGCAACGACGTCTTCGCCCTGGGCGTTGATCAAATACTCGCCATAAAAAACTTTTTCGCCGGTCGCCGGATCGCGCGTAAATGCGACTCCCGTTGCGCTCGTTTCCCCCATGTTTCCGAACACCATCGTTTGCACATTCACGGCTGTCCCCCATTCGCGCGGGATTCCGTATTTCCGACGATAAACAATCGCGCGATCGTTCATCCACGATCCAAAAACCGCGCCGATCGCGCCCCAAAGCTGCGCTTGCGGATCCTGCGGAAACGATTTCCTCGTGCGCTCTTTGATCAACGCTTTAAACCGCTGCACAAGCTCCTTGAGGTCGGCGACCGTCAATCTGACGTCCGGGAAGTCGTGTTTACCGTAGCGTTCATCCTTTAGATGCTCGATGACCGCCTCAAATGGTTCATGGTCTTCGCCCGGCCGTTTTTGAACACCCATGACCACGTCACCGTACATTTGCAGGAAACGGCGGTATGAATCCCAGGCAAAACGCGCGTTGTTTGTTTTTTGCGCGACAATCTCGACGACCTGGTCATTCATTCCGAGGTTGAGGATAGTGTCCATCATTCCGGGCATGGAATCCCGCGCGCCCGATCGCACGGACACGAGCAAAGGTCGTTCTTTGTCACCAAATTTTTTTCCAACGGAATTTTCGACTTTTGCCAGCGCGGCCGCGACTTCCGCCTCCAGCTCTCGAGGATAAGTCCGGTTATGAGCGTAAAAGTGAGTGCATACTTCAGTCGTGATGGTGAACCCCGGTGGAACCGGCAGACCGATGCGCGTCATTTCGTGGAGATTTGCGCCTTTGCCGCCCAGCAGCGGTTTCATCCCGCCTGATCCATCCGCGTGGCCGTCGCCGAAGTAGTAAACGTAATGCGGCTTTTTCGTTTTTTTCACGCGAGCGCGGCTACTCGCCGGCAATTTCGATTTCTTTGATCTGCGCCGAAGTGATTTTCGAACCGCGAATTTGTGTCTTGTGGCCATATTTGGGGATGCGAAAAAATCGACAAGGAACGAAAGGGCCAAAGTAGTTTCGGGTGTCGCCCTGTCAACGATCCTGAAAGCTCGGACAGTGGTATTCTTTAGAGGTCAGAAACGGTTGCAGCCGACCTGGCTGCCTCTACGCAAAGCCAAACCAAGCAATCCAGCGGTTTAAGCTGGCGCGCCTTCGTTGTTCGTCAGAACTTCAGCAATCGTCGCCGTAAAGTCATCGACCCCAGTGCTCGGCACGATGATGCTGTTGCGGCGGCCATGAGCTTCTTCAGTAATGCGCAAGAATCTCCCGCGCTCGTTTTCCCGGAGCTCCACGTAGAAATGCTTGCGTTCAATTTGCAGTTCTCTCGCCTCGATGATGTTATCCATTTTCCTCTGAAGGGGCCGACTTTACCGCATTCGTTTTGGGGAATGGAAGAAAAATCGGCAGGGTTTGTGCAAATTCTTTGGGGTGTGGGATATGGCTGGCCACCCTGCGGTTGGCAACCACGTGCTGGGGCTTTCGATCTCAGGCGAACGAATAGCACAATGCTATGGGTTGCGGCGCTGGCCGCTCAATTTACAATCTCGTGCGCGTGTTCGACTGAACGCGCTCGACCATGCCGCAACGAGTCGATCCAGGTTCCTATCAATCGCCTGAGGGTGAACGCCCGGCGATTTCCACGCCAATCGAATTGGCGCCTCGTACACATGATCCTTACGCCGCATTCCGCTTTGGGGACTTCAGCTTGTTCACGGCCGGTAATCTACTTTCGATCACCGGCCGGCTGATGCTGGCTGTGGCGGTTGAATGGGAAGTTTATGCGCGCACTCATTCGGCGACCGCGCTTGGGCTGGTTGGCTTGGTTATTGTCGTGCCGGTCGTGACGCTGTCGTTGCCCGCTGGTCATTTGGCGGACCGATTCAGTCGAAAACGCATTATTCTGGTCTCGCAAATTTTTAGCGTACTGACATCGCTAGCGCTGGCGTTGGTTTCTTGGAAACATCTCGCCATTCCTGCGATTGCACCATTGCGTGGAAGTAATCGTGTCTTGGCGGCCATTGCCGGGATTTTTGAGCGGCATTATCCAATCTTCCATTTCGACGACGCATCGATTCCGTTGATCTATCTTCTTCTTTTTCTCGGAGCCGTGGCGCGCACATTCAGTTGGGCGGCGCGCAGTTCATTTTTTCCTACGTTGATTCCTCGTGATGCTTTTGCGAACGCGGTGACATGGAATAACAGCGTTTTTCAAATTGGATCCGTTGTTGGGCCTGCGCTGAGCGGATTGCTGATCGCGTACATTGGGTTCCCGTTTGTGTACCTGGTGGATGCGCTGTGCGCGTTTTGCTTCTTTCTTTTGGTTCTCCCGATCCACCGCAGCACGCAGAGACGAGACCGCAGTGAGGCCGGCACGTGGAAAAGCCTCATGGCCGGACTCCGTTTTGTATTTCGGAGAAAAGTGATCCTGGCAACAATCACCCTGGATCTGTTCGCGGTCCTGCTGGGAGGCGCGACCGCACTGATGCCGATTTTCGCCGATCAGATTCTGCACTGCGGACCGGTTGGTCTTGGTTGGATGCGTGCGGCCCCGGCCGTCGGCGCCTTTGCGATGGCGTTGGTCGTAGCGCATCTGCCGCCGATGAAGCAGACGGGCAAAACGTTACTCTGGTGTGTCTCCGGGTTTGGAATTGCGACGATCCTGTTTGGCTTGTCTAAAGTCTTCTGGTTATCGCTGGGTTTATTGTTTCTTGTTGGCGCGTTCGACAGCGTCAGCGTCATCATTCGTGGTTCCATCGTGCAGCTGGTCACGCCTGATGAAATGCGCGGACGCGTTTCGTCGGTGAATAATATTTTTATCGGCACATCGAACGAATTCGGTGCGCTGGAATCCGGATTGACGGCTGCATTGTTTGGTCCGGTGATTTCCGTCGTCGCAGGAGGCATTGGAACAATCCTGGTGGTGTTAGGCGTAGCGTCGCGATGGCCAGAGACTCGCAAGATCGGTGCCTTGGATAAGACACTGCGGTAAAGCACACGGGGCAGCGCCTGCCAGACCGTTATTGTGGCGAGGCTTGTCCGGGTGCTCACGGCCCAGCATTCAACTACCGGCTATGCTCAGAACGCGCCGTGTAACGAAATCATTCCGTACGGGGCGCCACCGTCCTGGTGGTAGCGCACGTCGGCGCGATAGAAATCGAAGTTTCTGTACGGTTGGTAGCCGACTTCGCCGGTGGCCGTAATAATCGGGGAAATCTTCCAGTCCAATCCCACCCCCGTTCGCACTTCGCTGTAGGTGAGTATGGCGTGATTGAGCCTCGGGATTCCATGTGCGTCCCCGAAATCGTCCGGTACACGGTAACTGGTTTGCTTCACGTTCCCCCCTATGTACAGCGACACATCTCTGCTCATCTCAAATTGCAGACGCGGAGTTGGCAGCACGGCATCGAGAAGCCATTGCGGGGCAATTTTCCAGCGAATTCCAGCGACAGGAATAACCGGGTATTTCCGCTCGATATCGACGCTGACGCCGAGGACGAGCTGCAGATTGGGACTGTAAATGTAGGTGCCGCCGACGAGGAACGGGAAATTGAAACTGTCCCACCCCAAATTATCGAACTCAGTATCGTACACACCGGGCTGACCTTCGGCCCTCACGATAATTGAATCAGAAAACTGCATGTCCAGTCCCATAACCAGGCTGACTGACTGCAGTGTGTCCGGAAGTGGTGCACCATCGGGAAGGCCGAATGAGAATCGTTCCCACTCCGCGCCAAGCCGCAGAACGCCAGGCTTAATCCGTGGAGTGAATACCAAATGCACGATCGAATCATTTTCGTCGAAATCGCGCACGCTCTTGTTAGGCCCGCGTTTGACGTCACCACCGCCGACATAGGTATCTTCCGCGGTATACTCAACGGGGAGGTGACTCAGCGATCCGAACCAGTTACCCGTGTTTTCCTCGGCGAAAATTCGCGTCGCAACCAACAACGACGATGCTGCGCAAACAACAGCGAAAACTCGACAGACCAAGCGTTTCACCGTTCAACGACCTCCACTCGTATCGCGCTGAAAGAGTGTGACGGCTTTGGTGATGTTTTTCATCGTCACCGACTCCGACGCAAGCCGTTCCACGCCATGCAGGGAGCCCAGCGACGCAGCGGAGATCATGTCGCCGCGCCAGACCAGGGTTGAAGGTTTCCCTTCCACTGTAACTGGCCACATCTGATACAATGTAAGAGCAAGGTAGTAACCACCGCTCGCATAGTAAAGAACATCCGCAGCTTGATAGGTCCCGCCGGCCCCGCCGCGGCTATAAGATGCACCCAGCGTTACTACGCCTTGATCATCCACATCGAGAAGCTCCCAATACAATTCCGGCTTGAGCGATCCAGCGCCGCGTCCAATACCTGTGGCTCCAAGTAACCCGGAAAACTGATTGCGGATTTTCCCTTGCTCGCGCAACAATCCGTTTACTTCGTCGCTCGCCCGAACAGACGGACCGGCATGATCGTAGGGCGGTTGACCGGACATACCGCTCGACACGAAGCTTTTCGATCGCGTAGCCAGCACATCTGCCCAGAACGCCGTAACCGCTGAAGGCATCGCGCCTCCGCCCCCTGCGGCCCCGGCAGAAAATTTCTTTGTCTCGTCCCGGCTAATTTGGAGTTCAGGACTGAGTTTTTGAGTCGCTGTGACGAATGAACGCACTGAACTGTTACCGGGCGCGTCTTTCAGTTTTTCGAAATTGGCCGGGGAAGGGCTCAGCGGTAAATCAGAATGTAAAAAAACCTTTAGTTCGCGGTGCCTTGTTGGGTCCCACCGCCGCAACGCTTCGATTTGCTGGTTGGGCGAACCCGGCACGACGTAGCAGCTTTGCACGGCGAGAAATCGCGGATTACTCATCGGCGGTCCGTGCGCCGTTTTCGCATCGCTTTTCGCGAGCTGCACGAGATCGGCCTTGCCAAAAATGGAAAACGAGGCGAGCTCTGAGACGGCGTCAGCGCGTGCGGTTGTCAGTCCCAGGCGCAAGACCAACAGTACGAACAAGAGGCCGGTCGCCCTTACAGAGAAGTACCGCTGGAGGTTCAGCATCTTAGCTTTCATGATCAACATATCTGACGGCAAATGCCAAATGGTTGCAAATTTTTTGGATCATCGCAATAGAGTTTCATCATGAGCGAACCGGTGATCGTGCTCGACCATCTGAGCAAGAGTTTCGGTAACGTCCATGCTGTGCAGGATCTTTCACTCACTATCGCGCCCGGAACGATCTTTGGTTTTCTAGGGGCGAATGGTGCGGGAAAAACGACCACGATTCGAATGTTGTGCGGCCTGACTCATCCGACCGCTGGAATTGCAACAATCGCAGGCACGGATGTTTGGAAAGATCGACAACATGTTAGGACGAAGTTCGGCTACGTTCCGCAACGCTTTAGCCTTTACCGTGATCTCACCGTGCTGGAGAACTTCCGCTTTTTCGGCGGCGCCTATGGAGTTCCGGGTGCGGAACTGGAGCGGCGGATCAAGCGCTTGCTTCGGCTGAGCGACTTGGACGAAAAAGTTAATGCTGCCGCGGGAAGTCTATCTGGCGGTATGCGGCAATTGCTGGCGATCGGTTGCGCACTGGTGCACGATCCGCCGCTCCTTTTTTTCGACGAACCGACAGCAGGCCTTGATCCCGTTCACCGGCAGCAAATCTGGAACTTACTCTATGATCTGAGTAACGAGGGAAAAACGATCTTTGTTACTACGCATTACATGGACGAGGTGGAGCGATGCACTGAAGTGGGCTTTATCGAGAGTGGGCGGCTGCTGGCGAAAGCTTCGCCACGCGCTTTGAAATCGAGCTTTCGCGCGCGGTTGCTCGAGATCGATGTGGAACCACTCATGCCCGCACTGGTGCGATTGCGGGATCGGCCCGAGCTGCTGGGCGTTTCCTTGCGCAGCGGCAGCCTGCGCCTGTACGCACAGGAACCGGAGAAATTGATGGCAAGATGGCGTGAGAACTGGCCCTTTCCAGATCTTAATTTGTTGGGCGAACGCTGGGTAGAACCCGACATGGAGGACGTTTTCACCGCCTATTCGCAGGGCTACGATGGCGTCTTGAAAAAATCGGCGTCATGAAATGGCCATCATTGAGCGCAATTGCGAGCGTCGCTTACAAAGAATTCCTGCACATCTACCGCGATCGGCGTGTCTTGCTTTTACTGATCATTCTTCCGCCTCTCTTTACACTAATTTTCGGGCATGCCTTCGAGAATACTGAGCTCACCGACGTCCCGGCGTTGCTAATCGATCGCGATCAGACGCCGCGCACCGCCCATTTCATCGAGATCATTTCCAAGGACAAAACGTTTCATTGGAGAATGCCAGCGCGCGACTTTCAGGGTGAGTCGGACCTGATCGGAAATGGAGTGAAGGCGACCCTGGTAATCCCGGTTGGTTGGACCGATAGCCTGAATAAGGGCGACCCGAAGCCGCTACCTCTTTACCTCGACGACAGCGACACGAACACTGCCAGTGCAGTCGAAGGCGCTGTGCAAAAGAATCTAGGCACATTCCAAGCCAAAGAGCGCGACCTACTTGTGGAGTCACTCCCGGAGGAGGTGATCGAGTTAGGCAAGAAATTGCCCATCGATATCCGTAAACAATTCGTCTCGCTTATGACCGCATGGAGTGCGGAGTCGAAGAACTTGTACAATCCGAAGTCGCGCTTCATCGATTACGTCGTGCCAGGCGTGATCGGGTTGATTTTGCAATTGCTAACTGTCACGCTCATGGCCTGCACCATCGCCCGCGAACGCGAATCGGGCACACTCTATCAATTGCTGGTGACTTCGCTGCAGCGCGGTGAAATCGTGATCGGGAAAATGCTGCCGTATCTCGTTGTCTCCATTTGCCTGGTAGTGGTGATTATGGCGCTTAGTTGGTGGCATTTTGGGGTGGCATTTTATCAGCCTCACGCGCTGGCCCTCATCTGCCTGCTGTTCCTCCTCTGTTCACTCGGACTGGGTTTATTGATTTCGACCTTCTCGCGCACCCAAACGCAAGCGATCCAATTTTCCGTTTTCTTTCTGTTGCCGGTCTTTGTTCTCTCAGGCGCATTTGCGCCACTCGAGCAACTGCCAAAAGCAATCCAATACATCTCGGAACTTTTCCCGCTCACCCATTTTTGTCGGGCTTTTCGGCTAGTAAACATGTACCACGCCGGCGTCTCGTTTTATGTTGTCGATCTTATTGTGCTTCTGGCGGGCGCGCTGATCACGTTTCTCGGGGCGGCCTTTCTCCTAAAACGAATCGAGCAGTAAGATCGTCGGACAGCCACTTTCGGTCACGGGAACGATCTTGATTTGAAGGAAAGCACGATGAAATCAAACAATTGGTATTGGACCCTGCCGATTGCAACGATAATCACGGTTATCGGTTTGGGCGCGGCAAGCGCGGCCTCTCAGAAGCCTTCGACTTCGACACCGCAACAAGTGTTCGATGGGATGCGCCAGAGTTTCCAAGCGCAAAAGGCAAAGGGAGTGCATGCGCGCTACCAGTGGGAGCTCAGCGGCCCCAATGGCGGAGAATGGTGGATCGACGTGAACGACGGGACCTACAAGATGGGAAAGGGAAAAATCGATAACCCAAGTGTCACGTTCATCACCAGCGACGCGGATTGGGTCGCGATGTCGAATGGGAAACTTAAGGGCACGTGGGCCTTTATGACTGGCCGACTGAAGGTTCGCGGCAGTCAAGCCGTCGCGAGAAAACTGAACGAGATCTTTCCCTAGAACTTCGCGGCGAGTTCGAAGTTGACGAAAGGGGCAGGATTCGTCTTGGCGCTTGCTTCGGCCCGAAAGAAATCAAAGTCGCGTTTGACCGTGACGCCTCCTCCGAGCTTGATCTCAAACGGCTTGAACCCAGAGTACTTCACCTGTACCCCAGCGCGATCCTCGCTGTACTGAACCCACGCGTTGTGTACTTGCAACTTTCTCTCTGGAGTTATGACGTCATCGGTGCGGAAACTTTCGTAAAACAAATTTCCGAAGATGCGAAATTCCCAATTATCCCAGGGATTATAAACCAAAGCAGGTTTTGGAAAGACGCCTTCCAGACGCAAGTGGTCGGTGAAAAGCCAGATGATACCACCGCCGGGAGCAACTATCGGCGTCTGGTTAAGCGCGAAGCCCACTCCGATCACGGCAAAAATTTTGTCTTTCTTTAGCGGAAACGTGACGAACGCCTTGGCAGGTATATCGAAATCGTTGCCGTGGACGTCATTTTGGAAAAAGAGCCCGGGATCGATCTCAATACCCGCGCCGGCATGATCGTGCACCACGTACTCGAGCGCCAATAGAGCGTGCACGGTTTGGAGATGATCGGGCAACCCATTGTTGGTTCCATCGAAATCGAACCGCTCGTATTCGACGCCTGCCCGAAAATACCACTTCCCGGTGATGAGGAATCGATGAGCGTAGCTAAAATCATTGTAGAGCGAGTCGCCGTTGCCGAACTTGCCGTGGTCGTCGAAGAAACTGCTATTGCCGGTGTAGTCCAGTTCGTAATCAAAAAGATCGCGGTGATTTTCATCCGCTGGCGTCGGGGAAGGTTGGGCCTCGTAAGTCGCGGTCCCGGCGATGATTGGGGCGACAGCAACGAGAAACAGGCTAGTAAAGAACAGTCGTATGTTTTTCATAGGTCAAGGCGACTCGGTTACATATCGGATGAGCCCGCTAATCCCGATGTATCCGCTCAAAAAAATTCTGGCAAGGTAATAATTCGAGAATATCGGGAGCCGCTCCGGTGCACGCAGCAACCCGTGCGCACTCTCGCGGTCGCACTGAGCCGGGTTCTGGGGATTCCAGCTTGCGATTTCACGTGATCATTTCGAATAGGAAAAGTTTTTCCGTTTGACAGGTGTTAAATCGGAACTAAATTCATGTGCTTTTTTGTGACAGTCCCCCCTATTCTCCTCCAGAACTCAATGGCCCTCGCCGTTGCGAACCCTCTCGCCGGGCCGGATCACGAAGTTGCAGGATGGTTCCACGCACATTTGACCCGGACATTTGTCAGTGTGCTACGAGCATTCACAGAGTTTGGCTCAGGCGAGTGGATCGGCGCCATATTGTTTTTCGTGGCGCTGTACTTTGTGTGGAAAAAGTGGTGGCCTTCGCTGGTGACCCTGCTCGTCGCTGTTCCCGGAGGAATGCTACTCAACGAGTGGGTGAAGGTTCTTGTTCACCGGCAGCGGCCGTTTATTGATGGCCCCTTTGTCGATTGGTCTGGCTACAGCTTTGCCAGCGGACATACGATCGGAGCCACTCTTCTTTACGGGCAACTCGCTCTTTTTATTCTCCCAGCCATGAAGGCGCGGCACTGGCGCTGGCTGACGCTTTCGAGCGCCGCCTTGCTTGTCGGCTTGGTCGGATTCAGCCGTATCGCGTTGGGCGCACATTTTCTAACCGATGTTCTCGCGGCCGTCTTTTTTGGATGTATCTGGCTCGCGTTTTGTTTATTTGCCACAAAGTCAATGCGGCCACGGGCGGTTTCACCCGCTGTCGTGCCTCTTGTTAGCGAACCTGCTCTTCTGCGTGTCGAATTGGCAGAAGAACCCGCGCAGAGTCTCCCAAGCTAATCAGGCCGCTGGCGTCGTTTTAGCGGCTACGCAAATTTAGGCGTCTTCCTCAAGGATAGGCCCATCTTCCCGGGCCGGCTCGAATTGCTCTCAAACAGGCGATGAAAGCACCCGGCAAGATACATGTGACGGTATGGCTCTTTGGCCTCGCTGGCGCGGCGCTTTTCACCGGGCTCCTGGTTCGCCAAGGCATCGGCCAAGTCTGGGATGCGTTTGCTACGGCGGAATGGACAATTCTGGGAATCGTTGTTTACCATCTGATCCCAGTTTTTTTTGACGCCCTTGGCTGGGGCGTTCTCTTTCCCAAATCCGATCGCCCGCGGCTTTTTCAACTGCTTTGGATGCGCTGGATTGGCGAATCGGTTAGCACACTAGTCCCGTCCGCTGCCGTCGGCGGAGACATTGTTCGGGCTCGCCTGGCTGCGATCAGCGGAACACCTCTGCCAGTCGCGGCGGGAAGCGTGCTCGTGGATATCACGCTCGGTATTTTTATTCAGGCCGGGTTCACTTTGCTGGGATTGTTTCTGCTTGTCGACCGAACGGGAAAGACCAGTTTCGTCGGTCCAACTCTAGTCGGGGTAGTGGTCGCACTTTTTGCGTTCGTTGGTTTCTATTTTGTCCAGCGTCTCGGAATCTTCCGTTTTCTCGCTCGCATCATTTCGCGCCTGGCCGGTTCCTCGGACTGGCAATCTCTCGTGCAAGGCGGCGACACGCTGGACGGAACCGTCCGGTCTCTTTACGCGCGGCGCGGTGGCGTGATCGGGTGTTGCATTTGGACGATGGCCTCCCTCATCATCGGGTCAGGAGAAATCTGGCTTGCCCTTTGGGCGCTTGATTTACCCGCGTCGGTCGTCAACGCGCTCATCCTGCAAAGTACCGTCTTGACGATCCGGTCGGCAGCGTTTGCAGTGCCCGCTGGTCTTGGAGTGCAGGAAGGCGGCTATCTTGTGGTTGGGAACTTGCTTGGAATTCCGGGCGAAGGCGCTTTTGCTCTCTCCCTCGTCGCGCGCGCGAGAGAAATCGGGCTTGGCGTCCCCGGGCTCATCACTTGGCAGTTTATTGAAGCGCGTCGCCTTTGGCGCGTGCGTGCGCGTTTGGCCGCAAACGCTCGATAGTATCCCAGATTGGCGGTCACATCTCGAAGTCGTTCGAGACGCTGCTTTACTTTCCCAGGATTGGCGAAGCTAGTGCGGACGCCCCACCAAATCCATGCAATCCCGTTCGGGAGCGCGAGGTGATTTGTTAATTCTGAAAGTACAATTGGATCTCCGTAGGCGTTGAGAAAGCAAAGCGTAAAAGGCAGCCATTGCCGGCTGGAGGCTATTGCCAGGATGTCCAGCAGAAAGACAAGCAAATCGTCCGCGTGCCGCGATTTCGCCGAGAGCGATTTGTCGTGGACGAGTTCGAAGTCGATCAGCCGCGCTCGTCCGGTCTTTTGGTTGTAAACGACATTTGTCGCCGTTGAATCGCCATGTGACCACGGGCCGTGAAATTCGTCGCTCCACAATTGATGTGCGCGCCGAAGTTCCCTTCCAGCCGCTTCCAGCATTCGCCGCGTGAGCGTGCCTTCTGTCAGATGTTCCCAAAGATTTTTCCCTGGTAGTTTATCGGTGCAAACTGTCTTGGCGCCGGAAGCAAAAGCGCGGAAACGATCGCCGTTGAGCATTCGAAAACTTTTTACTTCCCAATGCCGCCAGTCTTCGGCCTTGCCCCAAAATCGGATCGGTATGCCCGACATGCGAAAATACAAGTTGGCCAGATCCGCCAATTGCTCGCTGTAGATGTTGCGGCGCTTGATCATTACTCGCCGCCCGCGCCGAACCTTCTCGGAGGTCGAGCTAATCTTTAATGAGTCGACGAATGTTGCTGTGACATTCGTGAGAGTCTGAGGGACAAGCGGAGTGAGTCGTTCTGCCAAGCTCGTCCCATCTTCCCTAATTGGCATTGCTCCCTTTATTCGACTTCCTTACTCCTGATGGCTGTATGCGTAGTACATCGGAACGCTTCGCGGAAAAAATCGTGACTCTCAAAGCGTAATCGTCTCCCCGATTTTCATGAGCCGCAGTTTGGACTCGAGTTTGCGCTTCTTCAGTTCGCGTTCGAGCATTTCGGGCGTGCCTGTCAGCACCGGAAACGTTCCGTAATGCATCGGAACTACCATGTTGGGAGTCACCAGCTTCACAGCTTCCGCCGCCCGAGCTGGTCCCATTGTAAAATGGTCGCCGATACAAACCAGCATGACGTCGATCTTGTGAAATCGTTTCACCAGTGCCATGTCGGAGAACAAATCTGTGTCGCCCGTGTGATAGATCGTAGGACCATTCCTTAGCGTAACGATCAACCCCGTGGGACTACCGGCGTAAACCGGCGTCGCATCTTCATCTCTTTGAACGGACGAACCGTGCCACGCTGGGACGAACTGCACTCTTACTTCGCCATCAAGCAGCGATAACTCGCCGCCGAGATGTCCAGTCGTCTCGTTAGAAGCCTGCGCTTCGGGATAGCCGAGCGTTGAAATCATAGCCGCATTGAGATCGAAGTTTGAAACAAGGATCGCACCGGTACGCTTTCCGATCTCGACTGCATTGCCGACGTGATCGGAATGCCCATGTGTCAGTAAAATAAGATCAACACGATCCAGGCTGGTGAGCTCGTCCTTGCCCCTTGCGAACGCCGGATTCGTCACCCAAGGATCGATTAGTAGAATCTTGCCTGTAACCGTTTTGATTTTGAAAGCGGCGTGTCCATACCACGTTAATTGAGTTTCCATGTTAATGAGGAAATCGAAAAGCATTGCGTCGGCAAGGGTAATGACCTTGCGCAGATAACGAAGTGCCAGCTGCGCGCGGGTCGTCGCTTGAAACTCGACGGCTTTAAGCCGTCAAGTTTTCAGCGTGGCGCGTTCGCGCGGCATTGATACCGACATCGGGACTGCCTTAGAGAAATGGAAGCGGAACGACTTCTATCGCGATTGCCCCGACTGGTGTCGGTTCAGAATCTTCCATCGCGAAAACGGCCAGCCTCGTGCCAGCGCTGTTGAAGCCGCGTTTCACGTATCCGAGAGCAATTTCTTTTTCGATTGTTTCGCTACGCGTGGCGCTTGTGATCCAGCCAACTTCCTTCCCGGGCACTGAAGGAGCGACAAGTTTCATACCTGGCTGAAGCGGGATATCGTCCACCGAAATCAGCCCGCATAGCCGCTTGTTCGTCTGGCCCGACATCTTTATTCGCGAGATCACTTCCTGACCGATGTAACAACCCTTTTGGTAATCGATTGTTCGTTGTTCCAGATTGGCTTCGATTGGGATAATCTCCGCTGTTAACTCGCGACCCCAGCGCGGAATTCCCTGCTCAATTCGCATGACCTCAGCCGCATCGGAATCACGTAGGGTCCATCGCAAGGATAATTCCTGTAACAAGGCGCCATGCTGCGCGACTTCGACCCATATGTCCCATCCCGGTTCAGCAAAACGATGCACAGAGACAATCCGGCCAGACTCCAGCGCGGGGGGTTGTTTTGACAACAGGTGAAAAAGCAAGAATTGATCGGTAACATCCTCAATCTGCACGTCGTCGGCGATCACATAGCGTTCCAGCCGGACCTTGAGCGTTTCTCGAAGATCGGCTGCCGCATCGACCCAAAAGGATTCTTCCGATGTGCAAACAAAAATGTGCGCATCTGTTTTGCCTTTCGCATTGAGAATGCACGCTTCGATTGCAGACGTTTCACTCGCCTTGCGGAGATCATTCGTGATTTGCCCGTTGAGAAACCGAAGCCGGTCCGTCCCGGTAATACGAAACTTTGCGCGTTCGGAAAGGTCTAGGAAGATCGCGTTATCCATAAACAAATCACTTTACGCATAAAGCTCGGACAAAAAATCTCGTGGGTTTTCTGCCGCCTCTCCACCGCGAAAATCGAGAATGAGGTGCGGGAGACATCAAAAGATTCAAGGGCCGTTAATCCTCGTCCTACCGTCTCCTTTGGGAAGCGCAATGCGATTGCACCAATGCCGAGTAACGCGCGGGACGCAGCAACACCGGCTCCCAGGGGTCGGAACGCAATGTTATTTTTCTCCGGAGGACAATCGGCTGAACAGCTGCTTCAGAAAACCGCGACGCCATCGTGTTGTTTCGTTAGCCGCTCCGCCGCCTGGCACATCGACCAGTGGCGCAGGTGGAACCTCCGAAGTCGCAGCTTGCTGCGGCTGGGTTTCTCCTTCGGTTGAGCTCGCGATCGATTCGCCGGTGTCGGCTTGCTCCTCCTGCTCGTCCAGTTGCAACTCTTCACCAGTAACTGGCGCAGACTCGTGCAAATATTTCCGCGCTATTACCGAATAATCATCGTCTCCGTGGCCCCAGTGCATTTGCTCAAGCAGCTGATCGCGAGCGGCGGCTGTCACACCCAGATCGAGATAATTCGACAAACCGATCTGATTAGCGATCTGCATGTCTTTCAACATGTGTTTGGCAGAAAAATGCGGCTCAAAATCGCGACTAAGCATTTTAGGCAATTTCATCGCGAGAGTTGTAGAATGGCTGGCGTTACTACGCATTGCCTCGATGAACTTTTCCAACGGCAAATCCAAAGCTTGAACAAGCGCCAGGGCTTCTGCAGCTGCCTGGACGCTTGCGGCCGTAATCATGTTAGTTGCGATCTTGATTGCGCTTGCGTGGCCAATTTTCGGTCCGATCTCGATGACTTCTTTACTGCTCGCTTCGAGGATCGGACGAGCTTCGCGCAGTGCCTCATCGTTTCCGCACACGTAATAAACGAGCTCACCTTGTTCGGCTGCAGTTTTGCTCCCTGTAAACGGCGCCTCGACGAACCGCGCCTTGCGACGTTCGACAATTTCAGCCGCGGCACGCATTGAATCCGGTGCGACTGTTGAGTGCGCAAGGACAACATGACGCGGCGTAAGCTTTTCACCTAGCTGTCGGACGGTCTGCAACAAAGCTTCATCATCCGAAACAAATATCTGGATATAATTGCAAATCTCAGCTACCTCCCCGGGCGACCCGACAAAATTGGGAACCGAACGTGGCGACCGGTTCCAAACATAAACTGGAAACCCTTTTCGCCGGAGGTTCCCAGCTATGCCGCGACCGATAATTCCAAGCCCGATTACACCAATGTTTTTGCGCGTTGCATGCGACATAGGCTTCCGCGTTCCATTAATGCGGCAACTAATCAAACTGCCGGGAAAACCGGCGTGAGGCAATGCAGAAATTAGGGAATGACGAAGCACGAATGTCGAATGACGAAAGAATGCCCAAAGTTCGAAGCAACAAAATTCGTCATTCCCTGCTTCGTCATCAATTCGTTATTCTGATCATTCGCAGATGAAAAGCTCCGTTAGGAGCTCAATGTCTATAGCCATTGCCTCAACCATGAGGAAGCTCCAGAGGAGCGGCATGTTTTACCATCCCGAACTCATTCTAGCGGCTTGAAAATATAATGTTGATCGAACGGAACTCGATGCCGCTCCAGAAATTCAACATATTCTTCCTGAAACGATTTTCGATGATGATGCAGCTCTTGATTGCGAATATAGTTGGCTACGCGGCTCAGATGCGAATGCGAAACGGAAAACGCGCCGAATCCTTCCTGCCACGAAAATCCGCATCCGATCCACTTCTTGTCGTTAATATGATTGGTCGATCCGGTTTTGATCTCGCCGACCAAATCTGAGGGAGCGATGCTGGGTTTCAGGCCGAGCAGAATATGCGTGTGATCGGGCATGCAATAGATCGCAATCAGTTTCTGCCGTTTTCGCGTTACGATTCCGGTTATGTATTTTTGTAACTCTTCGCGGCGCTCCGAGGAAATCACACACGCGCGACCAGAAACCGCGAAGACAACGTGCAGATAGATTTGCGTGTATGTGTTGGCCATTTCACACAGCTTTACATGACGCTCCTACGGAGCTTGATCGAATTGGAATGTTAGTTACTACAAATATGCCGCGCCTACGGCGCTCGTTCCGCGCGAGTTGCCCGAACCATTCAGCCTAGAGTCTGCCACTCGCGTTTTATTTTAGTGCGAATTCGGACAGGTAATACAAGGCGACTGACCCGACGATCTGGAGACTCTCAGCGCTGATCTTATCGATTGTATCTCCTGCGGTGTGCCACGAGGGGTAATCAAAATCGATCACGTCAATTGTCGGAATGCCGATAGCGTTTAGTGGTGAGTGGTCATCGATCATCTCGCGGTCGAGGTACGTAAAATAACTTCGCAGCTTGAGCGTTTCCGCTGCCGCAAAGATGTTTCGCGCTATTTCGGGAGGCGAATCGGCAGGAAGCGTGACGTCGAGGGAACGATCGCCAACCATGTCGAACAAGATCCCGCCGCGGAATTGTTTGGCACTACTGCCTTGGAGTTGTCTGGCGAAATACCGGCTTCCGTACAATCCATCCGTCTCCGAAAAATGATCGTACGCTTCTTCGCCGTCGAAAAACACGAGCTCAATCTTCCCAGCCAGATTTGGATGCTGCCCCATTACTCGCGCCAATTCCAGGAGCAAGCCTGTGCTCGAGCCGGCGTCGTTAGCTCCCACGAACTTTATGGTATCAAACGTCTTCGTGTCGTAATGCGAGCACAACAAGAACAAGGGCGCCGCGTTTCCTTGGTCTGGAAATTGGGCAATCAAATTCACGAACTGGACCTTTCCTCGCGGGGTGTCGTCGGTGAATGCCTGCCGTTTTACCTGCCATCCCGAACGGCGGAGCTGGTCCTCAATATAATGCCTGGATTTTTCGATCGCCTCGGATCCAGATGGGCGTGGACCGAAATCGACCAGTCGCTGAACGTGCGCGAGAGCTTTTTCACCGGAAAGTTCTTCCCAGATTTTTATCTTCGCTGCGGGTGACGCATCCGGACAAATGATCGAGGCGAGAGCAAACAGGAGTAATGGAGTAGTGGAGTAAGGGAGTGATGAATTCATTCAAGCAACACCCCATTACTCCAACACTCCACTACTCCTGTCCCGCCAGCCCCAGAGCAGTTACAATCCGCTGGAGATCGTCGTTCCCGTAGTACTCGATTTCAATCCGGCCTCGTTTGTCTCCATGATGGATGGTGACGTGCGTAGCGAGGTGTTCTTGCAGGCGGTTCTGCAAATCTTCGACTGCCGTTGGCATCATGCTCGGCTCACTCCCGGCGCGGCGGGACTTTCGACGCGAACGGCCGACTCCAAGCAAACGGGCAACAAGCCGCTCGGTAGCACGCACGGTGGCATTGCGACGCAAAACAGTTTCCGCAGCCAGGAGCTGTTCCTCCGGCGCTTTTAACGCCAAAACCACTTTTGCGTGTCCGACTGAGAGCAAATCCTGAGCGAGCCAGACCTGCACCTGCGGATGCAGATCCAAAAGCCGCAGCGCGTTGGCGACTGCCGCCCGGCTCCGCCCCACTTTGAGCGCGATGTCTTCCTGCCGCATTCCAAATTCATTTGCTAACCTTGCGTAGCCCTGGGCCTCTTCGATCGGGTTTAGATCGGCGCGCTGCAGATTCTCGATCAACGATAATTCGAGCACTTCCAAGTCATTTGCGGTTCGAATTATGGCAGGCACCTGAGCAAGACCAATCTCCTGCGCCGCGCGCCAGCGGCGTTCTCCCGCGATCAATTCAAATCGAGCGCCGGCCTGTCGGACAATGAGCGGTTGAATGATGCCGTGTTGCCGAATGGAATCGATTAGTTCCTGCAGTGCTTCCCGCCCGAAATCTTTGCGCGGCTGTAGCGCACTGGGAACGATGTTTGCCAAATTGATCTGGTGAACTCGCTCCCCGGACTCTATCGCGTCTGGGCGCGCGGAGACCGATGGAGTGCCAATTAATGCGCCAAGGCCTTTGCCCAGACCAGTCCGTGCCATGCGCCTGAGGCTACGGGAACACTCCGTTCAACGCAAACCGCAATCCGCGATGGCGTGTGATGGAAAATTTGGACGGCGGAGCTCGGCCACGGCTATAAAATGGTCCACTGGGCCGCATGCCAGCAGGGTCGCAGAGCGTGCCCTCTAACCTGTTCGTTTTGGAGCTAGGAGAATGCCAGGAGGGAATGATGTAGCGTGGCCATGGAGGGCGGAGCTCTGCGACGCCTGAACGAGCGTTCACGGGACTCCGCGTCCGTGCCGGGCTCGCCCCTCCATTTGCGGGTACGCGCCTCTCTCTCAAAAAAGTTTCAAAAAAGTATTGACACCAGAAGACGAAATTTCGTATCACACGCAGACGCTTCTAAAACGAACACGGAATTTTACCCGGTAAATTCTTTGTTTGTCTGGAGCGAGTAAACACAAAACAAATAAAACAACCGGGAGAGAAAGAACACAACAATCCATGTATCCACTTAATCAACTTAAAACGTTAGTTTCATGCGGACGAGATCCGGCTCGCTCGCTGCCGTTCCGGCGCGGGTTCCTTCTCATCCCGCTAGTTCTGGTGAGCTTTGCACTGTGCCAACAAACGCAAGCAGCTCCAAGTCCTGAGACACCAGATCCAGGTTCTGTCGCCTCAACCAACACCGCGGATGGCCAAGGTGCGCTTCCTGGGGTGACCGGTTTTTATAACTCAGCGTTTGGTTTCTTGTCGCTCCTTAGCAACGGTTCGTCTAACTTCAACACGGGTGTCGGAGCCGGGACCCTTCTGCTCAACACCGCAATTGAACAAACGGCGGTCGGCGTAGGCACGCTTTTGAGCAATACCATCGGAGCGAACAACACCGGATGCGGCGCATTCGCGCTGTTTACCAACTCGACAGGCGAGTTCAACAACGCGGTGGGCGCTAATTCGCTCCTTTTCAACACCGACGGAGACAGCAACAACGCTCTTGGCGAGAGCGCGCTTTTTAACAATCAGATTGGCTCTGCCAACACGGCCATCGGCGATGTCGCGCTTTCGACCAATGACAACGACGGAGCCGGTCTCGGAAACGCCAATACAGCGGTTGGTGCTGGGGCGCTTTTCAGCAATACTGATGGCGATTCAAACGACGCCGTCGGTTTTAACGCGCTCGGCAGCAACGCGGATGGTTTGCAAAACAATGTACTGGGTTTTGACGCAATGGCGGATAACATCAGCGGCTCTGGGAACGTGGCCGTGGGTGACTCAGCAGGTGCGGGCGTCGAGGGCTCGTTCAATATCTACATCGGCTGGGGCGTTACCCCTGGTGCTAACGAAGACAACACGATCCGTATCGGTGACCCGCTTGACGTAGCATGCTTCGTCGGCGGCATCTTTGGTGCAACGGCAACCGGTGGTTTGCCTGTTGTCGTCAATGCGGACGGCAAGCTCGGCACCGTCCCTGCGGATTCGCCAATCTCGATGAGCCAGGTGCTCAAACAGCGTCAGATCGTGCAGGAATTGAAGGCCACAACTGAAAGACAAGCGGCAGTGATCGCTTTGCAGGAAGGGCAAATTAAGGCCCTCACCGCGGGCCTCAAGCAGCAAGCCGATCAAATTCAGCAAGTGAGCGCTCAGCTTGAAATGATCAGGCCAACGCCTCGAGTGGTCGAGAACCGATAAGCCTGCTGATCAAATAGGCATAAATTTCAAACAGCCGCCGCGTGAAATCGCGGCGGCTGTTTTGTTTTTGGATGGAGAGGCGGCTCCGCGAGCCTCTGGAACTGCGCGATCTTTTGAGGACGTTTGTTAAGGCGTCGCAGAGCTTCGTCCTCCAAATTCCTCTCGCTCGATGACGAAAATCGACCGACAGATGACGAAGGAACTGCAAATGAAGAAGGAGAAGACTGAAGTCTTTACCCTTGGGCACTCCCCAGATCCGGATGACGCGTTTATGTTTTACGCGATGGCGCAGAACAAGATCGACCTTCGAGGATACCGGTTCGAGCATCGACTGGAAGATATTCAAACGTTGAACGAACGCGCGGTTCGAGGCGAACTGCACATTTCGGCGATCTCAATCCATGCTTATGCGTACGTTGCAGGCAAATACGCGCTGCTGCCCTGCGGAGCGAGCATGGGGGACGGGTACGGCCCGATCATTATAAGAAAACGTCGAACGCCTAACTCCGTAAAGGAGCGTGGCTCCCACGGAGCTTTACGCTCTCAACGTACAACGTCCAACGAGGATGCGGCAGTGAGAGAATTTTTAATTGGCAAAAAAATCGCAGTGCCCGGTAAAATGACCAGCGCGTTTCTCGCGCTACAACTTTTTCTTGGGGAGTTTGATTACCTCGTGGTGCCGTTCGATCAAATTTTCGAGGCGGTGCGCACCGGGCGAGCGGACGTGGGTTTGATCATTCACGAGGGGCAGCTCACCTATGGGAAATCAGGGTTCGAGAAAATTGTCGATCTTGGAAAATGGTGGAAAGCGCAAACCGGATTGCCACTGCCTCTTGGCGGAAATGTCGTGCGCAAAGATATTCCAAAGCCGGTACGCCACGATCTCAGCGAAATCATTCGCGAAAGCATCGACTACGGTCTGGCGCATCGGGATGAGGCAGTGCGGCATTCGCTTCCCTATGCGCGCGACATGGACGCGAATCTCGCTGGGAAATTTATCGGCATGTATGTGAATGAATTTACTCGCGATTATGGTGAAGTTGGACGCGACGCTATCCGGAGATTTCTGGCAGAGGCGCACAACAGAGGTTACACCGACGCCCCGATCGAAGTGGAATTCGTCGAATGACGCCAGCGGCTGAGCGTTGGCAGACAGCGGCTACGCAGAAGATGCTGTATGTGATCAGGCATAAGCACGTAGCGGCCAACGCCAATACGAAAATCAGCGGCGCTGCGGCAGTATTCAATGAAGGCTGCATGTAACTGCGGCGTCGCGAGCAGGCTGGCTCGAATATGGGTATTAAATGTTACGAAATAAACCGGCGCGCCGAAGCGTTGGAAGATTAAATCCAATCGTGGCGGCTTACCTTTGAACACACGCTACATAGTGAATGTTGTAACGTGCGCTGTCCTCAGCGCACAAGTTCCGAGATAACGCCGCGGCCAAAAAGTCCGCTGAGGACAGCGGATGCTACAGCCCCTGGCTCCCGGAATTGTCTTGCCTCTCGGTTCGCCCGAGAGATATCAATGATGGCTCGGTGCAGGCGTTCCTCCAAGCTAAACGCGATCTTCCCCGTCTCATCCCGGCCGGGATCTGCCTTGGCGCCTGCTTGTCCCTGGCCTTTTCCGGCTGCGAAAAAAACGAGCCAACCGACGAAGCGAAAGCGGCTGGAAAAACGACTGCCGATTTTCCGCAAATCACCGCGGACATTTTCAAACCGATGGATGGCGGCATTAATCTGTCGCCTGAGGAAATCATGGGTCGCAATACCTGGAACCTCTGGAGCGCAGGCAATCAACATTTTTGGAATCGCGCAGCCCAGGACAGCTATGGGTTAATGGATCTGTTGAAGATGCTGGATAGTCGCAAATATCCGCGCGGTGAACGCTTCAAGAATTTGGGCTTGGTCAATGAGCCCGGATTTCGCGCCGCGACCAAGCCGGATGAATTTGGCTTGTGGCTCGATGAGCAAGTGGAGCCCGAACCGGCAGGGATCAACGAGATTGTTTACGGCAGACCATCCGGTGTCCTCGGTTTCCGGCTTTTTCCAAATCCCGACTTCAATGAAGAGGCACGCAAGAAGTGGGACGGCGATCGTTTCATAAACGATCCGACCTATTACAACGACAACAAGCTGGTTCGCCCATATCGCGTCGGTGTCGCGTGTGGCGCCTGTCATATCGCGCCGTATCCAGATAATCCGCCGGCCGATCCGGAAAATCCGCGCTGGGAAAATCTCGCATCGGCCATTGGCAATCAGTACATCAACGAAGGAAAAGTCTTCGCGTGTAACGTCGAAAAAGGTGGCTTCTTTTATGAGATGCTGGCGACGCAGCCACGCGGCACTTCCGACACTTCCCGGATCGCGACCGATCACATCAACAATCCAAACGCAATCAACCCGATCTTTTTGCTTGCCGAACGGGAGCGGATAGCCGTCCCGGAAAAAATGGCGGGCGGCACCCTCGCTTTGCCTGGAGAGAAAGAAGAGATGGCAGTGCCGCACGTGTTGAAGGACGGCGCAGACTCCATCGGCGTGCCCGGGGCAACCATCCGCGTCTACGTCAACATCGGCATGTTTTCCGAATACTGGTTGACCCTTCACAATCGATTGATCGGGCTGACTCCGCAAAAACCTTTTGAGATTTCTTATGCGCGGGAACATTCGGTCTTCTGGCGTGCAACGGAGGAGCGTCTGGCGAACATTGCGGCCTTTTTCCGCCGCCTGAAGCCGTTTCATCTCGCCGACGCTCCCGGCGGACAGGCTTACGTCACGGGCGATTTAGCAGTGATGACGCGCGGAAAAGAGGTTTTCGGGGAGAGCTGCGCAGCGTGTCATTCGAGCAAACAGCCGCCGCCAAATGTTGATCCTCGCTCCGGCGAGGGAAAAGCCTGGTTCCGGGCAGCCGTGATGGCGCCGGATTTTCTGGAAAACAATTTCCTATCGAACGACAAGCGTTATCCATTGACCAAAATCGAGACGAACTCCGCCCGTGCGTTTGCGACCAATGCCAAAGCCGGTCATGTCTGGGACAACTTTTCGTCACAGACTTACAAGGAACTTTCTCCCGTCGATGAGCTGGAATTTTTCAATCCGTTCAATGAAACGCAGCCAATCAAATTTAAGCCGAAGGACAAGAATGTGGCGCCCGGTTGCTATCGGACTCCGTCTCTCGTTAGTCTTTGGAGTTCCGCGCCGTTCCTGCACAATAACATGCTCGGAAAATTCACCGGCGATCCTTCCGTGGCTGGCCGGATGGAAGTTTTCAACGATGCGGTAGAAAAATTGTTATGGCCGGAAAAGCGGCTGAACAAGGCTTCTATCTGGCGCACACAAAACGAGTGCGCGCTGCATCTACGCAAGGAATTTGTGCCAAAACCGTTGCAAGCGGTGGCTGATAAGGATGGCTACATTAACATTGGTCCCATCCCGAAGGACACACCGATCAACCTGATTGCTAACCTCGAACCTGATTTTGGGCAGTTGGTTGTTTTGCAGGCAAAAATAGGCAAAGCATTGCTGAAGATTCAGACACAGAATCTTTCATCGGAACAAGCCACGGAGGAATTGATCAAGGCCGTTCCCGAACTGCTCGCGGCAAACAAGTGCCCTGACTTTGTCGAGGACAAGGGCCATTATTTTGGCACGGATTTACCTGATAACGATAAACGCGCGCTAATCGAATATCTGAAGACGCTTTGATCGAGACCCATCCAGCGAAAGGAGAGAACATGGCTGTTACCGTTGCTGAAATGTTAAAAATGTCGCAAGCGCAGCTCGACGATCTTTTTACGCAAAGCCCTGTCGGCGAAATTCCGAAGGGCGAGGCCAAAGGGACGGCGATCGTTGCGCCGGGAACAACTTACACGCAGGACATCGCAAATTTCATAAATCATTTTGCGTGGCAGGGGAAAATCTTCGATCCGGCAAAGGGCGTTTTACGAAACAAGATTTTGCCCTTCGGACTGAACGCGATTATCGCGAAGGTCTATAAAGGGCCAAGCTGGCTGGATAACAAGGAGTGCATCGTTCTGGATTATTCGGAGACCTCCCTGCTGGCACACTGGGTCCGCGATGAGATCCGCGAAATCGCGCCGCACATTTATCTCGGCAAAGTCTATTTGGGCAAAAAGCGATTGATTGATTTCGCGCTTGAGTTTCCAGCGTCGGGGTAAGCGTATTCTGCGGCCATGGCCGACGCCCCAGATCAACCTGCAAAAAGCCGCGGCTGGAAGTGGCGAATTGTGTTGCTGGTAGTCATCGCGCTCCTCGCAATTGGCTTTTCGTATCTTGCCTGGCGCTTTACCCGAGACGATCCGGTCACGTACGCGGACTCGGAAGAACACTTCAAGTACGGTTCGACCGGCGGCGAGCGCGAATCCGGCATTCCCTACTGGATTTGGAAAGTGCTGCCCAAAATGTTTCCAGAATATCTGCCCGGGAAAACGTATATTTCCGGGACGGAATACGTCTCGTTAGGCTTTCTTTACGAGCCAGGTAAAGACCTGCCGATCGGCGTTTCACGCCGCAACACGCAGGGAGTTGATCGCGTCTTCTTGAACTGCGCGATTTGTCACACCGGTTCTGTGCGCGACACCCCACATAGCCCGCGCACCGTCTACACTGGCATGCCGTCGAACACTGTCGATCTTGAGGCCTTTGAGCGTTTCATTTTTGCCTGCGCATCAGATCAGCGATTCAACGCTCCACGGATCCTCGCCGAGATGGAAGGAATCGGTGCAAAATATGATCTGATCAATCGCTTCATCCTGCGCTATTACGCCATTCCTTTTATGCGCGAACGACTGTTGATGTTGAAAGGCCATTTCCGTTTCGGCGATTGGGAACCGGACGCTGGCCCTGGCCGCACTGACACCTTCAACCCAGCGAAGACGCTCCTGGAATTTCCTCTCGAAAAACTGGAAACGCGCGAGCTTGTTGGTCTCTGCGATTTGCCCTCGATCTGGCTGCAGGGTCCGCGCAAAGAGAAAAACATTCACGCGCACTGGGACGGGAATAACAGCATGATGGAAGAGCGCAACAAGAGCGCTGCGTTCGGCACGGGCACATTTCCACCGACGATCGACTTGAAACAGATGGCCCGCGTCGAGCAGTGGCTCCTCTACAAGGAACCGCCCAAATATCCGTTTCCGATCAATGCGCAGCTCAGCCCACAGGGCGAGAAACTCTACGCGCAATACTGCGCAAATTGCCACGGCCGCAATGGCCGGGATTTCAACGGTGAGTACGTGGGCGACATAGTGCCGATCGACAAAATCGGAACCGACCGTCACCGGCTTGATTCGTACACAGAACAACTGGCTGTGGCGCAGAATACGCTGTATGCCGGTTATCCTTGGCGGTTCAGTCATTTCCGGAAGACTTTTGGCTACGTCAATTTGCCCCTGGACGGTATCTGGTTGCGGGCGCCGTACCTGCACAACGGTTCGGTACCGACGTTGCGTGATCTTCTAAATACAAGCGCCGAACGGCCCACAGTTTTTTATCGCGGATACGATGTCTTCGACCCGGTGAACGTCGGATTTGTGTCGGACGTAACTCGATTCGATGAGGAAGGCCGCAGCAAGGACGACTCCGAAAATCCAAGGAAATATTTCAGGTTCGACACACGAATGACACCGGGCGGATTGACCCCGCGTGACCGGAACGAAGGCAATTCAAATGTCGGCCACGAAGGGCCGGCCTATGGAACGACGCTGTCTGCCCAGGAAAAAGACGCGATCGTCGAATATCTGAAAACATTTTAATCAACGCCCGATCGACAAATCAATGAGCCTACGACCTGAAACAAAACGCCTCCTTTGGGTTTGCGCGGTAGTGCTCGTGATTGTGATTGCGCTTGGCGCTTTCTTTACGTGGACAAAATTTTTCCGTGAAGAAAAGGAAGTGTTCGCGAACGAAGAAGAGCATTTCAAATACGGCTCGCTTGGCGCCGAAGGCGACCGGGGCATCCCGTATTATCTCTGGATGGTCTTGCCGCGTGTTTTTCCAGACCTGATGCCCGGGCCGGGCGGCTACAAATCGTTTGGCGTGGTCTGGGAAGAAGGCCGTGAAATTCCGGTTGGTTTTTCAAAAAAAGTCGTGGGCTTCGCGCGAATCACGAACAACTGCGCAGTGTGCCACACGGCGACGTACCGTTTGAGCGAGGACGAAGTACCGCACGTCGTCGTCGCGGGGCCGGGCCATACCAATAATGTCCAAAGCATGCTGCGCTTTTTGTTCAAAGCAGCGCACGATCCTCGCTTCAATTCGGACATTATTATGAACGAAATCCGCCTGGTGAGCGCCAACAATTATGGCAATGGCGGTCTCTCGTTTATTGATCGACAGATTTACCGTTACCTGTTGATTCCATTCACGAAAAAAGCGCTGCTCCAGCAAGAGAAACAATTCACCTGGATGGAACGCTACGTCACAGACGGCAAGCCAAAGCCCCAGTGGGGACCGGGACGCGATGATGCCATGAACCTGACAAAATATTTCATGACCAACATGGCGGAGGACAAAACGTTTGGGCCAACCGATTTTCCTTCGATCTGGAACCTCGCCGACCGCAGCGGAAAGGATAATGCTGGAAAGCAGATGTTATTGAACTGGACTGGCGATACTCCGGCAGTGCGCTCGGTCTTAATCGATTCTGCGCTTGGTCTCGGCGCACCTGCGCGGCCGTGGTTTCTACAGCGGATGGCCGATCTCGATCATTATCTCAGCAACCTGCCGCCTCCCAAGTGGCCCTTTACCGAAACAAATCCAATCAACCAGCAAGTGGCCACCGACGGTCAGAAGATTTACACCCGCGACTGCGCGGCGTGTCATGACCCTCGTGCTGAATTTACAAACAAGGTGATTCCGATCACCGAGATCGGAACTGATCCCGAGCGAATGTATTCATGGTCGAAAGATGCTGCCGCGGAAGCAAACCGGCGCGTCAAACAAATGGGTATTGAGCGTCCACCGATGGTAGAAACGCTGGACCCATATGGTTATGTTTCACCGCCATTGGATGGAATCTGGCTGCGTGCGCCTTACCTCCATAACGGCTCCGTGCCGACATTGCGCGATTTGTTAAATTCGCAAAATGAACGTCCGCAAACTTTCCACCGCGGTTACGATGTTTTCGATCCCGTGAAAGTGGGATTTAGAGAGCCGCTACCGCGGGCGACCGGGCCGACGGGCGAATTGACTCAACCTTATATCCTTTTCGACACGCGAGAAAAAGGTAACGGCAACAATGGTCACACCTACGGCACGCAATTGTCGAACCAGGACAAGGAGAAACTGCTCGAATATTTGAAGACGCTGTAGTTTCGCAGCACATCCGGAAAATTGGCTGCCAATCGTCCGCTGAGGACAACGGACACTGCAGTGTCACGCTTGTCAGCGAACCAGCCTTACTCTCGCGAAAAGCTCTTGTGCGACTGCCGGTTCTCCGCCAGTTTCGTTCTGTCATGGCGTCGAATCGCAAGCTTGGTTGTCTCAGCATCTTCCTGTTCGTCGCGCTTTGTGCCAGTCTGTTCGTTAACATCGTGCTAATGGCCACGGCGTTTCAGCGTCTCGGTGGAATCCGCGAAGCCGAGCCAATTCCCCGTTTCCGTGAAATTCTGCTTCAGCGGGGGGCACGCGCGACCACAGACAAAATCGCGGTGATCACGATGCGCGGTCTGATCAGCTCTTCGCTCCCTGGCAATGTAACCGATTCAATGGTCGATGACATGCGCGCAGCCCTGCAACAGGCGCGCGATGACAGTCGCGTCAAAGCCATCGTGCTTGAAGTCGATTCTCCCGGTGGAGAAGTGACCGCTTCCGACGCGATCTACAGCGCCTTGGTCAAGGTGCGGGCAAGGAAACCAGTGGTGGTTTACATGGATTCACTGGCGGCATCCGGTGGCTATTACGTTTCCTGCGGAGGCAAATTCTTAATGGCAAGCGATACCACCATCACCGGCAGCATCGGCGTCATTATTCAAACGCTGAATTACGAGCAGCTGTTTAACAAAATCGGACTCGCTTCCGTGGTTTTCAAAAGCGGCAAGTTCAAAGACATGCTAAACGGCGCACGACCCATCACACCGGAGGAACGCGAGCTCGTACAGAGCTTTATCATGAAGACTTATGACAAATTTCTCGGCATCGTTGCGAAAGAAAGAAATCTTCCGGCAGACCTTTTGCGCAATACGATTGCCGACGGGCGAATCCTTTCGGGAAAGGACGCGTTCGAACACAAGCTGATCGATGGCCTCGGCGAATTGGAAGACGCATTCGGGAAAGCCAAAGAACTCGGAAATGCGCCGGATGCCAAAGTCGTGAAATACGGCCCGCCGTTTAGTCTGAGCCGCTTCTTCCGGATATTTGGAGAGGCCGATTCAAAAATTGAACTCCAGCTCCCAAAGCAACTCGTTCCGCAATTGGAAGGTGGTCGCGCGTATTTCCTGCCCAGCTATTACGCGCCGTGAAGGTGTGGAAATACAGTGAACTCTCCCTGGTTTCTTATTCTTCCTCATGCTCGAACACTATGCTGCAAGAGCATGAGCACGAGTAAGAAAAAGATGCGCAAACGTTTGCCGGTTCGGTAGGAATTCCAGGACGCATGCGATTCGGCAGCCTCTTCGCGGCATCAGGAGCCGTTCCCGGCTCTGTCTTAGGCCTTCTTCTCTCTCTTCTTTATCTTCTTGCCAGCGTGTATGTCTATATTTCGCTGGCTTATCAGATCAGCGCGCGAACCCGAAACGCTTCCGGTGGTGACACGGCGACGACGCGAAGCTTTGGATTGCCCGAGGCCATACTGGCTGCGCTATTGATCCTTTTTCTCTTTCTCACCATTGGCGCATCTGTTTCGCAGCCTTCGATCCAGTTCAGCGCGCGCAATCTCCTCGCAAATTTTCTTATTACTGGTTGCGTAGTGCTCGTCATAGTCACTTTCCTCCAGTTCCGCGGATTTGACGTTGGCTCGTTAGGCGGGTTTTCCAAGCTAAGCTTTATCCGGACCGTGAGTACGGCAGCGATCATGCTTTTTTTTGCGTATCCATTGATTTTGTTGTCTGACGCAATTACGCAACGCCTTTTCGAGGGCGGCTCAAGCAAGCAAAACATCGTCGAGTTTTTCAGCGGATCGCGCACGATTGAGCAGCGAATGATGATCATCGTTTTCGCCGTGGCAATCGCGCCAGTTGTCGAGGAATTTCTTTTTCGATTTTTTATTTACGGTGTACTCAAGCGCTATTTCGGTCGCCTGCTGGGCGTCGCATTCAGCGCGCTTCTGTTCGCTGCCGCGCACGCCCACCTGCCTTCATTTGCGCCATTGTTTGTTTTGGGAAGTTGTTTCGCAATTGCATACGAGTGGAGCGGTTCCATTCTAATCTCCATGACGATGCATTCACTCTTCAATTCGTTAACTCTTACCGCCCTCGCATTTCCGGAGATCTTTTCTCCATGAGCCTTCGCGAGCGTGGTGCCAAAGGTGCAGATTTATCCATGACCTGGAGGGCCACGCCGGGCTCAAACTGACCTAGCGCCGCGGGCGCTAAAACGGACAATGAAACTGCGCGAGATCGGAGAAGATCGGCTGCTCGGCCGGCTTTTGTCTGATCTTCCGCTCGCAAAAGTCGTTGTCCACGGCCTCGGGGATGATTGCGCTGTGGTGGAAACCCGCGATCACCGCAACTTTTTTGTGCTCAAAACCGATTGCGTTGTCGCAGGCGTGCATTTCCTGGAAACGGCGAAAGCGAGCGACGTCGGTTGGAAAGCGATGATGCGTCCGCTCAGCGATTTCGCGGCAACATCGGCTGTCCCTCAATTTGCCCTGATTACACTCATTGCTCCTGAGCAAGCGAAGGTTGAGTGGATGGAGGAGCTTTATCGCGGACTGCGCCGGGCTGCGAAGAGGTTCAAAGTCAGCATCGTCGGCGGCGAAACGAGTAGCACATCCGGTCCCGTGGCGATTTCGGTTAGCGTTGTTGGCTTTGTCGAAAGAGGCCGTTGTGTATCGCGTAGGGGCGGCAATGTTGGCGATGATCTTTTTGTCACGGGTCGACTCGGCGGAGCCACGAAACAAAAGCATTTGCAATTCGTTCCACGAATCGCGGAATCGCGGTGGCTCACAAAAAATTTCTCCATCCACGCCATGATGGATGTAAGCGACGGATTGGGAGCCGATCTTCCACGACTTGCAGCGGCCAGCCGAGTCGGATTTACCGTCGAAACGGAGAATCTGCCGCTTACCCGTGGTGCGCAGAGCGATGACGCGATTTCAGAAGGCGAAGATTACGAATTGCTCTTTGCCATTTCGCCGCGTGAACGAACACGCCTGCAGCGAGAATGGCGAAGGAAATTCCGGAAACTGCCGCTCACTCGAATTGGCTCGCTCTCTCAACTATCAAGTAAAAACAACCAACTTCTGCCACGTGGCTACGTTCATTTCCAACAGTCCGGCTGAGACTGAAGCACTCGGAGTGCGATTTGCGGAGGATGTCGGAGTGGGAGCGGTTTTAGCCTTGCAGGGCGAACTGGGGAGCGGCAAAACTTTATTTACGAGAGGCTTCGTGGCCGGCATGGGAAGCAAGGCTACCGTTGCCAGCCCTACGTTTACGATTGTGCATGAATACCGAGATGGGCGATTGCCTGTTTATCATTTTGATTTCTTTCGCGTGGAGAATCGCCAGTCCCTCGGACGGCTTGGCCTCGACGATTATTTTTTTGGTGACGGAGTTTCGGTGATCGAATGGGCTGATCGCTTCGCGGAATTCATTCCTGAACAAGCGCGCTGGATTCTATTTGAGGTAAAATCCGAGAATCAGCGTGCTATTACTTTGCAGGGAACGTGAAAATTCTTGCGCTGGAACTTTCCACAGCGCGCGGCAGTCTGGCGTGGTTGGATGAGGACGATACCGATCTCACGTGGGAGTGGCCGAACGATCGAAAGAATTCCGCTGTCTTTTTTGAGAATCTCGCCGCTGTATCGGAAAAATTTGGCGCTCCAGACACGATCATCGTCGGACTTGGCCCTGGCTCTTACGCGGGGACGCGCATCGCAATTTCCGCGTCGATCGGAGTGCAGGTTTCTTCTGGTGCGCACCTGATCGGTTTTCCATCGATCTCTGCATTGCAATGCGACGCACACGAATACTGCGTGATCGGAGACGCCCGCAGAAAATCTTTTTTCTTTGCGCGCATCCGCGCAAACAACCTGATCGAAGGCCCAACGCTTTTTTCAGAGTCCGAACTGAAACCGAAACTCAACGCGGTTGAGATGGCAATGCCAGTCTTTACCTCGGATTCGCTCCCGCAATTTCAGCGCGCCGTAGTTCGTTTCCCCTCGGCTCCAGTGCTCGCCAGACTTGCGCGAGAACCGCAGCGCAGCTTTTCTTTGCCACCGCTCGAACCGATTTACTTGCGCGAGCCGCACATCACCATGCCGAAATGAAGGGAATTTATCGTTGTTGGGCCGAAATCGATAGGAGCGCATTGCGTCACAATGCCAAAATCGTGCGCGAACGCGTCGGTTCCGCCGAGGTGCTGGCCGTCGTCAAAGCGAACGCTTACGGGCATGGTCTAATGGGCGTAGCGGAGACGCTCGCCGGTGAAGCGCAACTTTTCGGCGTGGCAAATCTAGAGGAGGCGCTAGCGCTGCGTGAATCCTTCTCCCATCCAATCATCCTTCTCGGCCCCACTTTGCCGGGCGAAAGATCGACAATCGCCGAGCGCGGTTTCATTCCCACAATTTCTGCGCTCAAGGAAGCACAAGATTTCAATCGGGTTGCGCTCCGCTCGCCCGTGCCCATCAATTTAAAGATCGATACAGGGATGGGTCGCATGGGAGTTCCGGAGGACCAAGCCTTGGACGTTCTCAAGAAGATCTCCACATTTACGAATATCAGGATTCACAGCATTTCGACCCATTTGCCAGTTGCTGGTGAGGATGCGGACTACACGCGCGATCAGCTTTTACGCTTTGGGGAAATCATGAAGCAATTTCGCGCCGCCGTTCCAATCGATTATAAAGCCCATGTCCTGCAAAGCGCGGGGGTTCTCGCTTTCGCTGAGCCCGCGGGCGCGTTCGACATGGTACGCGCTGGGATCATCCTTTACGGGATTTCACCGCTGCCGGGATTTCAGAAACTTCTTAAACCGGCCATGACATGGAAAACGCGAATTTCGCTGGTGCGCGATATACCGAAGGGAAGTTCCATTAGCTATGGCCGCACGTTTATTACTCCTCGGGAAATGCGGGTCGCAACGTTGTCAGCTGGTTACGCCGATGGATATCCATGGCACCTTTCTAATCGAGACGCCGCCGTCCTGGTTCGTGGGCAACGTTGCCCCATTCTCGGCCGTGTGACGATGGATTTGATGATGATAGATGTTAGCAAGCTCGATCATACGCAAGTGGGCGACGAAGTTGTTTTGATGGGACGCGACGGGAACGAGGAAATTTCCTGCGCGGAACTGGCAAAGACTGCTGGCACGATTCCTTGGGAAATTACCACACGAATTGGCGCGCGCGTGCGGCGCGTTTATGTTTGAGAGACGTTTATGCGTCGCGGATTACAATTTGGAGGGGCGAGCTCCGCGAGCCCTTTGCAAACGTGCCACAGGTTCGTTCCTCAGGCGTCGCAGAGCTCCGCCCTCCAATTGGAACGGTTCAATGATTTAACGCGTCAACGCAGTTACGAGCATCATGTTTCAAATCATCTTCAATGAATTGAGCGCGGCCGAGATCTCGGCGCTTCCGAAGAAATTGCAGCTTGAGCTGCTCGCGGAGTTCCAAATTTTACCCGAGGATCTCGACCACCTCGATTCGGAGCGGTTCGGGGTGATCCAGCGCGAAGGGAAAAAGCTATATCGCTATCGGGCCAAAGATTACCGGATTTACTTCGCGAAGACCGACGAAGGCATCAGGGTCCATCGCGTTTTGCACAAGAACACGTTTCGCGATTTCCTTTTCCGCAGCAAACTGCCGGTGTCCGAAGACGCCCAGTTGGGAGAGACTCGTGAATTCTGGAAACTGATCGAGCAAGGCGAAAAAACCCGGCGCGCATAGCTGTAGCCGCTTCGCTCTGCGACGCGCCACGTTGGGCCGTTTGCAGTGCGTAGAGGCGCGTCCCCACAGAGACGCGACTACAGGAAGGCGCCGAAATCCGCGCCTTATTTCATCATGAGCACTGATCGGCTCCGCTTGATCTCGCGCGTGATCCTGCGATGCAGGTGCGCGGGCATGCCGGTGACACGGCGGGGTAGAATCTTGCCACTCTCCGTGACGAATTTTTTCAGGAGATCCGGATTTTTGTAGTCGATTGCCTCAATGGCAATGTCGATTCGCCGGCGCGGCATGGCGCGATTCGCCCGGCGAAAAGCGGAACGGCGTTTGGCGGTTTTAGGGCCCATCATTTTGTTTCGCGGTGCAACGTGTGCCGTCTTAAGAACGGATTGTATTTCTTTTTCTCAAGCCGATTAGGTGTGCGCGGGCTTTTCTTGTTCCGTGTGGTCATATAACGCGAAGCAGGCTTACCCAAGGCTTTGGCCTCGGTGCATTCCAACGTTACAATTTCCTGAGCCATTTGTCTGTCACTCCTTCACTTCCGCCGGCGCAACTTCTTCCTCTTCGGCCTCGCCGCCTTCGTCCTCGGTCAAGCCGAACAGAGAGGTGACCGACTGGCGCACCCGCGACGCTTTATTTTGCTTTTCCAGTTGCGACTGGCACTCAACAGTGAAACGCGCGAATGGGATCGCTTCAAGCCGTGCCCGCGGGATTTGTTTTCCTGACATTTCGCACTTCCCGTAGGTTCCCAGCTCAATTCGCTTGAGTGCCTGATCGATTTCATAAAGCGCGTCCTGTTCCTGCGAAAGCAAACTCAGCGCGAAATCGCGATCGTAAGCGTCCGATCCGGCGTCGGCCTGATGCATACCAAAAGCAGAAGCTTCGCTGCCTTCCGCCCGCGACCGCAGAGTGTCCTGGGCAACTCCAGCCATGGAATCGACCATGGCGTCTCGAAGCTGAAGGAGTTTTTCTTTCTGCTGGCGTACAAAGGGATCGAGTCTTTTCTCGCGATGATTCATACCCAATAGGAGGGCAGGAGATTCGGTCGTTTCTTTTCTGGATTTGGAAGGACCACGCTTGGCGGTTTTCGCGGTCCGCGAGACCTTTTTCAAGGCCGGCCTTTTGACAGGCGCCTTGCGTGCTGGTCGAGCTTTACTCGCAGCGGGCCTTTTTGCAGAACTCTTCTTTTTAGTTGTTTTTGCCATAGCAGGGCACTTCCTAAATCGGCAGCGCGGGGAAAACGGACGCTTAATTAAGAACATTTCCCAGATCGCGCAAGCGGATTCGGTCAAAAAGTTCATCGCGACTCCGAATGCATCGATACCTAGGGAGAACTACTAACCGAAACCTACGAACTCGCGCTGGAGTAGTGCCGAAGGGCGAATTTCCAGAAGCTGCGCGACAGGAGGAAAACAATAGTCGAGGCAGCGACAAGATGTAGCATCAACAGCCAGGGTTGCCCGAGCGACTTGATTAACAGGCGTGCCGGAATGTTTGCGATAATGACGACTGGGATAATCCAGCCGAAAATCAAGCGGAACAGCCAGGGAAAGATAGCGTCTGGATAACGGGCGATGTTCAGGAAATTAAAGTAGCCGTAGACCAACCCCTGGGCGCGGACGATCCAGAAACTAGCCCCGGCCAGCCCAAGCATGATGGAATAGTGTACGGCGATACCAAATCCGATCGCAATCAGATAAAGGCAAATCGACGTCAAATTCGGCACGATATTAAGACGCGAAAGCGCAACGCAAACGACCAAGCCGCCCAGTGCGGCGTTGACGATGCTGTCGAGGCTGAACTGTTTCGTAGAAACAGCAAACTGGCTGTCGATAGGTAAAACCAGCAACGAATCCAATTTTCCCGTGCGCACGAGTTCCGGAATGTTCGCAACGTTAACAAAAAAGAATGCCTGAAAAAGCTGGGCAATCATTTGGTGCGTGCCGATGAGGAGCACGACCTCCCACTTTGTCCAGTCACCAATACGATCGACATTGCCGAAGATGATGCTGAAAAAAACAATTTGCCCGCAGAACCAGAGGATCTCCACGATCATCCACAACAGGAAGTTCGCCTTGAAACTCAGCTCGCGGATGAGGGAGTTGCGCAGCATGATGGAGTAAATTTGAATGTAACGCCGCATCATCTCTTCCTGTCTCTTACTTAGAAGCGCAGTCAACCATTGCTCGAATGAAACGTTTTGTCCCCTGGCTTGCCGTCATTATTGCGCTGTTGATTATCGCGGCGGTTCTCCGTCAATGTCGCAACGCAGGCGCGGCAAATTATCAGACTGCGATGATCATGCGCGGCCCCGTCACCCAGGCTGTCACGGCCACAGGCACGCTCAATCCAGTCATTAATGTGCAGGTAGGCAGCCAGGTTTCAGGAAATATCGCAAAATTGTCTGCGGATTTTAATTCGCAGGTGAAAGCGGGCCAGGTGGTCGCCCAGATCGATCCGGCTCTTTTTCAGGCCACCGTCACTCAGGCGGAGGGAGATTTGGCAAACGCCCAGGCCACGCTTGAGCTCGCGAGAGTGAACGGCAAACGGACACAGGAATTGTTTGCGAAGAAGACTTCGTCGCAGGCTGACGTCGATCAAGCAATGGCGACCCTTCATCAGTCCGAGGCGAACGTGAAGATCAAACAGGGCGCGCTGGATAAAGCCAGGGCCGACCTCGAGCATTGCACTATTACTTCACCGATCGACGGGGTAGTCATTTCGCGCAGTGTCGATGTTGGTCAGACGGTTGCAGCCAGTCTCCAAGCCCCCATCATCTTTGCGATTGCGAATGACCTAACCAAAATGCAGATCGACGCCAACGTGGCGGAGGCGGATGTGGGCGTCGTTAAGATCGATCAAAATGTCGATTTCACTGTGGACGCTTTTCCCATGGAGACGTTTCACGGAAAGATCGTCCAGGTGCGGAACGCGCCGATCACGGTGCAAAATGTGGTGACGTACGACACTGTCATCGGTGTGAGCAATCCCGACTTGAAATTGAAACCGGGAATGACGGCGAACGTTTCAATTATCATCGCGCACAAGGATGATGTACTCCAAATCAAGAACGCGGCGCTGCGCTATCGTCCACCGGACGCGACACCGGTTGAGATAAGAAAAACGGTCACAAGTCGAGCGGGACGTCCGGGTCCCGGACGCGGCGGTGGTGGGCAGCAGGGTGCTCAGCGCACGGTCTATGTTTTGCCATCTGGCGCCAATCACCCCGAGCCAAGGCAGATCAACACGGGGATCAGTGACGGTATTATGACTGAAGTCGTCGAAGGGCTAAAGGAAGGCGACCGCGTCGTGACGGCCGAGCTAGCCTCAACCGCCGCCGGGCCATCGCCTCCGGCAAATCCCTTCGGTGGATCCCGCCGATTTCCATGATTGTCATGTCGAGCGGAGTCGAGGCGGCAGCACGGCATTCCTCGACTTTCGCTCGGAATGACAACTAGCGGCGGAAGCAGCCCGACCAATAATGCGAAAAGATGAATAACGGTGCCATCGTCAGTTTAATCGATGTTGGTAAGACGTACCGCACAGGCGAAATGGAAGTGCTCGCCGTGCGCGGTGTGTCGCTGGAGATCAAACGCGGCGAATTTGTTGCGCTTATGGGTGCGAGCGGTTCTGGAAAATCCACACTTATGAATATTCTGGGTTGTCTCGACCGGCCGACGACAGGCCATTATCTCCTGGACGGCGCAGATGTATCCGGGCTGGATCGAGATCAACTCGCCGACATCCGGAATCGCAAAATTGGTTTCGTGTTTCAAAATTTTAATCTGCTGCCGCGCACCTCAGCGCGGGAGAATGTCGAGTTGCCCTTGGTTTACAGTGCGCAGCGTCTGACAAACGCAGAACTTCGTGAAAGAGCGGATCGCGTCCTCGCATCCGTTGGCCTCGCTGGCCGCGAGGATCATCACCCGAGCCAGCTTTCAGGCGGCCAGCAACAACGCGTGGCGATCGCGCGCGCGCTGATCAACGAGCCGGAGGTGCTGCTTGCGGACGAGCCGACCGGCAATCTGGATAGCCGGACCAGCGTCGAGATCATGGCAATTTTTCAGCAACTTAACGAGCGCGGGATTACCGTCATCATGGTGACGCACGAACCTGACATCGCGGCTTATGCAAAGCGCAACGTGATGATGCGCGACGGCGTAATCTTGGATGATCACGTCGTTCCGCGGCGATTGAATGCAACGGCGCAGCTTCAAAATGGTAGGACGCGACCTCAGGGCGCGCCAAACGAGGAGTCACCATCCATTAGGGACCCAAATGAGAATTGCACCAACGTTTAACGTCGCACTTCGCGCATTGCGGCGGAACAAAATGCGTTCCGTGCTGACCGCGCTCGGCATCATCATTGGTGTTGGCGCGGTCATTGCGATGGTTGGGATCGGCAACGGCGCGAAGGCTCAAGTGGAAGCGCAGATCGCCAGCCTCGGGCAAAATGTGATCCTCATCTTTTCCGGAAGCACCACGTCGAGCGGTATTCGCACGGGGTGGGGCGGCGCCGGCACGCTGAAAATCGAAGACGCGGAGGCGATCCGGCGCGAAGTGCCGGGCGTCATCGGAGTCAGCGAGGAAGTTGTTTCGACCACGCAAGTAGCAGCGGGAAATCAGAATTGGTTTACTCGTATTTACGGAGAGTCAGCGGATTACTTTGACATACGACAATGGCCGTTGGCCGATGGTGCGCCGTTTACAGCGCAAGACGTTCGCAGCGCGAACAAGGTTTGTGTAATCGGCCGCACCACAGCGACGCAGATTTACGGAAACGAAAATCCGATCGGACAGATCTTACGAATCAAAGAGGTCCCGTTCACGATCACGGGTGTTCTGATGCCCAAGGGATTGAGCACACAGGGTGTAGATCAGGACGACATCGTCATCATGCCGTACACCAGCGCGATGAAGCGAGTCATCGGCGGCACAACTCTTCGCAATATCAATGTGCAAATCGGCGATCCACAGCAACTCGAGGCTGCTCAGCAACAAATAATTTCCCTGCTTCGGCAGCGGCACAACATTCGTCCCGGGCGCGACGACGATTTCACCGTACGTAACCAACAGGAAATTGCCCAGGCAGCCACCGCGACTTCACGTGTGATGACTCTTTTGCTTGGCGCAATCGCCGGAGTGTCGCTTGTGGTTGGAGGAATAGGCATCATGAACATCATGCTGGTGAGTGTCACGGAGCGTACACGTGAAATCGGCGTGCGCATGGCCGTGGGCGCGCACGGCAGCGACATTCTCACCCAATTCTTGATCGAAGCTGTGACGTTGAGTTCGGTCGGAGGTTTGATTGGAATTGTCTGTGGTATTGGCGCGTCGAAAATTCTATCCGCTTATGCAAATTGGCCGACGCTGATTTCAATTAGCTCGATTGCGATTGCGTTTTTATTTAGCGCAGCCGTTGGAATTTTCTTTGGCTTTTACCCGGCGCGCAAAGCCGCCGCGCTCGATCCCATCGAAGCGCTGCGTTACGAATAAAAGGTTAACCACGAATTAACACGATTGGACACTAATTAAGGACAAAATTCGTGTTTATTCGTGTGCATTAGTGGTTAGAAATCTGTATGGCAGAGCACACTGGTTTTGAAAAATTGGTTGCGGAGGCGAAGAAGAAAATCACTGAGATTTCCCCGACAGAAGCCGCAGAGAAGTCAAAGAGCGGCGAAGCGGTCATTGTCGATGTTCGTGAGAAAGACGAATGGGACGAGGAACATATTCCAGATGCGACCCACATGAGTCGCGGAACGATCGAACTCGATATCGAAGAGAAGGTCCCTGACAAAAACGCAATGATCGTTTGTCATTGCGGCGGAGGGGGACGGTCCGCGCTTGCGGCCGAAAGCCTGAAAAAAATGGGCTACAAAAATGCGCGCTCCATGGCTGGCGGCTTTAAAGCCTGGAAAGCCGCGGGTTTCCCAACAACGAAATAGACGCAGTCGAACGCCGGGCAGATCTTCGCGCAATCACCGTCTGTTCCGAGCGAAGTAAAGCACGGCGGAACGCAGTTGAGGTTTCTTTCACAACCATCGAGAGATGTCTCAACTTCGCTCCGAGATGAGACGAGAGACAGACGCGTTGGCGAGCGTTGTCTTCGCGTCGGGCGCTCGTTAAACTTGCGCGCATGACTCCTGGTTCCCACGACATGACCTCGCTGGATTATTACGGCATCGAAGAGCTTCTCACGGAGGAAGAACGCGCAGCGCGCGATGGGGCCAGGCGTTTTGTTCAGGAGGAAGTCGTGCGTGAGATTGTCCCGTTTCACCGTGCAGGCAAGTTCCCGGAACATCTAATACCACGCATGGGCGCGTTGGGCTTTTATGCGCCTTATTTGAAAGGAGACGGCTGCGCTGGTCTTAGCTACACGGCGTACGGTCTCATTATGCAGGAGCTCGAACGTGCCGATTCGGGTTTGCGGTCGCTGGCGTCAGTGCAGGGCCCGCTGGTCGTACACGCCATTCATTCTTTTGCGACACCGCAGCAAAAGGTGCGTTGGCTGCCGGGTTTGGTCTCGGGCAAGCTTATCGGGTGTTTTGCGCTAACAGAACATGGACACGGTTCAGATCCGGGGGGAATGGAAACGCACGCCAAACGCGATGGCGACCACTATATCTTAAATGGCAGCAAATGTTGGATCGGCAATGCGTCCATCGCAGACGTAAAAGTGGTTTGGGCGAAGGATGACGATGGGCGTGTAGGCGGATTCGTGGTGGAGAAGGATGCGCCCGGGTTTCGTGCCCACGACATTGAGGGAAAATT
>Ga0209801_1000032_pt1 | contig 97915 bp, 65 predicted proteins | sample GraSoiAngelo_127_FD_185884 | JGI IMG/M metagenome (GOLD analysis project Ga0209801, IMG submission 185884) | Grasslands soil microbial communities from the Angelo Coastal Reserve, California, USA - 14_0927_09_40cm (SPAdes) (version 2) | ecosystem: Environmental > Terrestrial > Soil > Grasslands ... | reverse complement strand
CTCCCACCATTGACACGCGGCAGCATCGTCGCCCAAGCCTTGAAAGGCTGTGCCCAACCAGAAATAGACGTCGCTGTAATCGGCCAGTAGATGCTTTGCTTCTCCGAGGTTTTCGGGGGCATTCAGTGCAGCCTCGAAAAAGTGCCGCGCACCGGTCGCGTTGCCCCGTGACAGTTCGTACTTCCCCAGCAATATGTGAGTTCGCAGGTGCTGCGCCAAGGCCAGACCTTCGCCGCCCTCCCACGGCTGGAATCTGCGCTGTTGCAGGACCTTCAGAGCCTCATTGTGCCGCCGTGTTTGGTTGTAGAGACTTACGAGTTCAACAGACAGATCATCGCGGAGAGACACCAGTTCATCGTGTTCCTCAAATTCAGGCAACCTGCGGTGTGGCGACTCCCCGAGCCGTTTCCATAGTTGGTCCCGCTCGTAGAAAATGCGGGCATCTGTAGGGGCTGCCTCGATTGCTTTGTCAAAATTTGAGCGCGCCAAGTCCGCATCTCCCATGGCGTTGAAATAACCTATACCGAGATTCCGCCATGCCACCGAGAAGGAGGGATCCAAACGTGCTGATTGTTCCCACAAAGAGATTGCTTCTCGATACCGCCGCCGGTCGTATAGAAGGTTTCCAAGGTAATAGGGCGCGCGCGCATCGTGAGGATTGGCGGCAATAGCCGCCCGTAAGATGATTAGTTCCTCTAAACGGCTCGGAAAGCAATAGTCTGGGGATACTTGAGCTGCCTCCAAAGAGATCTTATCTGCCCCGCGTGTATCCCCGATCAACCGATCAAAGTGAGCCAGAGCATACAAGACGATCGGAACACTCCCATCGTTTACGTTGCGGTTGGCGCGTTTAACAACTTCAATCGCGTCGCGAAAGAGGCCGCCACGTGCGTAGTCGAACGCCAGGTCCAAAACAAGTTGGTTGTCTGTGGGCTGTGAATTAGTCTTGAGATGGCGAGCCCAGCAGTCGAGAGGGTCCACCGACAATGTTTCGTCGAGCAACCTCGCTGCTTCCCCTTCTTGGCCGAGCGCTCGCAATGCAACCACAGCGAGATTGCGAGCGTTTGAATTCTCAGAGTTCGTCCGCAGCGAGTTTCTGAGGTGCCGCATTGCTGTGTCCCAGTGGTTCCGCTTCACATCGAGTTCTGCTAACCCCAAAAATGCCGCCGATTGCCATGTGGCATTCCACGTTGCCTTGTAAAACGCATCGTAGGCTTCTTTCTCGCGATCAAGATAGCGCAGTGTGACTCCCAGGTTGTAGTAGGGTTCTCCGTCGCAGGGATTTGGATTTCGTTGCGTCAGTCTGCCGATGGCGCGACGAAAATCCTCTTCTGCTGCTTCAAACTCACCGCGGCGTAGATGCCGCATTCCCATTGCATTGTTACAGCGGCTGTCGCACGGATCTCGCCGCAATGCCTCGCACCAATAAGCATCAGGGGCTCTGGTGGCGTGACGGTATTGGTCCAGATGCAGGCCCGTAACGTACAAGTCGTCATTGCTCTGGATCTGTTCAGGCAACAGAGGTTCAGTTGCGGGGGGAGGCAACGGGCGATCAGGTATCGGACGTGGGGCGTAACGCAAAATCTCGCGGCCATCATTGCTCTCGACCACTACCTCGAGGTCGGTATCAAGGCAATGCGGGGGGATTTCGGAGGTTTCAACGAATGGCTTGCCTGGAACCAGATCAAATACCCAGACTCGCCTTACCTCCAGGCCCTTAGTTGTTAGAAGCACTCTCGCGTGACGAAAGGCGTGAGTTGTGCAGATTCCGACTAGCGCCTTCCCGTCCATCACTCGCAAGCTCAGTGCCGCATCTAGGTTGGCCCATCGTGCGGGGCCGATTTCCTGGATTGGATACCAGTACTGATTGAAGGCCCTGGTTTCCCACGGACCCAGGAACGAGAAGTCCGGCTGGTTGTCCGTGAAGACACCCGCCATTAGTTCGACATAAGGCCCATCTTCGTCGGTCAAATTTCTGTCCCAGGCGTAACCGAATTCGTGGTTGCCCCAAGTCCATTGCTTTTTGCCCGGTGCGATGTGGTGATCCGCAACGTGGACCATGCCGGCCCTGCGCTTATGGTCATAACCTCCGAGAAAGTCCTCGGAAGAATCGAGAGCCATGTAACTGGTCGGCACCGGAATGTTTGCGTACCAGCTCAAATCGTTAGGAGCATAGTTCCCGGGTGGAATGAACTTTTTTGGCTGCTCGTCGACAGGCACGCCATTTTTCGAACGGGTTCCGTAGTCGACGCCATAGTAAAGACCGTCGCACAGAGGGAACCGGCTCACGGCCCGTTTCGCGTGATCGGCAACGTGCTGCACGTCGGGCGGAAAGAATGATTGGTAGAGCTCATGAACGTGAACCGCGGCGTTTGCCCACCAGAGAAACGTTTGCGTGAAAGGTGTGCGATTGTAAAGCCGGACCTTAAGTTCAAGATAGGCTTTGCCCGGGTGCAAGCAGATGCCATGCATTCCCTTCAAACGGTTCATTGGGTCATGATCGGAACACCAAATGGTGCGCGAGCCGTCTTCGTGTTCCTCAAACAGGATCTCGACCGGCATGAATGTGGCCGGGCGGTGGTGTTGTGGCCAGTTGAATTCGACACCGCCAGAAATCCACGGACCCGCCAGACCGACCAGCGCGGGCTTGATCACGTTCTGCCGATAAAAGAAGTCATAGCCGTTGGTCTTGTCCATTCCGACGTGAATACGGCCACCGATTTCCGGCAGCACCATAACGCGCAGGAATTCATTCTCAATATGCGCGGCCTGCCATGAATGATCGACGGCTTCTGTGGCGATACGGTCGATGAAGGGCAGAGGATACACGCGCCCGCTGCTGCCCTGATATACCCGTTTCTCCAGAAACATGGGATTCTTGTCCGGCGGCAAGGGGAGATAGGTAGGAATAGTGACAGGTTCAGACCATGCTTTGACAGAGCCGGTCTGATCCGACGGTGCATTTGGCAGTTCGAATCGCTTCAAGATGATTTCTCTTCAGGTTGCAATTATGGTTTCCAGTCCAAACCGAACGCGGAAAACCCGGTGGGCCGCACCGCGTCGAATCTGACGTGGAGTGGCACGCCAGCTTGACTAAACGCCACCTCGACTTTGATTTCGGCTCCGGGCAGAATCTCCGGCAGCTCCACCTCGCGGTACTCGACAGGAATGAGTCCCTGACCGTAGAGGATGCCTCGCAATTTGTAGCCTGACAGAGTGTATGCGGGCAAAGACCGGCGCGTCTTCAGTCGCAATTGAAACGAATTTAGTTGGTTCTCCACCACCATTGACTCCACGGGGCTGGACTCGGTTCGCAGAACTTCATAGGAAGGTTTTCTTGCGCCGTAGAGATCAACAACGCCGTGAACACGTTGCTTCATCTGGCCAACGCCACGGTCGCCGATGTGCGTGCGATAATCGTTGTAGCAGAAAAAGATTGCCCCCCCTATGTAGTCCTTCGCGCGGATCACTTCGTCGTGAGACTTAAGAATGCGAACCCGATGTTCGTCTCCTTCCGGACGGTCATCGGTGCAAGCACAGTATCCGTACTCGGAGACGACGATCGGTTTACCTGAAAATGTGGTGTGAAGTTCGTCCAAGTGCCGCGCCAAGGCTTCTACTGTTCCAGGCTGCCAGCTGCCGAAGTATTCGTTGGTTTCGATAATGTCCATCAGTCGAGCAGCGTCGCTTTGCGGACTTTGACGCAAGGAATGTGATGCGTAAGAACAGAGCCGGTGGGGATCCAAGCGTTTTGCTTCGGCGAGCATGCGCTTGGCAAATTCAAAGGCGGGAGGATTTTGGCCATCAATCTCGTTGCACAGACCCCAAATCACAATCGAAGGGTGATTGCCGTCTCGCGCGATCATTTCGCGCAACTGTTCGACACCGTTTTCCGCGATGTCCGCATCGGGTTCGTTGCCCATGCCTTTGAAGGTGGCCGGACCCCAGGCTGGAACTTCGGACTGGATCAAGATGCCGTGCCGGTCGCAATAATCGAGAACGCGAGCGTCCTGAGGCCAGTGAACCCGCGTGAAAACACAGTTCAAGTGTTTGAGATCGTCATGATCTTGGGTAATCAGCTGCGCCGGCTCGGCCATCCCATATTCAGGGTTGCTGCCGGCCATCCGCTCCACGCCCATCAGCCGCACATGCTCGCCGTTCAAGTAGAACTGGCCGTCCTTCACTTCCAAGCTGCGGACTCCGAAGGTCGTCGTAACCTCATGCACGGAGTCGCCGTTGGAAATGAATAGTTCCAGGCGATAGAGATTTGGATGATCGAAATGCCAAAGCTGGGGATTAGGCAGTGTGGCTTCAAGCTTCAACTCCCGAACAGCACCCGGGCCCATTGCCAAACCATCCTGCGAACTCGTCAAAACCAGCAGCCCGGTTTGCTCGTCCACAACTCGGAACGACGCGCCACCTGTCCACGGACTCGAGCCGCTGTTTCTGCACACACCGGTAACTTCGACCTTTGCCTCTCTGTGAGTGAGGTCTGGTGTGGCATGCACGCGAACTCGCTCGATATAAACCTTCGGCGTTACCAGAAGTTTCGCCGGGCGATAGATTCCACCGTCATACGCCCAATCGCTCGAACGACCTCTGGGCAGCATGTGTTCGTTGAATGCGTTGTCAACCCTTACAGCGACAATGTTGGTCGCGCCCCAGTGCACAAGAGAAGTGATGTCAAAGGTGAAACCCGTGTATCCCTTCCGTGCGTGCTCTCCAGCTGGTTGTCCATTCACCCACACAGTCGCGGTATGGAATGCGGCTTCAAAATGAATCCGCACAGCCGAATTCCGCCAAGAATTCGGAGCATCGAAGCCGCGTCGGTACCAGCCAAAGCCGCGAAAATCGGCTAGCTTCGGTTCGGTTTGCCACGTATGAGGCACTCTTACCTGCCGCCAGCCCGAACTGGACGCGTCCGGAGTGGCCCAACCTGCCGATTCACCCTTTTCATCAGGATCGGGACGAAAAAGCCAGACACCGTTCAATGAGACCTGTTCTTGCTTGCTAGGTAGCGGGGCATCGGCTAAAGCGTCGGCCTCAGTTTCGGACAAGGAAGCAAGCAAGGCTGTCATACCGGCAGAAATCATACGGCGTCGAGTCAACACAGGGGTGTCTCCTAAGTCACTTTAACGCCTGTTACGATCCGCTCGCCCTACTGCCCAGAGTGCCAAGGGAGACTGTCGCAGCCTTTTCCGATCGACCTGATTCGCCCGCTGGATTCCTCACTCAGCGGAACGCCTGTCACTTCTTCGCATCTTCAGCCGTATCCCGTGCGTGTAGTCTCCCGTAAAGTTCCAGTTCCTGCTGGGCGCGGAGCATGTCTCCGCTTCGCCTGTAGGTCTGAGCCAGTCGATAGTGGGCACTAGCCGAGTCAGGTTTCAGGCGAATAGCTCGCCGGTATTCAAAGATCGCCTGCTGTAACTTGTCCTCCTCGGCGTAGAAGTTGCCGAGATGCAAATGCGCCTCTACCATGGCCGGGTCGAGAGCGGTGGCCTGCTTTAGATGGCCCTCGACCTCACGTTTGTCACCTTCTCCCTTCGGTGTCCGTTCACCCTTCCAGAGGCTCATCGCGTAGTAGTAATGCGCCATGGCGTCCCGTGGGTGGGACTGTACAAACCTCCGAAGACGCGCTTTCACCTGCCCGGCCTGACTTAGCGAAATATCGAACATCTTGCCCAGGAAGAGGTAGGGGCGCGGATCTAAGGGGTCAAGGTCTGAAGCGCGGCAGAGCACGCGCGCAGCATCGTCATAGAAACCGCGAGAGTAGAAGGCAATTCCCAAACCAATGTGGAGCCGCGACGAGTTCGGATGGCGCTCGATGCCAACCGAAAAGACCTTCTCCGCGTCCTCGAAAGCGCCATGGAGAAGCAGTTCATTGCCCCAGTCGAAGATATTCCGTTCGCTCGGCTCCCGCTGTGCGGCGAGCTGGTACTCCTGCGCTGCACGCACGGGGTCCCCGGACTTCTCTTCCACGTCTCCAAGCAGATTGTGAAGTTCAGGGTTGTCCCGCTGTCCCAGCATTCCCTGGATCTGCCGGCGAGCCCTCAACAGATCCCCTGTTTCAAAGTAAACCAAAGCCAGATCGTAGCTATTTGCGTAATGCGCCGGGTTAAGCTCGTGGGCTTTTTCGAGGTAGGGAATTCCGGCTTTTAATTTCCTCATCTGCACGTAGAATTCTCCGAGTCTGTAATTCGCCTCAAAACTGGCGGGGTCACGTGCAACGGCTTGGCGAAGCCTGATTTCCCGCTGTGAATGCACACCTTGGTTGCCGGGCACGCGAGGCCGCGAGGAAGCAACTCCTTGTGCAGGGTCCGGCACAGCGTCAGCGGCCGAGAGTGCTTGTAGGGTGACGAGAAGAGCTCCGAGCAGCTTCAAAAGCCATTGTCGCCCACGACAACCGCTACAGGTTGCGTCGATGCGCGGCGTGGACTCCCTGGACCTATGCATCCAACCCTTCCATCATTTGGCCAAAATGAGGCGGCACGTGGCGGGGAGACACCCCACCACGACCGGTTCGGCCATATCAGAAATAGAACTTCAGCGCGAACTGGATCTGCCGCGGATCGTTGGGGCTGTCGATCGTCGAGGTGATCTGCCCGAAGTGTGCCGTATCCTTGTAATTCCTTTCAGAAGGGGCTGCGAAGTTGGGATGGTTCGTGAGGTTGAAAAACTCCGCACGAAACTCCAAGCGAGTCGTCTCTGAAGTGTTGAAATCTTTGAACAGTGACCAGTCCATCCGATGAAAACCAGGGGCAGTGATGGGAGTGATGTAGCCGCCCAGGGGGGAGAAGTCCGTTTGTCCGATGGTCGTCGCCGGTGGAGGATCCATGAATGCCGCGGGGTTCATCCACTGATCGACGTTGTGTTTGCCAGCATATCGGTCTTGGCCCGGCACCAGCAGGGCGTAGCAGCCCACTCCCGCCGCTCCAGGCGTGACGCAATTGATGGTGACGGGCTGACCATCATTCAGCGTCAAGATCCAGTTCATGGTCCACCCGCCAAATAGGGCATCTGTGGCCCTGCCGCCTGTACTCAGGAAACGCTTGCCACGGCCGACGGGCAGCTGATAATTTCCGCTCAGCGAGAACGCCTTCCGGATGTCGAAGTCTGCGAGTCCGTAATCCCGCGCGATTCCAAACCCGGGGATACCGGGGGCTCGGAATCCGCCGACATTCCCACCACTGAGAAGATCGCCCGCATCCGTCAGTGCTTTAGCCCAAGTGAACGCAGCAAGAACTTCCAGACCTTTGGCCATCCGCCTAGTGTACTTGGTCTGCAGCGAATGGTAATTGCTATTGGCATTGGTTGTTGCGTATGGCGAGCCACGGGCGAAATCCGGAAACGGAACATATAACTGGGGATCTGTTCCAGGTGGCAAGAGCTGCGACACGAGGTTTGTCCCCGCAAAAGTTTCGATGTGACGCCCGAGCGATGCGACGTACCCGACTTCCAGTGAATTGCCCGGGGCCAACTCGTATTGTGTGGTTAGGTTGTACGACTGTATGTAAGGAGTTTGGTAGTTGAGCTGGATCCCCCGAAAGGCCAAGCCGTTCGCCTTAACCAAGTCGGGCTTGAGAGGAATGCTTAGAAAGCCCCGTTCCAGTGTCGCAATTTGGCCGTCCGAGTAGGTTACGGGTGTCCAAGAATTGGGACTGGGGAAGGAAAATGCGTACTGGAAGGGGTAGTTGTACCCTAGCGCGGGATAGCCACCTCGATTTTCGAATCCGCCATAAAAGATTCCGTATCCTCCGCGTACGACCCATTTGGGCTTTAGCTGATAGGCGAAACCGAGGCGCGGAGCAAAGTTGGTTTTCTGGGTCGTGATCAAACCCAAACCGTAAGAATCTGTGTACACAAGCTGAATGCCGTCGGCTTGGAAAAGGTCAGTAAACGATGATGAGAGGGGATCGCCTTTCCGTCTAGTGGGGACTAGGAACTTCGCGGAACCTGGGGGCCCTGGAACAAAGTTGCCCTGTGCCCCGTGCTTGTCGCCGACAGCACTAAAGAAATCCCAACGAATCCCCAGGTTCAAGGTTAATTTCTGTGTGGCCTTCCAATCGTCTTGGAAGTAGGTGCCGTAGTAACGCTTAAAGGGAGAAAGCTCTCCGAAATTCGAGGCTTGAACACTATCCGTGCCTCCAAGGTTGTTGATTTCCCCTGCGACGGTTGCAGTGGTAGGTAGCAGCAGGAATTGTGCGCGGCTGGTGCTGCCGTCAGTAATGTTTGGTATGGAGGTGTACGCACCGCTGAAACTAAACTCGCCCCGAGAGAAGGGAGGGGCGATCCAAGGGAAATCGATAAGCTGAATTTCCCCGCCTCCCTTGAAGGTATGCGACTTGTACAGCTTGGTTAAATTCTCGGTGAGTTGATAGGTGCTGCTGAATCTTTCGCTCACCAGCCATTCCCCAGAGCCCAATTGACCTCGCACATTGGGCTGAGGAGTTTGGCCTAATCCCCCAATGAGAATGGTAGGCAGACCTCCGTTTCCTTTTACTTGCGGTATCCCCTGAATTCCAAACTGCGCGGGGATGTTGCTCGTGTCGTCACCGAAGGGCTGAACACGGTAGACGTGCTCCCGGTTGAACCCGACCCGCGCCTCATTGATCAGGGTCGAGGAGAACGTGTGGGTCCAACTTAAGCCCGCGCCCTGGTTACGGTTGGTTTGGGTGCCCTGGGCGAATCCTCCGCCATCGGCAAAACCCGAAAATGGCGCGGGTTTAAAGGATGTTTCGTCATAGAAACTATATCGCCCGAAGATCTGGTCCCTTTCGCTGAAGTTTTGGTCAATGCGGACGTCGAACTGATCAGCCCGATCGGCGGCGACAGGGCTCTTGAAATAATTGTTGACGAGGCCTGGACCGATCGGATCGGGAAAAAGGTTAAGTAGTTTTATGGCATTCGGGTCCAGGCGGCCCGGGCAGATCGTGTTTGCCATACCGTTGCATTGGATCTGGTCGCGAACGTAACCGATGCCCTTGGCAGTCAGACCCGTGACAGAATCCACCTGTCCTTGAGTCACAGGACGAGTCGTGGCGGGGTCGAAGATGGTTCCGAGCGGGAACGAGCGGCCTAGGAGGTCCGTACCCGCAATGCCGTTTTGCCCCGTGACAAGATCCCGGAAATCAGTGTAGCCGCTGGCTCGTTCGACCGCAGTAGGCACGCTCGCCACCCAGGGGGTTGCCTGACGGACTCGCAATCCTTCGTAGTCGGCAAACCAGAAAGTCTTATTTTTGCGAATCGGTCCGCCGATCGAGCCCCCGAACTGGTTTTGCCGGTACTCCCCTTTTGGCTGGCGGGCAGCATTCTGGAAGTAGTCGGCTGCGTCGAACTTGTCATTGCGGACAAATTCCCATGCGCTCCCGTGGAAGTTGTTGGTCCCCGACTTTAAACTGACGTTTAGGACTGCACCGCCCGCGCGCCCAAACTGCGCATCGAACGCGCTGGTTTGTATCTTGAACTCTGCAACTGCATCGACCGGAGGCTTGAGGACATACGCGGCCCCGTTCAGAAAATCCACGTTATTGCTGTTGTTGTCGATGCCGTCCAACAAAAGGTTGTTCTGGGCAGGCCGTGTTCCGTTCGCAGCAAACCAGCCGTTTGCGTCCAGTCCTCGCGTGTCAGGCTGTGCCCGCGTAACTCCGGCGGTGAGTCGCGCCAGGAAGTTAAAATTCCTGCCGTTAAGCGGTAGATTATTGATTGAGCCCGAATCCATCACCTCTCCGACGGACCCGCTCTGCGTCTGAAGCAAAGGGAGGGCGGATTTGACTTCCACGGTCTCATTGACGGCGCCGGGCACAAGCATAAGGTCCACCACTACTTGAGCCTGGATGCTGACTTCTATGCCGGTACGCTTGACTTTTCGAAACCCCTGATACTCGGCTTCTACCGAGTAGGTACCTATCTTGATCGGTCTGAAAATGTAGGTGCCATCGTGGGCTGAGGTGGTGGTGACCGCAAACGAAGTTCCCTCGTCGATAAGGGTCACCCTGGTGCCGGGAACGACCGCCCCAGATTGGTCTTTCACCGTACCCAATAGCGCCCCGGTGTCAACTTGCGCCAATGCCTGTTTTGAGAGGAAGAGTGGCGTCGAAGCCAAGATCGCGAAGAGTAGAACAACCCGCATGCAAACTCCAGCTGATCGTTGCATGGTGGAATTCCTCCCGGCTATTTTTTCGGTCACCAGTAGAGGCCGTGGCCCAATAACGCGGCAATGAGCATATCCAGCATGAAGTCTTCGCTGGTGGCTTCTCAGTTGTTGTTCAATCCCTTATTTATTTCTCTTCGGCCATCCCTTCTCAAGAAACCAAACTCCACCCCCGCAATGAGGGAACTTCTTGTTGGCGGTTGACGTCCCGTTTTTCGATTTGGGAGAGGCCGTGCACGCTCCCAAAAACGTTCACGTGCACGGACCCTTTTAGCCTTGTTGCTCACAGATGTCAAGGAGAAATTCGCTTGCGGGTCGTTGGTGTCTGGGCAGCCGTTTATGGAGCGCTCCCGCCGGACCGACAAGATAGACGTGGTGCAGAATGGCGCAAAGGGGCAGCCATTTTCCGGGGGTGTGGCACAATCAAGCGCATGGGAAAGAGTCAAAAGTCGCTATCGCAGACCTCCTTAAATCAGGTGGGGGTGCAAGACATTGCCGACGCGCTTGGTGTCTCCCGGGGAACCGTCGATCGCGCACTCCACAATCGCGACGGTGTACATCCGGCTACCAGACGCAGGGTCTTGCGTGCCGCGCGGCGCCTCGGTTATCGCCCCAACCTGGCTGCTCGTTATCTTTCGTCCCGAAAGCACATCACGATCGGGTTGAGTCTGCCCCAAGAGGTGAGTCATTTCTATGATGATGTGAGAGAAGGCATATTCGAGGCGGCAAGCGCGTTCGAGGCTTTCGGGGTGAAAATTCTGCATCGTCCCTACGACCGATTCGGACCGCACGAACTCGAATCGTTTCGGGATATCTTGAATGAAGACATTCGAGGTCTAGTGATCTCGCCGGCTTACCCAAGTCGGCTTCGGCCTTGCATCGACCAGGCCGCTCGGCGTGGAATTCCGGTTGTGTGTGTTGCTACGGACGCGCCGGGGTCGAAGCGCCTTACCTCCGTCTCCGTCGATCCTTTTGTAAATGGAGCCCTCGCCGGCGAGCTGATGGGGCATCTAGTTTCGGAGAAAGGCAATGTAGCCGTCTTTATCGGTATGCACGCCACGACAGATCACGAACAAAAACTGAAGGGCTTTCGTAACAGCTTCGAAGCTTCCTGCCCGCGCGGGAGAATTGTCGGGGTGGTGGAAATGCATGACGAGAGTAAAGAAGCAAATGAAAAATGCCGCAAGCTTCTTCTGCAACACCCTTCTATCAGGGGGATCTACGTTAGTACGGCTAACTCACTTCCCGTGATGCGGGCCTTGGACGAACTCGGGCTAGCAGGTAAGGTCAAGGTCATCTGTACGGATCTTTTTTCGGCGATCGTCCCTCTCATCGAAGGTGGCAAGATTGCAGCTACGCTTTATCAAAGGCCTCGTGAACAAGGTTTCACCGCTTTTCGTGCTATCGTCCGGTTTCTCACCGAGGGCCTGCGTCCTCCACCTCAGATTCGCCTAGATCCGACAATTATTATGCGAAGCAACCTCAGTTTGTTCTTGCAAGAGAGATACCTGAGACCGACCACATCGGACGGGACACGATAGCAAGCCAGGCACATGCTGGCATCGGCGGACCTTCTAGTCTTCACGGAACGACCGACTCCGAATTCGCGCACCGTGGGTTACGCGATGAACAGGATTACACACAACGCAGCGCCCAAAGCGAAAGGTGTCGCTCATGAACAGAGTAAGGTTCGTCGGTCTGGATGTCCACGCGAAACCCATTGCCGTCGAGTCGCAGAGGCGAGCGGAGGTAAGGTCCTTAGATTCGCCGCGCGACACCGGCGGAATGCGCCCAGTCGCTTGCTCCAACGTGGGACGGATGGCATCGTGCGCGATCCTCGCGATGAGGACGGTTTCCCGACGCTGTTTGGGAAAATCGGCCCAGATTACATATTGCCGGCAATGCGCGGTGATGGTTCAGTTTTTCTACGAGCTGCACGATCACGGGCAGAAAGTCATGGCGGAGATCCCCCTTTCCCGAGGCAGTGATCCACAGTCTCCCTCCCCGAATCAGGTCGCGCCTATGTGGTCAGCGACATCCTGTACGCCAGCGTTGTGCATGACTTGCCAGCGTTCGACGACCTAGAGCAGTATCGAGTGTATCCAGTAAGAGCAGTTGTGCAGGAGCGCAGGTATGGCTATACTGTCCGCTCTTATCCGTAATTCATTCTCTCCGCTTAGCAGTGGCGACTCATGCTCCGCCTTGGAGCTGTGATTCGGTATCGGTGACGCTACTCGTGCTTTGCAGTCTTAAGGAATCATTCGTCGTACAAACTCGGAGTCAAGGAGCCCCTCATGAACCACATCCGAGGGAGTGTGATTTTACTGATGATCGTGTGTTCCGCGGTCATCGCACATTCACAACTCGTAACGGCGAACTTGCAGGGCGTAGTTACGGATTCCAGCGGCGCCGTGATTGCCGGCGCCAGCATAACGGCTTCGGATTCCGAAACCGGGCTGCAGCGCACCACCACCACCAACGCTGACGGTTTTTATCGTTTCAACCTGCTGCCCCGTGGTCAATATGAGGTTCAGGCCCAGAAAAGTGGGTTCGCCGGGGAACGATTGAAAGTCACTCTGACCGTTGGCGACACCATCACCGCCAACCTGGTGCTGAAGGTTGCCGGAAGCTCAGAGCAAGTCAATGTCACCAGCCTCGCGACTCAGGTAGACACTTCGACTTCGCAGATTGAGCAGCCGGTGTCGCAGGCACAGATTGCCAATCTGCCCATCAACGACCGCAATTTCCAGCAACTTGCAAACCTGATTCCGGGAGCAGCGCCATCGCCTTCCTACGACCCGACCAAGCGGCTCTATGGCGGAGTGGTTTCGGGTGGAGCGACAGCGCGCAGTTCCGGCATCAGCATGGACGGTGGCAATTTCAATGACAACATCGTGGGTGGCCCGGTGGGGCTCGTGCCCGAGGACGCAATTGAGGAATTTCAGGTCATTACGAACCAGTTTTCGGCGGAATACGGACACTCGTCCGGGCCCTTCATCAACGTGGTAACGAAATCCGGCACGAACACCCTGCACGGGAGCGGCTTCCTGCTTTACCGCCAAAAAGATTTGCAAGCGAACGGATTTTTCGAGAAAACCAAGCCCGACTTTAATCGCGAGCAGTTCGGAGGCGCGGTGGGCGGACCCCTGATCAAGGACAAGACCTTCGGGTTTTACGCTATCGAACGCAATCGCCAGCAGAAGACGCAGACCATCGACACAGGCGGCGTCTATCCCCAGTTCGAAGGATCATTCGCCGCACCCTTCCGCGACCTGTTGATGGTGGGAAAACTCGACCATCATTTCAACCGGTCGGAAAGCTTGAGTTTCCGCGCATCGTTCCAGCGCAATACCTCGCGCGAAGGCTTGCGAGTCGATCCCAATCTTCTATACGGAGGTCCGCCGACCGAGAGCGCCTTTCAAATTGCAACCAACGAAAATATTTCGTGGCAGGCCACCGAGACTTCTCTAATCTCGAACCGCACGCTCAATCAGTTCGTGCTGCAGTTCAACCGTTTCATCAACAACCTGAAGCCTACCAGCTTGGGCGTCAACCTTCGTTTCCCATCCGTGGTCATAGGGCAGAGTTCATCCACGCCACAGAATGTGCAGCAGGATCGGCTGCAGTTTCGCGACGACTTCTCCACCCAGGCCAACTGGCATGGGCTGCACAATATTAAGGTCGGTACCGATCTGAATCCCCACATCAAGTACAACGCACTTTTCGATCTGGTGAAAAACACGTCGTTTTTCTTCTCCGCCGACGATCCTGGGATCACCTGTTCTTCTTCTACGAGCTGTACGACCACGCTGCCCCCGTCGGACTTTTTCGCCCTGCGCGGAATTGGGTCCACCAAAGAAGATGGCGGCACAGCCTGGCAGATGGCTTACTACGTACAAGACGACTGGAGAGTTAGCCGCCGACTGACGTTGAATCTCGGCCTGCGCTACGAATTCGAGAGCGGTTTCATCGATGCCGGCTTCCAACAGCCACTGGAAGGGTCGGCGCCTTTCTTCGATAGCCGAACGCGCAAGAATCCAAAACTGAGCTTCGGACCACGCGTAGGCTTCGCCTATGACCTGCGCGGGAAGGGCAACACGGTGCTGCGGGGCGGTTTTGGTATCCTCTACGATTCTACGGTGTGGGAGATCGGCTACATCGATCGCACGTTCAACGGAGTGAAATACTTCATTGATGTATTCTTCCCCACGCAGCCAGACGTGAACGATCCGGCCTTTCAAATTACCCCGCCACCGCCCGGAGGCTTTGCCGTGGACGGCCACGTGAGTCAGCCTTACACGGAGCAATGGTCGGTTGGCGTAGGACAACAGTTGCCGTGGGGCGTTGTGCTGGATTCCAGCTACGTGCATATTCTGGGAATCCACGGCTGGATGAGCCGAGAACTGAATCCGGGCGGATTGCGATACCCGACGCTGGGACTGTTCACGAGTTTCCAGACCACCAACATCAGCCACTACAACGGCTTGCAGGTAAGCGCCCGCAAGAATCTGGACAAGCGGGTGCAGTTTCAGCTTTCGTACACGCTCTCGAAGGCCGTCGGCCTGTCTGATGACATCTTCGAGCCGGGAGTGCCGCAGGACAGCAACAATATCTTCGCCGATAAAGGCCCTACACTACGTGATGCGCGCCACCGCTTCGTGCTCAGTGGGATCGTCAACCTGCCTCTGGGTATGCAAACCTCGAATATTCTTGCGATTCAGAGTGGACGGCCGTTTAACATCACCACCGGCACCGACGATAACGGAGATGGCCATCTCAAGGATCGTCCCTCTGGCGTGGGACGGAACACCGGTCGTGCAGCCGCGACCTACGTCTGGGATACGCGCTTGTCACGTCCGTTCAAGATCGGTGAACGGGTGGAGATTAGTCCCACAGTGGACATGTTCAACGTGGTCAACCATCCGAACTTCGATGCCGAATCGTACAACGGGGTGATCAGTTCCCCGACCTTCGGCAGGCCCAGCGACATTATCTCGCCGCCTCGTCAGTTGCAACTGGGAGTGCGGGCGACGTTTTAGGGATTTTCGATTAAAAAACGGCAATAATCACGAAGGACACGAAGGAAGACCTTTGGAACGTGGCTTTTCCTTCGTGTCCTTCGTGGTTTATTTTGTGACAGATGCAAAACAGGAGGACTGCGTGATCACTAAGTTTCTGACAGCCACGCTATTGATTGGAGGTGCGGTCAATGCGCTGGCGCAAGCGCCGGCGAGTAATCTCGTCAAATACCAAGCCACGATCAATGATGTGAAATATGTATACGCAGTGGTGCAGCCGGTGGCCCGTCTCAAGTCCGGCGACATTCTAGAGACCAATACCGTGGATGCCTTCGGTAATGTGATTCAAAAACCTGGCGACCCTCTGAGCTTGGTGAAAGGCGACAATCCGCTCACTGGTCCGTTCTACATCGAAGGCGCCGAGCCAGGCGATACACTGGAGGTGAAGATCCTTCATCTCGAAGTGGACAGCAACCAGGGCGTGGGCGCATTTGCCCCGGGATTTGGGGCGCTCAATGAGACAACCTATACTCCCATGCTGCATGCGCCGCTGCCTGAGAAAATCTGGTTTTATCCCATAGACCATGCCACGAACACTGCGACTTTCCGCGCGCTAGATTCGGATTTCTCGGTGAAGATCCCACTCCATCCATTTTTCGGCTGCATCGGAGTGGCGCCAGCAGGAGGCGAGGCGCGCAGTTCGATAGTTCCAGAGGCCTTTGGTGGCAACATGGATTCTCCCGAGGCGAGCGTGGGGAACACCGTATATTTTCCCGTGAATGTGTTAGGAGCGCTGTTGTACATGGGCGATGGCCACGCTGCGATGGGTGACGGCGAAGTCGCGGGAACAGCGATTGAAGTTCCACTGCGGGCACGGATACAGGTGAGCGTTATAAAAGGCCACAAGATCAACTGGCCCCGCTTCGAGAACGAAGATGCGATCATGACTGTCGGGGCCTATCGACCCTTGGATGATTGCCTGCGCATCGCGTTCAAGGAGCTGGTGGGATGGATCCATAAGGATTATGGATTGTCAGAACCGGATGCGTATGAACTGCTCTCCAAAGTGGCGAGGATTCATTTGAACGAGATGGTGGACCCCAACTACGTGATCGTGGCCTCCATCGAGAAGAAGTTCTTGCCGCCGAAGAAAAAATAACTGCTTTCGCTGCTATATTCCATATGACCCTTGGTTTTGGCAGCAACGGAGCCGCCGTTGGCTCCTTTGGGTCGTTGCGAGTTCGTTTATTTTGTTGTATGGTGAGTGTATGGCGCGGATGATCTCGACAACGATTCGCTTGAACAAAGAGGATGTTCGCGCTTTGAAACGCGCGAGAGCGGCGGGGCACTCCGCTTCGGAACTGGTTCGGAAAGGCCTGCGCGTCGTCGCTTCGCGGTACTACACCGGTCGCCGACCGCCCTCTACGTTACTGTTTGAGTCCACGGACACGAAGCTGGGAGACGAATCCGAGCTGTTTCGGGATCTCGAAGATTGAGTGGCCCGATCATCGCCGACACGGGCGGGCTCCTCAAGGCACTCGCCCACACGCCTGATCACAAACCGACCTTTCCGGAATACCAAACAATTCTGACCACCGCGACGGTCGTGATCGTACCAGCGCTGGTGCTCGCTGAGGTGGACTACTTCCTCAGAGACAATCGGGCGGCCATGCGCAAGCTGATCGCCGAGATCTTCGATCCAGCGACCCGCTACGAGTACGAGCTGCCGCTGCCTTCCGATCTTGTTCGCGCGCTCGAATTCGACGCCAGGTTCAAGGAGCTCGATCTTGGATTGGTCGACGGCACGGTAGCCGCCCTTACTGAGCGCCGCAAAGTCTATCGAGTGCTGACCACCGATCGGCGCGACTTCGCCGCAATTGGTGTAGGGCCGCGCTTCTTACGACCGCTCGAGCTCCTGCCGTAGCGACGTTGGTCGAAGGCCTAAAGTGGAAAATATTGTCAAAGGACCCTGTCGCATCCCTTCTCAAGAAGCGCTCAAACAAGGCTTGGAATTCACGCGTAGGGATTCTGAAAGAGCATTGCCGCATGTGTGTGCCAAAACGTCGGCATATTGTAAGCCGTTGTGGGTCGTGAGTTGCACAATTTGGTTGCACAACTGCTGCCGAACAGGAGCACCTTGCCCCGCACAGCGGCCTCCGATCCGAACATAAGCTATTGAATCCGAACAACAGGGCGGTGGAACAGGCAATTTGCTAAACCGTTATACGGGCCAAAACCTGTATCGAGGGTTCGAATTCCTCCCTCTCCGCCACCCTATTCACAATTTAGCCGCTTAGCACGTTTGCCAGTTTTTGACGACATCCTGCTGCACATTGTGCTGCACCTCGTGTGCGGAACAAAGCGGAGAACAACTGGGCCCGAACAACGCGCGTATTTTGCTCTCAGCTACCTTAACTTGGGTCATCGTTCCGGTATTCCTCTCCTGATTCTGAAGCGCTCAGGTTCTTCATCGTAGGCATCTCGATTTCCGCGGCTTAATCCATGGCCCGTTGGTTCGTTGTTTTCCTCGGCTGAATCCAAGTGCTTATCTGACATCTGTTGCTTATCGAGCCGGAATCTGCTCTCGGTATCGAAACTGGCCGACCTAAGCAATTGCCGTCATCTTGTCGAAGGCAGAGCCCCTGGCGATGGTTGACATGGCGAGGGAGCAAACAATATAGTTCACCGCTCGAACTATACATCCAATGCTGGTATCTTTTCTGCGAGAGGAGGACAGGCGTTTGCGGCGGATGAACTTCATCGATGCGCAGGCCGCGACCAGCGAAACGGCTCGCGGCATTAATCGCGGCATAGTCCTGAATCTTATCCGGCGTCGCCAGCCGATTTCCCGCGCCGATCTGGCCCGCGCCTCCGGCTTGCAGCGCAGTACGGTATCACTGATCACAGAGCAACTCATTCGCGAGAAGTGGGTGACTTATGGTGCGACGGGCCGGCTGCCGCGTGGACGCCGCCCCACCTATTTGCAATTGAACAATCGCCGCGGAATCCTGGCGGTCGATCTTCGCCCGGCAATGACGACGTTTGCTGTGTCCGATATCAGCGGACGGTTTTTGTCCCAACAGCGAATCAGCACACCACCGAATCCCGACGCTGCCGCCAGGACTTTTTCCGAAATTGCCGGACAGATGGTGCGGAACCACTCCGATCTATGTTTTGAAGGAATTGGTATTAGCGTGCCTGGAAGGTACGATCCGGCGCGCCAACGCGTCGTGTTCGCCCCCAACTTGAAGTGGCCGGAGTTCGATCTACGAGGCCCGCTGCAAAAGGCGACCAGCCTTCCCGTGGATCTGGAAAATGCAGCCAACGCTTGCGTACTGGCGGAAGTCTGGTTCGGTCAAGCGGAAAAAACGCCGAACCTGATCGTGGTAACGGTCTCGGAGGGGTTGGGGGTCGGCATTCTTAGCGACGGGCGCCTGGTCCGTGGCCTGAACGGAATGGCAGGAGAATTTGGCCACGTCCCGATCGAGTCCAACGGTCCGCGCTGCGGTTGTGGCAGTCACGGCTGTTGGGAAGTTTACGCGTCGAACTGGGCAGCGTTGCGCTACTATCACGAATCCATTGCCGTCCCGAAGGGGCTCAGCTTTCAGGACCTGCTGTCACTTGCGGGTAGCGGAGACACCCTGGCCGGTAAGGCTTTGGATGCCATGGCCCATGCGATCGGTCGAGGAATGCGGATGATTATCGCCAGCCTCTCCCCGGAGGAAGTGGTGTTTGTAGGAGAGTTCACGCGCCTGTGGAATCGTTTGGGTCCTGTGATCAAAGGTGAAGTGGCAAAATCAGTCCTGGTCGGAAAGCCGCCGCGTGTCCGGCCCGCAGCAGCGGAACCGAGCGTCGCCCGTTTGCGCGGCACAGTTGCGCTTGTGTTACAGAAACACTTTGGCCCCTTCGTCGAGCCACGACGTCAGTTTGACGGTCCTCGAGGGCCGCAGGCACGGCTTCAGTCAGCTGGCGCGATTTCATCGATGTAGTCCGCAAGCAGCGGCAAGTCACGGCATTCGCCCGGTCTTGCTGCCAGCATACGGTCTGATCTCCGGCTAGTTTGATTCGCCGGAGAGTACTCGGATAACAGAACACATACTCCGCTGGGCGCCTCGGCGTCAGCTCACCTTGAGCGTGCAACGTCGGGGAAGATGGGTTCCTCCTGGAGGGACGGCAGTTGAATATCGAGGTAAGGGCTGCACTTCTTGTTTGTCTCTCCATCGTCACCACGACCCTGCATGCTGGAGACCTGCCGCGCGTACAGATGAGGAACGGATCCGGGCAGCTCATCGTCAACGGCCAACCTTTTCTTATTCTCGGAGGCGAACTCGGTAATTCTTCCGCCGGGACATCAGCCCAAGGGATGTGATCATCCCCAACCTGGCCCGCATGCATGTCAATACGATTCTGATTCCCGTCGCCTGGGAGCAGATCGAGCCGAAGGAAGAGAGCTTTGACTTCAGCATCCTGGATCACTGGATCGAGATCGCCCGACAGCACAACATGCACTTGGTGATACTGTGGTTCGGCAGTTGGAAAAATGCTTTCTCGAACTACGCCCCATCCTGGGTGAAATCGGACCTAAGGCGGTTCCCGCGTGCTGAAGCTGCTGATGGAACGCCGCTGCAAATTCTTTCGGAACTCTCGTCGGAAGCTCGGCGGTGCGACAGCCGCGCCTTCGCGTCGTTGATGTGCGCCACATCCGCGAGAAAGACTCTGAGCAACAGACGGTCCTCATGATCCAAGTTGAGAATGAAGTCGGCTACCTGGGATGGGGCCGCGACCGCTCTTCCGAAGCCAATCGGATGTTCAGCGCTCCCATTCCCGGGACGCTGGTCCGTAGTCTGCAGGAAAGACGGTTTCAGCTCCCGCCCGAACTGTCGTCGCACTTCAAGGAGCACGGCCGCACCTGGAGTGACATGTTTGGAGACGTGGCGAATGAAGTGTTCATGGCATGGAACTATGCAATTTACATCGAAGCCGCAGCCCATGCTGCCAAGCAAGAGTACGCGCTGCCGATGTACATCAACGCGCAACTCCCTGCCCCACTCGAGAAAGCAGGAGAGTATCCGAGCGGAGGGCCGCATCCCTATTTTCTTGAGATCTACCGTGCGGCTTCCCCCAGCATCGACTTTACCTCGCCCGACATCTACTGGCCTGATTTTGAATACTGGGTGCAGCGGTATGAAATTCCAGGCAATCCGATCTTCATCCCTGAGGCGAGGATGGAAAGCGCTCCCTACAACGCGTACTACGCCTATGGTGGAGCACGGGCATTTGGTTTTTCCGCTTTTGGTATCGACAGCCTGCGGGCACCGCAAGATGACCAGCCTGAACCCGTGTTGATGCAGGTGTACGGCCTGTTTGAAAGTGTTCGTGATCTCTTGCTGTCCGCCCAAGCAAGCGGCTCTACCCGCGGTTTGGTTCTGCACACGACGAGCCCACGCCCAACGCAAACGGTTGCCCTGGGAGGATACCTCTTTGAGGCCACGCTCTCGCGTTCTTGGCCGGCTAAGAACCTCCTTGCGGATGACGGCGCGATGTTGATCATGCAGACAGGTACTGGAGAGTTTTACATTGCCGGCAGCGGCCTTACCGTCAGTTTTGCGCGCGATCCTGATGTCGAGCCGGGAATGGCCGGAATTGAAAGCATCGAACAGGTTTCGCGCCACGCTGGACAATGGACAACCGAGAAGCGTCTTAACGGGGATCAAAGCAACCAGGGCCGGCAGTTGTTGCTGGACCCTCATCAGCAACATATCTTCAGAGTGCGGCTCTACTCCATTCCTTTGGCACCCCGCTCCTAACCACCTTGAGGCAACCTCACGGCTGTCTGGACAAAGCGGCAGCCCGGAGGGTTCCTGACGGTGTCGGGATGGCTTGACAAAGTTCCAAGGAGCAAAATATAGTTCGGGCCTCGAATTAAGGGGCGAACTGGTTCCGCCCGGGGACCGTCGTAGAACACCGGATGCGTCAGACCAAGTCTAGTGACGCCCAAGCAGCAACCGGAGAAACACACTCGTGGCATCCATCACCGTTTCGTTGTCCGGCTGTTCGGCGGGCGACAGCAGCAATCTTTCAATCAAGTAGAAGCAGCTCATCGATGTAGATCGGGAGAGATTCCGAACCGCCCGGTGTTCAGGATCACCGCGTTGCCAGACCGGAGTGCAGAAAGAAAGCAGAGGTCGATATGTCCAGACATTCGTTGGTATTCGCGTCCAGTAATAGTTCGATTATCGAACTAAAGGCGATCATCGGATTCGTTTTGTTTTTCAGCGCGATTTCCCTGAGTAGTTATGGTCAAGTGCTCTATGGATCCCTGACCGGCGCAGTGACCGACCCTAGCCGTGCCGCGATCGCCGGAGCCAAGGTACAAGCGACAGAGGTGCGAACGGGAGTAACCCACGAAGCGACCACGGATTCGAGTGGCATCTACCGCTTCCCTACCCTGGTGCCGGGAACCTACAAAGTGACGATCTCGGCGTCGGGATTCGCCATCCAGGAGACGCAGAATGTTGTGGTAACGGCCAACGCTGTGCAACGTGTCGATGCACAGCTCAATGTAGCCCAAGCGAGCCAGAGCGTTACTGTAACTTCGGAAGCACCGCTGCTGCAGACGGACAAAGCAGACGTGCATACCGATCTGAACACGACGCAAATTTCCGTGCTCCCGGCTATCTCGTCGGAAGGCAGAAACTTTCAGGCTCTGTACAGAATCATTCCGGGCGCAAGCTTGCCATTTGAGAACAATTCTGCCGCAGGAAACCCGCAGCGTGCCATGACCAGTAACGTTAACGGCCAATCTTCGCAGGGCAACAACACAAGAATCGACGGGGTTCAGGACGCCTATCCCTGGCTGCCGGCCAATATCGCCTATGTGCCTTCGGTCGACGCGATTGACGCGGTCAACGTGACCACCAACTCTTTCGACGCCGAACAGGGTATGGTGGGCGGAGCTGCCGTGAACGTGCAGATCAAATCAGGCACCAACCGCATGCACGCACAACTGCACGAGTTTCATACCGATAATGCACTCTCCGCGTTGAACTACTTCAACCCACCCAGCTTCCGCATTCCGCTAAACGTGTTCAACCAGCTCGGCGGATCGCTGGGAGGGCCGATCAAGAAGAATAAGTTGTTCTTTTTTGGCAATTGGGAATCGACGCGTCAAGTTCAGGCCCCCAACGGCGGCAACCCCCAAACGGTGCCGACTGGAGGACTCGCTTACACGCAAGCCCAAGCCAATGGCTTCTTTGATTTTCGAGGTCTGATTGCCGATAAGGCAGGCAACCCGCTGCACGTCTATGATCCCCGAAGCGGCGCGGCCAATGGGACCGGGCGTTCACCAATTTCGTGCAACGGGGTCCTCGACGAAATTTGTCTTTCCGACGTGGATCCTGCGGCCCTCACCATGTTGTCATTCGTACCGGAGGCCAACCTTTCGGGTACAACTAACAACTATTTCGTCTCCAAAACAGGATTTTTTCATCGTGACAATTTCGATGGCAAAGTGAACTACATTCCGAGCGATCACTCCACTGTGTTTGGTCGTTACTCGCTGTCGCGCAGCTTCATTTTTGATCCTCCGGCGCTGGGAAAGGCTGAGGGGAATGCCACGCTTGGTGGACAGCTAGGAAACGCGCACTCACGGATCCAGGTGGTGGGCCTGGGCGGCACCTATGCATTCTCGCCAACCCTCGCCGCTGACATAAACGCTGGCTTCACGCGCCAGCGCATCAACGCGGAGAGCACCGATATCGGCAGCAACTTCGGTCTGGACACGCTTCACATTCCAGGGACCAACGGACCGGATCACCTGCAAGGAGGAATTCCAGCCTTCCAGTTCAATACCTATTCCAACCTGGGCAATCCAAACACCGGCAATCCCTTCGTATTTCGCGATAACCAGTACGTTGGCAATGCCAACTTAACCTGGATCAAAGGACGCCACCAGGTACGCTTCGGACTTGAATACAACCATGTTCAGATGAATCATTTTCAGCCGCAGGGCGGGATGTTTCAGACGGCTCGCGGAAGTTTGCGCTTCACGGGAGCCGCGAGCGAACTGAGTGGCGGAGCCACACCCGCTTCGGCGCAATACAATTCCTTTGCAGATTTCCTTCTCGGCCTACCGGATGAAGTTGGTAAGGCGGTACAAAACCTGAATCCGAACGCGTTGCGGTGGTCGCAGTGGGCGTGGTACGGGCGCGACCAATATCAGGTTACCTCGAACTTGACCATCAACTACGGGGTGCGCTGGGAATATTTCCCCATGGCCTATAGCGATATCGGGGGAGCCCGAGTTCTGGATCCGAACACCATGAATGTCTTAGTAGGCGGCAGCAGCGGCATTCCTATTGATGACGGGGTGGACGTAGGACATGGCTTATTCCTGCCCCGTCTGGGCATCGCCTACCGCCCGACCAGAAAGAATGTCGTCCGTGCGGGCTATGGAATCAGCGCCGACGCGAACAACTGGCGGTTCCTGAGAAATGCTTATCCGGCGGTAACCATCTCCGACTTCACAGGGCTGGCCGGAAATTCGTTCGCGCCGGCAGCCAGCTTGACAGGATTGAATGCAGTGGGTCCGTACGCCAGCTTGCCGATTGGTATTCCGCAAATCGCATTGGCGGGCGGCACAACTCCGGGCGTGTATCCCCTGCCCGACGGAGTCGGGACCACGACGATAACGCGTGATTTCCGCAGAGGCTACATCCAATCTTTCAATCTGACTATCGAGCAGGAATTCGCCGGATTTGTCGGTGATGTTGGCTATGTCGGATCGCGAGGAATACGCCCTCTCACGAACAGAAATATAAACCCGGCACTGGCCATCGAAGGCCAGCCGGCCACTTTCGGGCAAGATGGGAGAATTCTGAATGCCCAATTCGGCCACACCAGTAGCAATGTTTGTCCGACCGCGGCGAATCCGAGCGCGCAATGCAAGGGCTGGCCTGACGTTGGCCAACTGATTCCCCTGGGTAACAACTACTACGATTCGTTGCAGGCCAAATTGACACGCCGCCTCGGCCACGGCTCGCAAATTGGCTTCACATACACATTCTCGAAGGCGATCGATTACGAGGACAACGAGGAGTTGGGGTTCCTGCTGTGGCCGACTCCCTCGCGTTATCGCTTGAATCGAGCGCTGGCCGGGTTCGATCGTACTCACAATTTTGAAGCCTACGGCGTGTATGCATTGCCGTTTGGCGCAGGCCAGCCCTGGGCACAGAACGGAATCGCCAGCAAACTTGCTGGAGGCTGGCAGTTCGGCTGGGTGCTAAGCGCCATGAGCGGAACACCGTTCACCATCACAGACGGGAACGGAAGCACCCTGAACGCGCCGGGCAGCACCCAGGTGCCGGACATCGCAGCTCCCATTCGGATTCTACGCGGGCAACCACAGGCCGCAAGTTGCGCCTCCAGCTTCTCGTGTTACTACTTCAACCCGAGTTCGTTCCAACATGTCACTACGCCGGGTGTCTTCGGTGACGCCCGGCGAAACATACTACGCGGTCCCGGCTATTTTGATCTGGATATGAGCCTGAACCGGGACTTCAAAATCTCCGAGCGATTCACATTCCAGTTACAGGCGCAGGCGTTCGGGGTTACGAATACGCCGCATTTCAATAATCCGACTGCCGACCGGAACAGCAGCACGTTCGGAAGGGTCACTTCCACCCTGGTCACCACGAACGCCAGTCTAGGTGGCAGCGGCGGCCAGCGGCAATGGTGGTTCGGCGGGAAACTTATCTTCTAGCGAGGGGACGAATGCGATTCACGTTCTTCTCCGGGTTTGCGGGTCTCAGAATCCCAGCGCGCTAACGGCAGACAGAATCAAGCTGGGCGGCAAAATTGGTGTGAGAGGGTGGCGTCAGCCCACGAGTATTCATTGCCTCTTCGAGTGTGTCAGGTCCTGGTGGAAGACTGTGATCGGTAGCTCCGCGATAGAATTCGTCGCGCTCGGCTTCCGGAAGAGTCACGAACTCGAAACCTTTATGGCGATATAGCTGCAACAAACGTTGCAGCATCTCTGCGTCGAATGCGCCGACATGCACGAGCAGCACATAAGGGATATCGCGCTGATAAAGAGTGTGCGAGATGTCCCGAGAGTATTGAATGCTCTCGTCGGCTGCGGTTAGGTAGCTGTTCTCCAAGGCCGCGACTCCTGCGGCATCGCCCTTCGTTTTGCACCGCGCGTACGGCGGGTTCCACAAGTAGTCGCCAAAGCTCATGGTGACCGCGGCAATTTTGTAACCGCGCTCTCGCAGGAAATTCCGAAAGCCTGCTCGTTTCTCAAGGGTATCTCCTTCTGCCAGGAACGGGTATCGGAACCAGTGCCAATCTTCATCTTTCATCACGCTCGCCAACACAGGCTCATCGCGAGCGACGTCTTGCTCGAAATCGTCTAATAAATGCTGGTTCAGGTTCATGTGCGACCAGCTATGGTTGCCAAGGGGATTTCCCGCCGAGTGCCACGCCTGCAGCACGGCGGCACCGGTTGGTTGTTCTTCCATGCGCAATCCATTGACGAAACCATACGTCGGCGGCAGGTTGGCCCCGCGTAGTGCTGCAACGATCTTTGAGATCACCTCCATTCGTGTTTCGCCGGGAGGCAACGGGCCGTGCGCCGGCAGATCGTCAAACGTGATCGCAATTTTTGGCACCGCTTCCGCGAAGGGGGCAAATAACGAGAGCGGAACGCCCTGGGCCATTGCGGCGTAGCCTGCCGGCGTTGGGTGGAGATGATCGCCAGAATCAAACGCGGGCAAGAAGCGCTCGGGATGCTCTGGGTCACGGGTAGTCTTGTCGAAGTCGATGACCGCATCGAAGTGGCCGGCAGAACGGATCCATTGATTAATGGATTGACGATCTGCTTCGCTGGCCGGGCCAGGATGATAGTAGTCCGATCCCACAAACGGCATTAACGTAGCACCGATGACCTTGATGTCGCGAGCGTGAGCGCGCGAGATTTTCTGCTCATATGCCGCGATAATCCGCCGAACCAGCGCATCATGCTCGGCACGGGAGACATCGCCGCTCCGCGTCAGCATACCGATATCATTGATTCCCTCAAGAACGATTAAGTAGCCGACCCCGGATTGTGCGATCACGTCGTGATCGAAGCGGGCTAAAGCATTAGGTCCCAAACCATCCGTCAGCAGACGATTTCCTCCGATTCCCTGATTCAGAACGGCCACATCGCGGGTAGTTGGCGATGTTTGAAGGCGCTGGGCCAGAGCATCCGTCCACCGATCATTGCCATTCGTGGTTGCGCCGTGGCCGTCGGTAATCGAATCCCCGAGGATTACAACTGCTCTCGCTTCAGGCGGAGCAGTCACGTCAATTCCGGCGATGAAGTACCAGTGATCTACTGCTTTAGCGCCGGGAAGTTCAGCCGCAGAAGTTACGTCTCGATGTGCGAGATAAGACGTAGCCCGTGAACCCGGATGTCCGGTCTGTCCATCCGGAGGCACATCAATATGCATTGTGATGGCCAGATCGGAGAGCGCCTTTACCGGAAACGAGAGTGGGTCGGAAAGGTAGTCAGCGTGCGCTGGAATTGTGACGGCCGCCGAGCCGGAAAATGTGAGCGCCTTGTCAGTGCCAGGGACGATCTTGTCGGAACTTGGAGAGGTTGGTCTAGCCACGCGCACAGACGTCAGGTGCAGGGGCGTGGCTCCAAAACGATTCGACAGGCGCAGCCGAATTTCGGCCCCTCCGAGAGAGAGATGTACGATTTGCCGCAGGCTAGCATCGCGGAGATCTTCTGCATCTAGCGCATTGCTTGGCTCAACCAGTTGCTGAGATGCGGCCCAGGAGCCGACCCAGTGCGCTCCGGGTTTGCCGGCATCGTCGCTAAATGCTGAAGCTGCGAGAAAAAAAAGCGCGGTGAACAACAGAGTCGAGCCCATGCGCGAGGTGCAGGCGATCACTGGTTTGTCCCGCTGGCCAGAAACCCACCATCAACAACCAGTAAATGGCCGGTTACAAAGCTTGCCGCATCCGACGCGAGGAACACGGCCGCGCCCACCAGTTCCTCCAAATCTCCGAAGCGGCCCATGGGCGTTCGCATCAGGCACTCTCGCCCGCGTCCGGTGCCGTCAAGCATCTCCGCGTTAAGGGCGGTGCGGAAGACGCCCGGGACCAGCGCATTCACGCACACGCCGTATCGCGCCCACTCCACGGCGAGCGATTTCGTCAGCGAGGCAACCGCAGCTTTGCTGGCCGCGTATGCCGCGACCTCGTAAAAGGCCACCCGGGACGTAAGAGAAGCAATATTAAGAATCCTCCCATATTGCCGCTCAACCATCTTGTTTCCAAAAATCTGACATGATCGCAGCGTTCCAGTCAGATTGGTGTCCAGGATCCGATTCCAGTCAGCTTCGCTTTGCTGCAGTGTGGGCGTCCGCTGCGTGATGCCGGCGCAGTTCACCAAAATATCTGCTTTCCCGAATTCGGCGTGGACGCGCTCGCACAGCGTTTCTACGCTGACGCGATCGGCGACGTCGCACTCGATCGCCAAAGACTTGCGGCCGGTCTTGGTGATCTCGCAGACCGCATCCTGCACCAAGTTCTGACGACGCCCCGTCGGTATTACGTCCGCCCCGGCCCGCGCCAGTCCCTTCGCCAGAGTTAGTCCAATGCCTGAAGTGCCACCGATCACGACCGCCGTTTTCGAATTGAGGTCCAGCTCTGGATATCCCATCGATCTAAGGTTCTACCCTCGACAGCTCGTCAGGGCTCGACGAAGTAGACGGGATAGCTATTATAAAATTCTTGGAAGCCATTAAATTCACGCCTCGAACTATATATTCTACCGGCAGCTGTCAAGGGGAAATCCAGGGCCGGAGCGGCATATCACCTAATTGCACTGCGGGGATGACTTCAATGTAGTCCAAGGGCGCCCGGTCCTGCTGATCGGGAACTCCCTCGATCCGGATCACGTCACCGGGGTGTAACTCGAGTCCGTTGATCCTGCGTCGTACAGACGAATCCGCACTCGGCGCTCGGCCTGGCAACACGTCGTCGGCGCGCCATCGATCCACGACCCTATCTCCGACGAATACGTTGAATTGCGAGACGCCAGTACTAACATCAAAGTATTCGACATCCAGTTCGTACCGGCCAAGTGCACCTTGAAATCTTGTCTGTGCGGAACATGATTGTGCCGATGCTGGACACAGTACGCCCGCGCCGCCCGAAGCCCCCTCCCACGAGGCCGGCTCAAAGCTCTCGTAGCCCTTCAATTCCATCGCTTCCGCCTCTACCCGATTCGGATGATGTGCCACTCTTCCCTTTTCATCGGCTATTCCGGAAATCCGATGGAACCAGTCGTTGATCGCGTCGCGCCACACAATCGCATGGCCCGATTGATACTCCAGCTGCGCCAGAACCTCGTCAAACCGCTCATAATCGAGGCGCCCCTTTAGCGACTTCCAGATCGTCACGAAATCATGTGCTTTCGACGCGCCCTCATAATGCCCGTCATAGATGGTCTGAATGACTGTCTTGCCTGAGTGCAATTTATAGGTGTACGGCACGTGATGGAAGAAGAGGACGAGTTCATCCGGAGTGTTAGCCAGGGACTCATAAATTTTCTGAACCATCGGCGAATACTGCCCGATGAATCCTGTTCCCGTTGCGATGGTGCGGTCCATGCCGACAGCATCGCAATCTGCGCGAATCCACTGTCCCCATCCGTTGCGTTCCTGCGACTCCGGCGCGGGACCATAATGCGAGCCGGTAATATTGGTGAGCGTCTGCAACCCCAGCACACCGGTATAGCTTTCATAAGCAGGCCATGATGCCAGCTGGATTTCCGTCGCCTTCCGGACGACATCGGGATCGTCTCCAAGCGTAAGCTTCGTCCACTCCTCGGCGATCGCTTGCGAGCTAAGGTTCGGATTCCAGGCCAGCCGTCCAAACCCGTATAGATTAGCCATGGCCAGATGATTGGCCAGCCAGTTTGTGCTCAGCCCTACATTGGCAACGCCGACATATCCGCCAGCCGTCCGATGAAAACTACGGCCCGCGACAATATCCTTGACCGGCGTATGCTGTCCGTTGACGCCCATATCGAAGTCCAGAATTTCCTTCCACATCGGCACCAGGAACACCGTATGCCGCTGCTGGCCTGTGTATTCCTGGGTAATCTGCAGTTCGATTGCTTCGTTGGTCTTTTCCAGTCCACCGAACAGGGGCGACGCCGGCTCCCTCACTTGAAAATCGATGGGGCCATACTTGATCTGCACGATCACGTTGTCGTCGAATTTCCCGTCCAGCGGATGAAAGATGTCATAGGCCGCCCGAGCGCGGTCCGCCTTCAGATCACTCCAGTCAAGGTGGTGGCTGTAGACAAACGCGCGATAGAAAACCATGCCGCCGTGAGGCTTCAGCGCTCTCGCAATCGCATTGGCAGCACCTGTGGGACTTCTTCCGTACACCGAGGGCCCTAGCTGTCCTTCGGAATCCGCTTTGACCACCACGCCGCCGAAATCCGGTATTTCCCGGTAAACCTCGCTGAATTTGGCCCGCCACCAGTCAGCCACCCGCGGGTCGAGCGGATCGAACGTGTCCAACCCTCCTACCTGCTTCGGCATGCTCACATTCACCGCGACGCCCAGCTGAATGCCGTATGGGCGAAACACATTAGCAATTCGCGCCAGTTGTGGAAGAAAATCGGAATCGAGAATATGAAGGTCGGCATTCACGTTGCTGACGTTGCATCCGTTAATTCCCACCGAGGCAAGCAATCGTGCATACTCTGCCGCCCGCGTCAGGTCCGCGCGCACGTGTCGGTTCTCGAAGAAGATGGACCTTCCCGCGTAGCCGCGCTCGATCGATCCGTCAAGGTTATCCCACTGGTTTACCCAGCGCACTGGGGCCGATGGCTTTTGCAGCTCATTGAGCGCGGTGACGCTCTCGCCCCGTGCGATTTTGCTCAGCAGTGTGAACGTTCCATAGAGAACGCCGCGATCCGTGGCGCCGGTGATGACAAGCGCCTTTTGGCCACCAAGTCGCGCACATATCAGGGCATAGGCGTCACCCCGCAAATTGGCGCCAGGCTTGAATCCCGCCTCCAGTCCGCGAACCTGGTTGACAGTTCCGACAACAATCGCCGCGTTCCTGGGAACTCCGCCACTTACCCGCAAGGTGCGGTCGAGCATGCCGTGAACTCCGCGCAGGAGTTCGGCTTGCGCGGTTTTCACCAGCAACGAGTTGTTGAGGACAATCACTACTTCGGGCAGCGATGAATACTTGCTAGCGGTTGCGGCATCGAGTCGCGCATAGCGTAACCAGCCCTCCGCGCCGTTCTCGGCGAGCCCGGCAGAAGCAAGAAGGAATAGAATTCCGAACGAAAAACTAAGTCGTTGCATTGCCAATAGTACTGGTATTATTTCTCCGCGCTACATTAGTTTGAACCTCAAACGAACGCCGGAAGCCTAACGGCACGCCCTTGGATTGTCAACACCAAGGATCCAGACCAAGGATCCAGAGTGCGGGGCTTCCACCAACAAGAGAGTCGGGCAAGATTGGAACGAGTGTTGAACTTTATTCACGAAAATTTCTTGCTGCATTCGCCGACGGCACAGCGCCTTTATCACCAGTACGCTGAATCGCAACCGATCATCGACTATCACTCGCACCTTCACGCAGCCGATGTCGCCGTCAACCGTCGCTTCGAAAACCTGTACGAGATCTGGCTTGCGGGTGATCACTACAAATGGCGAGCCATGCGCGCTAACGGCATTCCCGAGTGCCTCTGTACCGGCTCGGCATCGCCCCACGAAAAGTTTCTCGCTTGGGCGCACACGGTTCCGCACACCTTGCGGAACCCGGTTCACCATTGGACACATCTCGAATTGAAGCGGTATTTCGATATCAATGATCTGCTCAACGAGCAGACGGCGGAATCCATCTGGCATCGCGCCAACGAATTCTTACAGACGGACGAATTCACCGCCCAGAACATTCTTCGGAAATTCAAGGTTCAGGTAGTCTGCAGCACCGACGATCCAACCGATTCGTTAGAACATCACATTTCCGTTAACTCCGGGGATGTTGGGTTTCGTTTTTATCCGTCGTTCCGCCCGGACAAGTCACTTCTGGTGAACCAGCCCGATCTTCTCAATGCGTGGATCGGTCGTCTTGAAGCTGCGTCCAACGTCGGTGCTTCGAGTTTGACTGGATTACTACATGCTCTCGAGGCTCGGCACACTTATTTCCATGAAAATGGATGCCGCCTCTCGGACCACGGGCTGCCCTATTGCTACGCGAACCCCTGCTCTGAGACCGAGGCTGCGCAAATTTACGCCCGCGCTCGAGCCGGCCGGGCCGCGTCCTCTGCTGAACACGAGCGCTTCGCGTCTTTCATGATGGTTTATTTCGGCCATCTCGACGCCGATCGCGGTTGGACCAAACAGCTTCATCTCGGTGCGATTCGTAACCTCAACACCCGCAAACTTCGCGAACTCGCGCCCGATTCCGGCTTCGATTCCATTGGTGACTTCCCGCAAGCGATTGCGCTTTCCGCCTATCTTGACCTGCTGGAGGCAGAACATGCTCTGCCGCGGATGATCATTTACAACAGCAATCCGGCAGACAGCTACGTTTTCGCGACTGCAGCCGGCAACTTTCAGGATGAACCTACTGCGGGAAAAATCCAGTTCGGGAGCGCCTGGTGGTTTCTTGACCAGAAGGAAGGAATCGAAAGTCAGTTCAACGTACTCTCGAACGTGGGTTTGCTTTCCCGATTCGTGGGCATGGTCACTGACTCGCGCTCCTTCATGTCATTTCCGCGGCATGAGTATTTCCGGCGCGTGCTCTGCAACCTACTGGGAAACGACATGGAGAGAGGAGACCTTCCGAACGACGAAGTGCTCCTCGGCGAAATGGTTCAGCGTATTTGCTTCCAAAATGCCCGCGACTACCTCGGCCTTGAGTTGTCTCCCACGGTCTCACCATCGGACACCATGGCTGTTGCTCCAATCACTTGAGGGTTGCGGCTGATCTGCGAACTATGGTTCTGAAGTTGTCACCAGTTGTGCATGGTGCCGTCGAGCTTTCGGCTCACCGGCAGATACGCACGTTGATACGGATACCGGGCGGCCAGGCCCTCGTTGATATCCACCCCGATTCCCGGTTTTTCTCCCGGATGCATGAATCCATCTTCGAATTTATAGGCATGGGGAAAAACGGCATCGGTCTCGTCCGCGTGCCTCATGTATTCCTGAATGCCGAAATTGTGAACGCTCACATCGAAGTGCAGCGCCGCTCCCATGCACACTGGACTCAGGTCGGTCGCGCCGTGTGAGCCGGTTCGCACCTGGTACATTTCCGCCAAATTCGCGATCCGCCTTAAATGAGTGATGCCTCCCGCGTGCACCACCGTGGTCCGAATGTAGTCGATCAATTGCTCCTGGATCAGTGTCTGGCAATCGAAGACGGAATTAAACACCTCGCCCACTGCTAACGGAGTCGTGGTGTGCCGACGAATCAGACGGAAGCTTTCCTGGAGCTCTGCCGGGGTCGGGTCTTCCATCCAGAATAGGTGATACGGCTCCAGCGACTTGCCCATCCTTGCCGCTTCGATGGGCGTCAACCGATGGTGGACGTCATGCAAGAGGTGCGGCTCGGGTCCGAACTCCTTCCGCAAGCGCGCAAACAGAGTCGGAATGAAATTCATGTACGCTTCCGACGACCACCGGTTCTCCGGCGGTGCATTCTTTACCGCCGGCTCATAATAGGACGATCCGTGGCCAACGCCGTATGTGCTCTGCAAACCCGGAATCCCAGACTGAGCTCGTATGGCCTTGTATCCTGCCTTTTGATACTGCGCGACCGCGTGAACCGTCTCTTCGATTCCCGCACCGCTGGCATGGCCGTAGACGAGAACAGCATCGCGCGATGCGCCACCGAGTAATTGGTATAGCGGCACGTTTAAGAATTTGCCCTTGATGTCCCACAATGCCGTATCCACGGCAGCAATTGCCGACATGGTTACCGGACCGAGACGCCAATACGCTCCTTTATAGAGGTACTGCCAAGTATCCTCGATCCGCCGCGCATCACGCCCGATCAGCAGCGGCACCACATGATCGCTAAGATAGGTGGCCACGGCAAGTTCGCGACCATTAAGCGTAGCGTCGCCCAGGCCGTAAACTCCGTCTTCTGTCATGACCTTCAGGGTTACGAAGTTCCTGCCCGGACAACAGACGATTACCTTGGCATCAACAATTTTCATTTTTCGGAGTTCCGGGTGCTGCGGCCGATTATGATCCGCATCAGCATTACTCAGGAAGCGTCGCCTCACCGCGTAGCGTGAACTGTGTTTCAGCACCCGCCGTCTTCGGTAGCCCGGCGCGCGCTACCGGCTGCCCGCCGCCTACCCACACTTGCACCTTTCCGGGCAGGATTCGGTGTGCACCCGCCTGGTCGACGATACTAAGTTGCCGGCTCGCCAAATCGAAGATCACTGTCTCTGTCTGACCTGGTTCAAGGTGCACATGTTGGAAGCCTTGCAGAGCACGCAGCGGAGCGCCCGGGACATCGGTGTGCGTCAGGTACAGTTGGACAACTTCATCGCCGGCCATTCTGCCTGTATTTGACACATCCACCGCGACACGGACAGAACCGTCGGCGGGCACACTCGCTTGATTCACGTTCGCGTTCAGATAATTAAATGAGGTGTAGCTTAATCCATAACCGAACGGATACAACGGCTCGCCCGCAAAGTACCGGTATGTGCGCTTCGACATGGAATAGTCTTCGAAAGCAGGAAGTTGATCTACTGACTTGTAGAATGTCACCGGCAGGCGTCCGCTGGGGCTGAAATCGCCGGCGAGCATGTCTGCAATCGCGGTGCCGCCTTCCTCTCCGGGATACCATGCGTCCACAATCGCCGGCAGTTTTTCGTCAGCCCAATTCACTGCGCTGGCGCTCCCTCCCATCACGACCAGCACCACAGGTTTTCCCGTGGCGTACACGCGCTCCATCAATTTCTGTTGGGGAGCGGGTAGGTCGATCCTGGTTCGATCGCCTCCAGCAAAGCCCTCCGCGTCCACCTTCATCTCTTCGCCTTCGATCCTCGGCGAGAGTCCCATCGCCATCACGACCAAGTCTGCTTTTCGCGCCGCGTCCACGGCATCCTGCTCGGATTTCCCTAGGATGCTCCAAATCAGGCGAGCTTCCGACCCGCGAATCAACTGGAAGTACTCGATCTTTATCGGATAAGCATGGCCCGCTTGCAGGTGCACACGTCTGGTCTGGGTTGTTGCTGGCCGATGCGGGGTCCAATCCTCGACAACCACCTTTCCGTCGAGCCACACGCGATAACCGTCTTCTCCCGTAAATCCGATCAGGTAGTCTCCGGTTTTTGGCGGCACCACTACACCCACCCAGCGCACGGAGAAGTTGCGCACCAGCTCCGGTGTGACCCCCGAGTATGCCCACTCGAAATTGACGTTGGCATCCGTACGAGACATCGTTGGCGTGCCTTCGAGCTTCGGATTCGAGTAATACTCTGCCCTCAACCCGTGTTCCCTGCGATTGACACCGGTGAAGAGAGCCTCCGCCGGAATTCCGTCCGTAGCGGGACCAGTTAACCCGGTTCCTTCGACATACGCCACGGTCGAGCCCTCGAATCGCTTCTTGATGCCCGCCAGGAGGGTAACTGGTTTCGAGGGTGTACCGTTGTAATTTCCAACCAAGGCGTCGACACTGTCGGCGTTCGGCCCCAGCACGGCAATATTCTTGTAAGTCTTTTTCAGCGGTAGGAAGTTATTCTGGTTCTTCAGCAGAACCAGGGATTCCCGAGCTGCCTTGAGGGCGATCTGACGGTGCTCTTCGGTGTCGTTTTCCGCCGCCGTGATCTTCGACCAGGTGACCATCCCTGGAGGATCGAATAGCCCCAGCCGAAAACGGGCCGAAAACAGCCGCCGCAATGCTTCATCGAGCACGGATTCCGGCAGAATACCCTGCTGCACCGCTTTTTCCAGCGCATCTTTTTCGGACTTCACGCGCTCCTGGGGAGGCACACCACAAATCAGGTCCGTTCCGGCGCGGAAAGAGACGGCAGTGGCCTCTTCGAGAGTCTTCGCATATTGGTGCCCCGCGAAGACATCCGTCACCGCACCGCAATCGGAAACTACATATCCCTTGAAACCCCAGTCACGGCGCAGATGTGTTTTCAGGAGATCGTCATTCGCACATGCCGGCTGACCGTTCAAGGAGTTATACGCGCACATCACCGATTCGGCTTTTGCGTCCATCACGGTTGCGCGAAACGCGGGAAGGTAGGTGTCTTCCATGTCATGTTTTGAGGCTATTACATCCACAGTGTGACGCGTTGTCTCCGGGCCGCTGTGCACTGCAAAGTGTTTTGGAGTCGACACCGTCTTCAAGTACGTTGGGTCGTCCCCCTGCAACCCAGTCACGAAAGCCAGGCCCAGACGCGACGTCAGGTACGGATCCTCACCATACGTCTCCTGTCCTCTTCCCCATCGCGGATCGCGGAAGATATTGATATTCGGCGACCACACCGTGAGGCCACGGTACCAATCCGTCGAACCATCCGGGTGCACTCGTTCCACATACTTGGCGCGAAACTCAGTGCTGATCACATCAGCAATCTGGTGCAGGAGCGTCTCATCGAACATGGCTGCCATTCCGATAGCCTGTGGGAAGACTGTCGCAGTACCCGCACGCGCAACTCCGTGCAAGCCTTCATTCCACCAGTCATACTGAGGAACACCCAAGCGGGGAATCGCGTCGGCCGTGTGACCAAGCTGCGACACCTTTTCCTGCAAGGTCATACGCGAAATGAGGTCGCCCACTCGCTGTTCGACGGGCAGCTGCGAATTCTTGTAGGCGGGCTGTTCTGCTTGCTGCGCCCAAACCGTCAGGCAAAGTAAAGAGCAAATGAATGGAATGATGGCGAAGGTCAGCTTCTTCATGTTCTCCAGCAGCCTCGTAGTTACAGAATTATTTCGCCTGGGCCGTGCGGATCACAGCTTCAAAGGCGGGTTTCGACGCGCCGTTGCGGTCGAAGAGAAGTGGGTAATCTGTTCTCCCTCGAACCGGCCAATTATTGCGCCACGAATCCGCGTCGGTTACGCCCCAAAAGGTTACGCGCTGAATGCCTTTCTCATGCTTCAGGAATATCGCAAACAGGTCAGCGTACCGCTTGGCCAGCTCCCGTTCGATTGAGTCCGGCAGGCCACTCGTGTATGGGTTTAACGCCGGGGTATTCTCCGCGTTCACGTTCAATTCTGCTGTCGCTTCCCTTGCGACAAGTGGCAATACGGTGATGTCCAGCTCCGTGATGTTCACCTTCACACCCAGTTGTTTCTCAAACGCAGCAATCGTGTCGTCCTGCTGCTGTGGGGTGGGCCAATCCAGTGTGTCATGGCCTTGCAGGCCTACGGCTGTCACCGGAATTCCTGCCGCCATCAATTTCTTAAGCAGCGCCACGGCGCCCTTCCGTTTGGCTTCGCTTTCGAGCGAGTAATCGTTGTAGTAGAGCTCGGCTACGGGATCGGCATCGTGTGCAAACTGAAATGCCCTTTCGACGTAGTCGGCGCCGATGATTTTCATCCAAGGCGACTGGCGCATTGTCCCGTCTTCATTAAGCGCTTCGTTCACCACGTCCCAGCCGTGAATCCTCCCTTTATATCGGCCCACCACGGTATGGATATGGTCGCGCATCCGCTGCAGAAGCAGGTCGCGAGTGACGGGATTCCCCTTGTCATCTTCAAAAACCCAATTCGGCGTCTGCTTATGCCACACCAGCGTGTGGCCGATCACAACCATGTGATGCTTCTCACCAAAGTCGACATAACTGTCGGCGGCGGCGAAGTCGTAAACATTGGGCTGAGGATGTATCAACGCCCACTTCAAAACGTTTTCCGGCGTAACCGAGTTGAATTGTGACTCGATGAGCTTTATTGCGCGACTATCCTCGCCGGAGATTTGGGCGCGATTGACGGCCACACCCACCAAGAACGAATTCTTGAACGCGTCCTTCAGCGTTGTCTGTGCAGAAACAACAAATGAGCAACTGCCAAGAGCCACGAGGACGGCAAACCCCAGTTTTTTGTTCATGCGTGTCCATCGGCATGGCATCAAACGTAAGCTTCGTCTGATCTGTTTAGTTGTGGGCGTGAACTATATCACGAAAAAAGGCATTAGCCATGATCGCATTAATCTGGTAGTTGACCTGCTCGTTGTGGCTTGCCGAAATGTTATCCGCCAAGGGTGCCGCGATTCTTTCTCGCCCTGCGTCTGACCAAGAGTTGCTTTGGATTGCACTCACATGCCCTTAACCCAGCCGCTGGCCATGCAGCCCACATATCGATTGGCGCATACCTATATATATCTATATACATAATGGCGACGCGCTCGAAGGTTGCGAGAAATGCAGGTAAGTGCTTGGCGCATCTGCGACGGTGTTCTCCGGACTCGCCGGACTGCGTGATTTGCGCTAAGGCGATCAACAGTTCCAGGAGGGCATAAGCGGGCGCAAGGAGCTGGTATGAGAATACCTATGGTGGTCTTCGCGGCGGCCGTTCTGTTGGCGACGGCGTCAGCTCAGTCCGAGCAGCGTCCGGTGATCAAGGAGGCGAGAGGATATTGGCCATTGCAGAAGGCGGCGGTGCAGCCGGATAAAACGCGCGACTTCAAAGTCATTTTTGACGCGACGCGAACGGCAGCTAAGCCGGAAGATGTTGTCCCGGCGGTAGGGGAGGCCGCGGCTCTGGTGAACGCACTAGCAGCGACAGGTGTGCCCGAGACGAAACGCAAGATGGCCATCATCTTTCACGGAGCCGCGGTGGATGGCATCCTGGATGAAGAAAGCTATAAGCAGAAGTACGGCATAGCAAATCCCAATCTCAAGCTGATCCGCAACCTGCGCGAGGCGGGAGTGGAGCTGCTAGTCTGCGGGCAGTATCTGCATTTCCGGCAGATCGATCCGGCCAAGGTCGCCAGTGATGTGCAGCTGGCCACCAGCGCGATGATCGTGAGCGTCACCTACCAAAACCGCGGGTATGCGCTGCTGTCATTTTGAAGGTCGGTGATTAACTGACGATCGGGGCAGATCCATTGCTCCCAGACGGCAACTAGCGCGCGCAGTTCCCCTCTGCGCGTCCAACGGAGCATGTGAATGAATCAGCCAGGCAAGCCCATGCGGACGAGCATCTTTCTGAAGCGGGGATCGTGGCGCAGGGGTTCGAACCGGCGTCCGGGCACATTGAGGTAAGTAAGCTCGGGATCACGTTCCTGATAAGCCTTCTCCAACCAGGCGAAGGCCTCGTCCAGCTCGCCCAAGGCCCCATAGAGAATTGCTATTGAACCGGAAGGCACCAGCCCGCTCGCGCGTCGTTGCTTCAGCGTGGCGAGGATCCTGCGTGCTTCCTCTCGGTTTCCGACTTTCGCGTACGCAAAACCCAGGTCGAGCACGAAATCCGTATCGTCGGTTCCAGAGTCCTGGACAGCCTGCTGAAATTCGCGAATGGCTTCGTCGTGTTTTCCCTGATTCAGGTAAACCCAGCCCAGAGTCTGGTGGGCTGGCGCAAAATGAGGATTCAATTCCAAACTCTTCCGCACTTGCTCCCGGGCCCCTTCGTAACGACCGGCCACGAGCAACCTGCCGGCCAGGGCAGTGTTGACCGGCAAAGACAGTGGGTCGAGGTCTCGAGCCCGCCTGGCTTCTGCGATGCCCTCGTCAAATCGGCCTACGTACATCAGATAGCCGGCATACCAGTGGTGAACCCGGGCATCGCCCGGATTGAGTTCCAAGGCGCGCTTGTATTCTCGCTCGGCGGTAGCCCAATCCCACTCATGAGTCTCGGCGATGAATGCCAGAGATGCGTGGGGTTCAGCGAGAGTCTCGTCCAGTTCAATGGCTTTCAGGGCCGCGGCCTTGGCTTGGACCAGGGCCTCTTTCGACGGAAACCCACCTCTGAAACCGAGCAGGGCGTAAGCGTCAGCCAGGCCGCTATAGGACAAGGCGTAACTCGGGTCGCGGGTAATGGCCTGCCGGAAATACCCGATGCTTTTGTTCAGCGCGTCCGAGGTTCGTTGGTTGAAGTAGTACCGGCCCTTCAGGTAATCTTCGTGAGCTTCTGGGTCAACCGTGCTCGCAGATGCCAGACTCGCTCGCTTTTGGGGGGTGAGGCTGATCTCGATTCGGTCGGCGATGGCCCGCGCCACCTCTTCCTGTAGGCCCAAAATGCTTCGATATTCTCGCTGATATTCTTCTGCCCAAATGTGTTCGTCGGTCGCGCCACGGATCAACTGGGCGTGAACGCGAATCCGGCTTCCCTCTCGTACTACTGATCCTTCGACAATCGCATCCACGCCGAGAGTCTTGGCAATCTCCGGCACGGAAAGGTGTGTGTGCTTGAATTGCATCGCCGACGTGCGCGAAATAACGCGCAGCCCGTGGATGTTGGAGAGCCGTCCAATCAGCTCCTCGGTCATGCCGTCAGCGAAGTACTCCTGGGACGTATCTCCGCTCAAGTTTTCCAACGGGAGCACAGCCAGCGAACGAATCGCCGAAACGGGAGGAACTGCCGTTCGGTGCCGCCATAGGCGCCAACCCCAAGCGACAAAGGCAACGGCGCACACGGCAATCGCAACGAGCCACAAGCTTCGGCGACCAGGGGCCAGGGGCGGCTGCGCAACTGCCGGAGTTGGAGCGAGGGCGGGCGCTACAACCTCACTCTCGGCGCCGGCGACGGTCACGGGTGCAATGAAGCGGTACCCTCGTCGCGCCAGCGTCTCAATGTAGCGCGGCTGATCGGCGGAGTCGTTCAATGCCGCTCGCAGGCGTTTGACTGCCGCGTTCAAGCCGTGTTCGAAATCGACAAACGTATCCGCCGCCCACAGCTCTTTCTGCAGTTCCTCGCGTGTGACCAGTTCGCCCGGCCGGCCCAGCAACATCTTCAGGATGGCAAGGGGCTGGCCCTCCAAACGCACGCGCATCCCTTGCTTGCGCAACTCCTGGGTTTGGGGTGCGAAGTCGTACACTCCAAAACGCATGACATTCGGCTGGGCTGGGCTGGCCATGTGATCGGGACTCCGAGGGAGAAGTATATCGCCCATTATGTAGAGGTCACGACGCGCGTGTCATCCCGCGTCGTAAGACTGGCGCCCTCAATAACTTTCGTTATCACCTACGTTTCACCCGCGTTGACTTGACCCCCGCAGGGATCTGGCCAATTCTCGCTTGCCAGATCTGACTTCTGGAGGAGCTATGACGAGCCCGTTGGTGTCACAGATTTGCTTAACTCTCGGCCGCTGCGCTTTGCTGATTTGTCTTCTTCTTCCGCTTTCGGCATTGGCCGACGACTGGCAACTGCAGGTTGGCGCACAAAACGGCGATATGGCACATCAGGCGCTTGCCTTCTTGCCCAATGAGATCTGGATTCACTCCGGCGACAGCATCACATGGGCATTTCCAACCAACGAGGTCCACACTGTCACTTTTCTGCAGCCGGGACAGGTGCGCCCATCCCGCTTTGCAGGATGTCCCGGCGCCCCCAGCGGGGTCACGCCTGATTTCTCCGTCTTCGACGGCACCGCCTGTGTCAACAGTGGTGTGGTCTCCAGTAGCGGGTTGCCGACTCCGCCAACTTATACCGTGGTTTTTCCCACGACCGGCAACTTCAAGCTGGTTTGCCTAGCTCACCCTAATATGACAGCCACTATCCATGTAATGCCGCTGTCCACGCCCTTGCCCCACGATCAAGCCTTTTACGACAAGCAGGCCAGTTGGCAACGCGCCAATCTGCTCTCCGATGCGATGGCGTCCGCCCACGACCATCCCGGCTCCAACCACGTAACCGCCGGAGTGGGGCACATTATGGGCAACGGCGGCGGAACTCAAACCGTTTCAGTGATGCGCTTCATGGATGCAACCAAGGTGATCCATGCTGGTGAGACCGTCGAATGGACGAGCGCAGAAGCGGTGACCAACCACACCATCACGTTCGGCCCCGAGCCCGACCCTCTTAGCCAGATTCCGCCCTCTGCCAACGTCATGACGGATGCTGATGGCGCTCGCCACGCCTTTATCAGCTCGCCCGCTAACCCAGTACACTCCGGATTCATCACCCAGCCGCCGCAAGATCGTATTGGTCTGCCACAGGCCCTGTTGAGCGCCACCCGCTTCCGCGTGACGTTCACCCAGCCCGGCGTCTACCAATACAAGTGCGTGCTGCACGATCAGTTAGGAATGGTGGGAGAAATCATCGTCCTGCCGTAGCCGGAGTGCCGCCAAAATTCGCGTCGACCATGGCTGCTACCGAATACAGCCATTGGCTTTGAGCACTCGGGCGGGAGCCGCTGATGGAGGATAAGAGATAGCGCATTGGGCGGGATAACCCTACCTGACTGGAACCCTACCTGACTGGTTGCGTTTCTGAAGATCAATCGGGGAAAAACAACGCAGGAGCATGAAGAAGCTACGCGAGGCGAAGCAAGGACCCGCCGCATGTTGCTGAAACTAATAATCTTGTCGAAAGGCAATCCGCGTGCACCGTTGTCTGTTCCGTTCTCTCGTCCTCCCCATACGGAAGGGGGAGGCATGCCTGAATCCGGAAATCCTCAAGGCTTTTCAACTAAGCCTGACCTGTTCACTGATCATCGCAACGCTGCAAGGGTCTTCATTCGCCTGCCAGCATGGATCACGATTGGTAGCGCCCAGTCTCAGGAGCACGTCGCTTTTGTAAGGGACATCTCTCCACGCGGAATTTTCTTCTATTCCAAAGTCAGACTGAACAGCGGCCAGCATGTGGAATTCGTGCTGGAATACCTGAAAGGCAACAACCGAATTCGGCTTCAACTGGCAGGCCATGTCGTGCGGGTGGAACAAGCGACGTCGACGTCGGCGATTGGAGTCGCCATTGCATTTGACACTGTGCATGATGAGGTGCCAAACGATCGAAGTCATGCGTCATGATTCCGCGGCCTTCCCCTCCCGATACCCGGCAGTGCGGAGATTACTAGCTTTTTGAAGTTGCTCGGCCTTGTCTGCAGCGCGTCAACCCCTGGTGTCTTGGCCACGGATATCCTGCGCCATCTTGCTCCATAATGCCTTGGATTAAGGCGAGGAATGGGTTACTCTTGCCCACCACGGTTGTTGCGAACCTAGAAATAGAAGGAAATTAACCGAAGGCCTTCTGTTCTTTCGCACTCTACGGATCTGAACAGGCGGCTGTCTCTAGGGATGTGGGGGATGCCAGCTATGAAGTCTCCTCGGTACGTGACGGCATTTGTATCCGCGTTGTTCTGTATTAGCGCTTGTTTCGCCTGTCCGTTGTGGGGAACGGCTGCTACATCAGAGACGTCAGGGGCGGAGTCCTCGGTGGCGACTGCGACGATCCCGGGCCCTTTGGCCTCCTTCCTGCGCATGGCCGGTATCAGCCAGAAGGTCTCGCCTGAGGAGGTCCTGCCGCTGCTGGCCCGGAACGCAGCCATGCAGGGCTATGTGGGTTGGCATCAAGATGGTCCGGCCACAACTGAATTTCTGGTGCTGTTGAGGCGGTACGTGCAGCAGGCAAGAGCATTGTCGGTGTTGGCCGGTCCGGAAGGCGTGATTCGCGTCTCGGGTTGCGCCGACGCTGGGCCTCTGCTCAAGATATTAGGCTATCGTTTTCGGCGAGACTGTGGACCAGAGATGGTCTTGGATACCGCCGATCCCGAAAGGGCCTTTCTGACCATCGACTCGGGATTCCCGTTGGTGGATCTGGAGGAGAGCCTGCGGCGAGGCACAGCCTTCGCCTATTCGTTTCCTCAGTCCCAGGTCCCCGTGCTGTTCAAGGACATCAGTCAGATGGCCACAAAAGCAAGCAGCACGAAAAGCAGAGATCCCATTGACCTGCTGCTGCATGATCCCACTCTGGCACGCTTCTATTGGGCCGTGGCACGGATGGATCCCGACACCAGGATTGTGTTGGAGAAATCGTCAGGGCTGAAAAAGCTCATACCGTTTGCCGCCGTGCTGGATTTTTATGGCAGCTACATTTACATACGATCGGGACGAATTATGGTTCCTGGCGGACCGGGCACAGAGCCCGCCTGGAGGAACCTGGTGGGAGCGAGTCCGGATTCTCCTGTCGATTTTGTGGTCCGACTATTGGCCAAAGATCAGGGCTGGCTGGCCGCTTATTTTGACGCCCTTTCCCGCGTGGGCCGCACGCAGCAGGCTTACTTCACTGATCCTCACCGGCTGCCGCTCTTTTACGTGGCGCTGCTTGGACAGAACCAAGAACCGAATGCTTACAGACCCATATTCAGGCCCAATCCCGGCCTGTTGCTCCTGGTCACCCGCCTTCACTGGGAACCAAATGGTGAACCCAGCGTTCCCGGGGATCTGGAGCAGTGGAAGCAGATCCTTCGCCAGAGGAGTGGTTCGAAAATCGTTCGCTACTGGGCCAAAAAAACAGACTGCTGCAACAGCCCTGACCATTTGATCGCAACCATGTTTGGTCTGTCTCGTGTGGATAGCGAAAATGGACTCCTGCAGCTCTATCTCTTGTTAAGTGAACTCGATGCCCAGCGTTCCGCCTCGCAACGCCTCACCCCCAAAACCGTCCGCTTGCTGGCTAGCACGTTCGAGCGATTCAGCAGTCAATTTCTAGTTTTTTCCGAATTCCCCGACTTAAACAATTCTTCCATGCAGCGGTTGGTTGAGGTACTGGAGACCGTGGACCGAATCCCCAGTCCCACAATGCGTGGGAACGCGATGGGGATTCTCGAAAGCAATGTTGGTCTATGGCAGATCCTGGCGCGGCAAGGACAGATTCCGAACACGGCGCTGAACGAGTCCTGGCAGCGAGTCATCAGTCCCTTTGGCAAGAATCTTTCTGCCGCCCAGCTCTTCGATGCATGCCTCGATTCACTACGTGAACTTCTGAAGTCTGCGACCGGGAAATCTGATCTCTCTCAGGATGAAATCGTGGATCTGCTGGCAGGTCCCCCTCAAACCGATCCAATGGGACAAAAGGTGCATCGCGACTTGACCAACAGGATCGGTGCGGTCTTGGAGGGGCAGCGCCTGGTTTCCCTCGACACATTATTAGCCCTCGGTGAGGGCTTGAATCAAGTGGCGCAGGGAAAGACTCAGGACACGACTCTGCTTCCATTGGCGGCAGAGTTGCAGGAATTCGAAATGCCACAACCGATTTTCAAAAGCAGGGAAAGGTCGGAATGGGCGCCAGGAATTTACAACAATCGCCACACCGAATTGCAGATGCGGACCGATTTGACGAAGTTAATCAAATCCCAGTTCCCCGCTGCCCGACTGGCGGAGGCACGTGGCCAGCTTGTCCCCTTCGTGAGAGACACGTTAGTGGGCTTGAACTATGCCTACTATGAGCCGCCAGGTTCTGAGATCCTTCACAATAACCCGCTTTTTGTCCGGTCCCATGATTTCTCGGGCGAGACCGTTTTCGGGTACAAGGCAGTCTGGCAAGCCCCCGAACTGTTTGGGGCCGGCGCCGCGGCGGGCGGCGGCGTCCATCTCGTGGGGTCTCTTTCTGATCTGCCTTATGTTCTTGCCACTGCGGAGGAGGATTTCATCGCTCCAGAAAATGTTCAGGCCCTCATCTGGAAGGAGATGGTGCCGGGGCTTCTTGCCAGCGCCGTCTTGACGCGATGGTGGAATGTCACTGGGACAGAGCTTCACGCGGTTGCGCTTTACCAGCTAGCCGGAGAGGAACTTCTAGCGGCAGCCCAGCAGGATGAAAAACTGCGACGCAACTTGCTCGATCTTCTTTCCGAGCGCATGGAACCACAAAGACTCTCGCGCCTGCAGACGGCATTGAGCGCGGGACACCTGGGGGAGGTGCTTCCCAGCATCATGCCGTCAGACACGTTTTATCTCACTGCTGAGTTCAGCCAGAGATTCCCCGGAAATATGGAATCATGGAGCGCAGCCGGGAAAGAACTGCAAGACTTGTCGGTCCGCCACCCTGCAGAGGTGGCCTGGCAGCGTTTATCGCAAGATTTCGGTGTGCCCCATCCGGTGCTGACGCGGAGCTACAAACGAGAACTGCTGAATTTGAAGCCTTTTCCGGCTTTCGAAGGCTACTCCAGCCGTTTGTTGGCTGAGTCCTGGGATTCCACGAATTTATACTGGGCACGTTTGCTCGATGAAAAGGGCTACTCGCCGGTGATGCTGAACCGTCTCGTTCCCGAACTTACACATCGCATGGTTGCAAAGATTTTCGCTACAGACCTGGAAGATTGGCCGGCAGTCCTTCGCGCCATGCGAGAAACCGGAGAGGAATTTCGTCGGGGCAAATTTGCTCCAGTACAAGTTAGTGACACGGCGTCCCGGACGGAAAAATCCTATTGAGGAAGAGCACTAGATTCTCAGCAGCTCGTGGGCCGGACCGTGCGTATAAGTTATGGTAAAAAGGCATCTACTCCTTTCACTCTGCTGGCTATTTCTGGTGGTGCCAGTCGCTCCTGAGACTCAGACGGCGGCGCAGGAAACTGAGCCCCATATTCAGGTGGTTGTGAACCTCGTCCAGTTGAATGTGGCAGTGACGGACGGTAAGGGCAATTATGTAACTGGTCTACGTCCTCAGGACTTCGCCATTACTGAAGATGGTATTCACGAGAAAATTGCCACCTTCGCAGAGGGGAACGAACCGACGCGCAGTCTGGTGGACACGGAACGGACGGAGCGTAAATCCTCCGATACGCATGAAGACTCGGCAACGGGCGCATCCGCAAAGGACCCACCTGAAACACTCGGCTCATTGGTTGCGGGTGCCAATGTGTTCGTTCTGTTTGACACCAGCAATTACATGTACCGGCAGTTTGTCTTTGCACAAGACGCAATTGTCGACTTTGTTCGATCTCTGGAAACTGCGGATCAGATTGCTTTCTACTCCTACAGTCGTGATCTCTCCAGATCCGCCCTGCTTACGCGGGATCGTTCTCAGGTTCTGCACGGGGTCCGCGCCACGGTCGCCGGAGATGATGCTGCGCTCTACAATGCCCTGCTAATGACCGTGAAGGATGCCAGTCTACATACGGGGAAGAAAGTGGTAGTGGTCTTCTCCAATGGGCCAGATAACGCCAGCACAGTGCCGCCCGAAGACGTGGCTGAGCTAGCCCAGTCGACCGGAACATCTGTCTACATGATAAGTACTCAGCAAGCGAGGTTGGATCCTGTTTCGACCGCCGTTTTTGAGCGAATGACCGCCGCCACCGGAGGCAAGGCATATTTCGCCAAAAATTGGCGGGACCAGCAAAGGGCGTTTGCATCCATTCGGGACGATTTGGCACACCTTTACCTGCTCAGCTATTATCCGCAACCCAATCCCAACCGTGGCTGGCGCACAATTCGGGTCAAACTCGTAGGGGACCGCCTGAAGAAATTCCACGTACGGACTCGAACTGGGTACCGGCCCCAACCCACGAGAATCTCCGCTGGAAGCTTACCAGCCTCTGAGCCAGTATCTGTTGCGGGGGAACCGGCCAAAGCCGACGCGATGTCGAACCAATGACTGACGAAGGCCTGATTAGGGCCTGCCCGGCACCATTTTCGCAACCAGCAATGCGATCACACGAGGCTCATGTTCTCCGGCGGAACCTTCCAGCGTATACGAACGCTCGAAGCCCTTCGCTCCGGTGATCTTCATCTCCCAGTGGTCAGTTTCCATAGAGCCAATAATAACCACACGCCAGTCCCCGGGCCGATCTGAAAGCACATGTTCGATCATCGCAGCCACATCGCGCTGCAAGCCTCTATTACCGGTGTTATGCATCTCGACCACAACCGCCATCCCCACAAGTCTACTGCCAGGCCGCTGAATGTGATCGTCGGCCAATGAAAAAATCCGTCGCGAAATCGCTTCCCCGATGGTAACGCAGGAAGGCGAGCACTTCTTTGTCCAATGGAGATGGTTTTGGGAAATTCTCGAATCTGTGGGCTAGCAGACGAAGGCAAGCCAGTTGGCTCCGGCCATCACCGTCGGCGAACGGTATTAGCCTCGAAGACTTCACAGATCACGCTGAGAGAAGCGGCGTATGGCGATACCGAGCGCGGCTGCCAGGTAGAGCGCCGCATAAAAGACCATGCTCACGCTCGGGATCGAGAGGGTGCTGAAGGGAGAGATGCGCATTGCATTGGCCAGCGGAGACTGCATTTCAAAGGCGGCGCGGCGCCAGAGGGCTTCGCTGGGCATAAGGACGCTCGCAATTACGCCAACGTTAACGGCACGCTGCGTCTGCGTGATGGCTCCAAATTGCTCGATCCAACCGCCAAGGAAGGCGAGTCCGTGGAGCCCGAGGGTGAGCACGCCCGTGGTTAACGTTGAAAAATAGGTCGCAAAGGCGAAAGTAACCGAGAGCAACACTACGCTCTCCATCCACATCAGGGAGAGGCCCCGTAGGAGGTGCCGTGCTGTGACACCCGCCATTGAGTAGGTTACCGCGTTTACACCGCCCACCATGATCGCAACGTATGCGGTCAGCATGCCGCAGAAGCCCAGCCATTTGCCGAGGAGCACCTGCCAACGTGGGAGGGGCTTGGTCGCAATCGCCTGGATTGTTCCAGAGGCGATTTCACCGGAGAGGGTATCAATGGAGGTTAAAATCGTCATCAGTACCGCCAGCAGATCGACGGCGTAGAGGCCCATGGTCACCATGGTGAAGGAGATTTCCCGCCGCAAGACCGGGCTCATGCCGTGTGCGGCAAAATCTTTGGCCTGAAAATGGAGGCCCGTACCGAACAGAATGAGGAAGGCGCCGCCGGCGCCCAGCGCCATCCAAAGCATTTTCTTGCGCGCCGCTTCGCGAAATGTGACCCCGGCCATGATCCAGATGCCCATCACAGCCCTCCATCGGTGCCGACGATTTCCAGAAAACGCTCTTCGAGCGAAAGACGCTGGGGAGTGACCTCGTAGACCGCGGCGCCACTTGAGACAAGATACCGCACAATTTCTGGCACCACCGCTCCGGATCCTACCGAGAGCGTCAAGCGCTCACCTTCCGCGCGAACCGACCGGCTCCACTGTGACAGGCCACTGGCAATCTCCGCCGTCACATTGGCTGCCCGTATGGACACGGTTGTTTGCTCCTCAAGCTTGTCATTGAGTTGCCGGGTCTCCAACACCTCCCCGTCTTTGATAAAAGCGACTCGGTTGCAAGTGATTTCGACCTCTCCAAGGAGGTGGGAGTTGAGCAGCACGGTGGCACCACGGTCGCGCTGGGCTTTAATGATGTCGCGAACCAGACGGCGGCCGACAGGGTCTAGACCCGACGTGGGCTCGTCAAGGAAGATCAAGTCGGGCTCATTCAGGAGCGCCTGTGCGAGACCAATGCGCTGCAACATGCCCTTGGAAAAATCGCGGAGGCGTTTGTCGCGGTGCGGCATGAGCCCTAGCAGATCGAGCAAAACGGGAACGCGCTCGCGCAGCTTGGCGTGCGACATGCCATAAAGGCGACCATGCAGTTTGAGAAGCTCTGCGGGCGTGAGCCAATCATAGAAGCGGAAATGTTCGGGTAGAAAACCAACTTGGCTTCGTGTCTTGACATCGCCGACAGGGCGGCCAAGAATCTGCGCCTCGCCGCCTGTAGGGAAAACCAAACCCAGCAGTATTTTCACCGAAGTGCTCTTACCCGCGCCGTTTGGTCCCAAGAAGCCGAACACCTCACCCCGGGGAACATCGAGGGTGAGGTTTCGGACTGCCACTTTGCCGCTGAAGACTTTGCGCAGCCCACGGGTGCGTATGGCAAGATCAGAAGTTCGGCTCATCTCCGTCTGTCGGCTGATCAACGCAGCGAGGCGGCCAGGCTCAAGGCATCGGACGCGTTGCCGTGACCTGCCAGGGAATGGATCACTCCATTCTTGATCCACAACAGACTATACCGATTCCCTTGCGACAGCGTTTCGCTGATCAGAGTGCCTTCCACGCCGTCCACCGTCACGGTCTCATAGGAACTGGAACTGCGGGGAATCGGGACCACCAAGGTAGACGACCAGTCCACCGTTTGGCAGAATGAGCGTGCTTCGGCGGGGCTCATGCCAGCCAGTTCTAATGCGGCTTCAGCAATATCCGACATATTGAGATCGGGCGGAACACTCACAGTCGGGCTGGGGGCTTGGATAAGATAGGTGCAATTTGTGTCCTTTATGTTTGCCATGCGTTTCATCTTGCGCTGGGCCGGAGCCTCAGCCTGGGACTGGGGATTGGAGCTCACATACCTGTGCCGAACTGGGCAGTCTCCATACACAGAAATGACCGTCTTAGGAATGTGAACGGCGATCAGGGCGCCGTTGGCCGACTCTGGAATCTGGATGTCGGAACGACCAATCTCGTCCAGTAGAGTCGCAACACGATCACGATTGAGGGTCATCTGGAACGCGGTTTCGCCGTTGACTTCGACACTGCGTGGCGCTCCCAGGCTGCCGATCATTCGGATGGGATATCCCGCCAACTGTGCGGCTTTTGTCACGTTCGAAACGACGTCGGGTTTGCCTGGATCCATGGTGACCACTACGTTGTCGGCGATGAACTGATTGATCAGCTTGTAGGGGCGCGAGTCCGCTTCCGAACTCGACATCAGTGTCGTGGGATCGATGGTAACCACCTGAATTTTCTGAACCCGCAACATAGCCAAGATTCGCTGTGCCCAGGTGCGAACCGGGTTGATGCTCACCAAAATCGGCACAACCATGGCGATTGCTGCGAAGCCCCAGGCGGGACGCCAGCGTGGCGCGAAAAGCCGAGCGATCCACGTGGTCTTTGGCTCATGAGCGTTTCCAAATAGGTCGCTGAACCGGGCATAGGCCATGGCGGAATTGATTGTAATGTTGTCCGCGGCCGGAGCAAGGGTCGTCAACAAGGACTCCATCTGCGCTCTTTCAGCCCGCAGCTTCTCGAAGCGAGCGCGGCAATCGGCGCAAGAAACAAGGTGCCCAGTGACACCGGCCAGCTCGGTGCCACTCAGTTCGCCGTCCAGATGGGCCCGAAGAATTCCATCCTGAATGCAGGTCATAGTTCCTCCTGGTTGGAATAGAGTGCGATGTAGCGGCTGCGGAACTCCTCCTCGGCGCGGTTCAACATAGTGCCAATGCCGCTCATCTTCACGTTGAGGGCTTCGGCGACTTCTTTGTAGGACAACCCGGAGCTGCGCAGAATCAGAAGCTGCGCCTGACCGGGCTTAATCGAGGCGAGCACAGCACGCACTCGACGGCATTTCTCTTCACGCAGCAAGTCGTCCAGCGGACCGCCGGCCTTGCTTTCGTCCTTGGAACGGCCGGCAGCCTCTTCGTATAGACGGCGTCGCCCAGAAGCGCGCAAGGCATCGATTCCCAGGTTCGTTGCGGTGCGATACAGCCAGCCACCGACCTTGCCATCGCGTTGCAGAGCAGGCTGACGGTACAGACGCCAAAAAGCGTCGTTCGCCACTTCTTCGGCATGTGAGCGATCGCCGAGCAGGCGCACCAGTATGGCGACGATCCGGGCATAGCTCTGAAGAAAAACGGCCCGGAACTCAGTTTCGTCCCAATGCCCCGATGAACTGTCCTGGACTGTCATGGAGCGACTCAGTATCTGTGCAGTTCCCACGATAATGCCCGCCTTCCCGTTCACATACCTAAAACGACATTCAGGGCCAAATTGTGACAAGAGCGAAGCCTACGCATGGAGGACCAATGTGGCTCAACTGTCGCCATGGACTGATGTTCAGCACAGCCCAGACGTCCGAAGAACGAGCCCTAAAATATTCCTTTCGCTTATTCGTCTACCGGTGTAATAGGCGAGGCGCTCAGAAAAGAGGTTGATGACGGAGCAGGATCAACGGATTTCCGAAGCGAACTCTCGCCAGCAGGCGGAGTCGCTACGGTTCATTTGGAGCACGGGCGGCAGATCCCAAGGCTTGAGTGGAGAGCAGGCATCCAGTTGGGGTACCGTGCTTCTCCGGCTTGAACTCAGCTTGATTTCGCGTTTTGTTCGCCTATAATAGAGCGGCGCTGGTCCTGCGCGACTTCTGCCGCAGGGGGCGCCATCGGATTCCAGGAGAATTGAACCATGCTGCGCGTAAGCGTTGAAGACTTGGGTGAGTTCGTGATCCTGCACTGCCTGGGAAGGATTGTGCGTGGAAAAGAGACTGTCATTTTATGTGCCGCTATTCAACAGCGGGGCCGGAACATCATCCTCAATCTGCGTGAGATCGATTCGATCGATGCGGCGGGAGTGGGCGTTCTGATTTCCCTGCAGGCCGCTGGGATTTATCTCAAGCTGATGAATCCGTCCAAAGCGGTACGTGAGGTCTTGAGACTCACCAAGCTCGATTCAGTCTTCGAGATCTACGACTCCCGAGCGAACGATGGAGTGATCGAGGAAGGCGGGGCAGAAAACAACGCTGCGGCCACCATTGCTGCTCAAGTTAGAGCCGCCACTGACTGACTAGCCCGCATAGGCAGTTAAACGCACAGTTACCTAGTCTTCGTGGAAGGTCTTTGCAGCCGTAGAATGGCTATGGGAAGAGCTTCCATTTGCGATTTGCGCGGGTCGCTTGTTCTCCGCACCCCGTACGGCAAGGTTGGGGAGGTTGACCGGCAGGTGGCCGTGGATCGGAATTTCCCCAAAAAGAGCCTTCGCGGCGCTGATTTCCGAGACGGTCGCATTTGAATATGTACAGACATAATTTTGGATGGCCGGAAATTCCTCCGCCAGGTATGGATTTCCCATGGCCAGAACTGCAGTTTTTTCTGCGGCGCGGGAGAGAATCTCGCCCAATAAGGCGCCATTCAGCTGCGCTAGAGAAACCGAATTCTGCAGGCCATGCGCCGCCTTCACCGCGCGAGCTGCAGACGGAACTACATACACGGCGACGACTACCGCCTCCGAATGATCCACAGCCTTCAGCACATCATCTGATCTGCTCGGCTCGCTGCGGGGATCCACATAGATTACGTTGACATGAGGCACCCGGGCCCGAATGAAATGCTCCAGAACGCGACCGTCCCTTGTCCGCACATTGTCGCAAAGAATAATCACCAGCACGGCGTTACCTGCTGGTGCCACTCCTTCGTGGGGAGGGCTGTTCTTGACGTATCTCGACCGTCGTAGCGGCAAGAGTTTGCCATTGTCACGTACCAGAGTAACGGCATCGTCGGAGATTTGCTGGCCTAGTGCAACACTCTCCGGCTTGCCGACCAGGGCGGCGATTGCGCCTACATCCACCAGACGAGCTTTGTACAGGCCGAGGGAAGCTTTGGCTCTTAATATTTTGAGTACGGAGGAGTCGAGCTGTCCTTGCGCAATCTCGCCACTACGAACGGCCTCGAGGATGGCGCGGTAACTCGCATCCAGATCGGAGGGAATAGTGAGCACATCGTTTCCTGCCTTGAAGGCATCTACCGCGGCACGCCCGAGGTTGGCCGGGTAGAGCCGACTGAGCCCCGCCATATCTAGAGCATCAGTCATAACGATTCCCTTAAAACCAAGTTCGTTCTTGAGCAATCCAGTCACGATTGCCGGCGAGATCGTAGCGATGTGGCGGGGATCTGGGTCAATCATTGGCGCTCTAATGTGCGCAGTCATCACTGCATCTACACCGGCTGCGATGGCTTTACGGAATGGAGGCAGATCGACGGATCGCAGGTGCTCTGGATTCCCGTCCACTCGGGCCACCCCCAGATGCGAGTCGGTAGCGGTGTTGCCGTGGCCGGGGAAGTGCTTGGCCGTGGTCAGCATTCCGTTGGCCCGCGCACCGCGTACATATGCTGCCACCAAATCGCCTACCTGCTGCGGGTCCTCGCCAAACGAACGTGTGTTGATGATCGGATTGGCAGGGTTGGAATTCACGTCGGCAACGGGAAATAGGTTCCAGTGCACACCGATAGCGCGAGCTTCTTGTGCGGTGATGCGACCGAACTCCTCGGCATAAGCCAGGTTACCTGCGGCGCCAAACGCCATCGCATGGGGAAACACGGTCGTTCCGAAAAGACGGGCCGGGACACCACGCTCGAAATCCGCCGCAATCAGTAGTGGCAGTTTGGCTTCTTCCTGCAGCCGGTTGAGCAGCATGACCGTCTCATAACGGTGGCTGCCGTAGAGAAACGGCCCTTCGGGTCGCACTGACATTGCCAGGGAACCGATGTGATATTTCACAATCGTGTCGCGGAGCTGCAGATACTTGCTGCCGTCAAGTTTTACGGATTCCGCCCGTAGACGGATCATGAAAAGCTGGCCGACCTTCTCCTCGAGTGAAAGGTTGTTCAGGGCTTCTGCGGCCCATCCCTCACCATCGCGGTCGAGATGAAGGAGACCGGGCTCCTGATATTTCTCCTGGGTGAGGGCAGAGGACACAAGCAGGGTGAGGATTACGAGAACCAAGGAGCAGCGTCGAAGCATGCGCATGACAATAACATGTCGGGATTCGAAAGGTGTTACTTAAGTCTAGTCCAAAGTACATGTTCTTCAGTACCGTCCCTGAGTTGGCTTGCCCGGGTTTCTGCGCCGGCCTGAACTCGACCCCGGTTTTGTCGTAGTCTATTGCTTGCCGGCAATGCTCCTGACGTTGAGCATGGAATCATGGAATCGAGCCTCACGGAGCCGCCTTTAGACGGGGTACACGCTCAAGTTGCCTTCGTAGGCCCTGCCCATCATCGGCGGATTTCAATCGGTTAAGGAGGGAAAGCCGATACGCGATACCAACATCTCGGTCCGGTTCAGACCAGTGTTCACAAATCCCATTGGATTTTGCTGATGAAACTTGAGGGGGCCGCCGAACGCGAGGGTTAGTCGCCAGAATGAGGCGCGATCGCACGACTTACCTGTGAGAACACCTCCTTGGCATGAGTTCCGATCAGTTGGACGATGCCGATCGTTATGACTAAGAGGAGAGCCAACATGATCCCGTACTCGGCAACATCTTGTCCCGACTGATCCCACCATATCCGGCGCAGCAGTGCGGCGATTTGCGAATTTCTCAGCAAGAGTTTCCCGCGAAGCCCTACGAGGATTTAGGAGGAGTGAAATGAATTGTATCTCAGGGAGGGAAACCGACGCGATGGCACAGAAGTGGAGGGCAATCGCCGCTTCTTAGCTATGGCACAAGCGGCCACTTGAACCATCGTGATTAAAATAAAGCCCTTCCTCAGGGTTCTTCAGAAGAGGTGGCAACGATTGCAACAAGTGCTCCAATGTTCTGCCCCAGTTTCGGAGCCCCGTCCCTTAGGGCAGCCTTGGGTGAAGGCAGGACTTTTCGCCAGGGCGTCATGTGACGACATATGCCGACAGATCAGGACCTTTATAACGAGCTGTCGTACTACACCTTGGCGCATGCAGATTCTTCGTTCATCCATCAGAATATTGTCGATGCGTACGCGGCTCAGCACGCTGATGACACCACCAAGCCCATCACTATTGTGTTCGCCCTGATCGGTCTTTATTTGCATGTAGAAAGAAATTTTACGGGCAGACAGGTACAGAAGGCTCATATGCAACTGGCAAAGCGCCGTAAGCAATGGTTCCGACCGCCGCTGCCAAAGCAGCGAGGTGCTATCGTCATTTCCTATGTCATGGCCGTCGCAGCGGGAGAGCAGAGGGATGCCATGATTCACAAGTGGTGTATATCGGTATGGGAAGCCTGGAGAGGAGCCCGCGATCAAATTGTGGATTTGGCCAAGCGTGAATTGAATATTGGCTGAGCAGACCCAGGAGGCGAAAGTGTCTCGACATAGGAATTGCAGTGCGGTCGTCCTGCTACTGACTGTTCTTGCCGCCGTGGCACATGCCGAGTCGCAGTTCGTCATGGAACGAGGCCGAAGCACGATCGTGCTCGAACCCTATGCGGCCAATATCGTGCGCGTGACTCTTAGCCGCCACAAAGAAGCGGCCACCGCGGCTCCGGGCTACGGATTCTTGGTCTTGCCTTCGGCTACGGGTTGGAACGTCAGCCGCGAAAATGGCTCCGATCTGCTGAAATCGGAGCGCCTGACGGTCAAAGTCCCAGCGAACTCCGAGAACCTGACTGTCAACACGCCGGACGGGACAGTGCTGGTGAATTTGCGCTCCTGGTCGATGAATCCCGCGGTAGTGGCGGGCGAACGCACCTATCACGTCAGCGCCAGCTTCGTCTCACCCGCCGACGAACACTACTATGGACTGGGACAGAACCAGGAAGGCTTCCTCGATCATCGCGGACATCCCGTGCACTGCTGGCACTACTACGACGCGCCCGGAGGCGAGAGCGTCTGCGTTTCATTTATGGTCACGAACCGTGGGTACGGAATCATCTGGGACAATCCATCGAAGACAACCGTCGCGCCCGGTTTCGACGAAACTACGGTCTGGACCTCTGAAGTCGGTGAACGCGTTTCTTTTTTCGTCATTGCCGGGAAGACGGTTGAAGAAATCTACGCGGGTTACCGCTATCTGACCGGCCCGACCCAGATCCCGCCCAAGTCCGCCTTTGGCTTTATCCAGTGCAAGCAGCGTTACTCCAGCCAGGAGGAATTGCTGAAGGTGGCGAAAGGCTATCGCGACCGCCACTATCCTGCTGACATTCTTGTTGTCGACTGGTTCTACTGGACGAAGCTGGGATCCATGGATTTCGATCCGAAATTCTGGCCTGATCCGGCGAGCATGAATAAACAACTGCACGACATGGGATTTCAGATCATGATCAGCGTCTGGCCGCGTTTCGAGCCGGGCTCGCGTTACTTCGACTTCCTCTCCGAGAAGGGCTGGCTGTTGTCTCGGGAAGACGGCCAGCCGGCCGTCAATTTAACCGAGCGCAGCGACTTTGCTGGCGCCTTGATCAATAGCGTGAATCCCGAAGCCGGGAAATGGCTCTGGGATACGGTGAATGAGAACTTCGTGAAGAAAGGCTTCGACTACTTCTGGACGGACGAAACCGAGCCGGACTTGGTACCGGACCGCTTCTTTTACGGACCGGGTCTGGTGCGCGATGGATCGTTCGAGTTCAATGGAGCGCAGTGGGGAGCAAAGGGTGCGACCGGGGCCCGGCTGTATAATGTCTATCCTCTGACGCATACCACGGCGTTTTACCAGGGCTTCCGGCGCGACGTGCCGCACCGCGCGCTGATCCTGGCCCGCGCCGCCTACTTGGGTGCACAGCGGAATGGCACTACTTTCTGGTCGTCGGACATCACTCCCACCTGGGATGCGCTGAAACGCCAGATACCGACCGGCCTGAACTTTGCCGCCAGCGGATTCGCCTACTGGGGTAACGATATCGGGGGCTGGCAGAGCCTTCCCCCGGAGCACAAGGCCGCGAAACCGCTGCTGGTGGATGGCTCCGACGCCCGCGACAATATCGGCGGATACGAAGATTATCCTGAGCTCTACGTGCGCTGGTTCCAGTACGGCGCGTTTCTGCCAACGTTTCGCACACATGGCAGCCGCAAGTTCAATGAAGTCTGGAGTTACGGCACGGTCGCCGAGCCAATCCTGGTGAAATATCTGAAGCTGCGTTACCAGATGCTCCCCTACAACTACTCCCTTGGGTATCACACCTATCAAACCGGCGCACCCTTCATGCGGGCACTGTTTATGGACTTTCCCAACGATCCCAAGGTTGCCGACATTCGCGACGAATACATGTTCGGCCCCGCATTTCTGGTTGCTCCGGTCACCGAACAGGGAGTCACGGCGCGCAAGGTCTATCTGCCCTCTGGATCGGACTGGTACAACTTCTGGACGAACGAGAGAGTCAAGGGCGGTCAGACCATAAAGGTAAACGCGCCGATTGACACCTTGCCGCTATTCGTTCGCGCCGGCTCGATTGTGCCGTTGGGCGAGGTGATTGAACATACTGGAATTCCGCAGAAGCTGATCGAAGTGCGCGTTTATGCCGGCGGCAGTGGCAGTTTCGATCTCTATCAGGATGACGGGACGACGTATGCCTACGAGAAAGGCGATTTCAAGCTGACACATTTCAAGTGGGACGACATGAGCCGCAAGCTCACGCAATCCGGCGTGACGGTGCTGCCGGAGCCGCAAAGCCGGTGGTTGAAGGTTATCGGGAAGTGAGTTGTAGACACCCGGCAGCGCCGGCATTCGTGCCAGCTTCCGATACTTGGTGCTGCAAGCAAGATCCCCTCGACTGGGCCTCGCTTTGCTCGGTCCGCTCGGGGCAGGCTCCTGGCCGGGCTTACGCCCGGCTCAGGATGACGGCATTGTGTCTATAACAGCAACGAAAGCGTTGCCGTACGCGTCGTGCCGTTATACGACGCCGAGATGTTTACCGACGTCGAGATGAGAACTATTGAGGTATTCACGGTGAAGCTCGCGCTGGTGGCTCCTGCCGGAATGGTCACGCTGGAAGGAACCGAAGCCAAGCCCGGGCTACTGCTGGAGAGAGAGACGACGGTGCCGCCAGCGGGCGCTGGACCGCTCAGCGTCACGGTGCCGGTCGAGGACTGTACTCCACCGATCACACTCGACGGGTTTAGCGTCAATGAAGAAAGGGTTACCTGTGGAGGTGTGACGGTCAGCGAACCCGTTCTGTTCGCGCCACCAAAGGAGGCTGAGATCGTGACCGTCGTAGACGCGGCGACCGCGCCCGTTGTCACTGTGAAGCTTGCGCTGCTGCCTCCGGCCGCAACCGTCACGCTCGACGGAACAGCCGCCGCACCTGGGTTGCTGCTGGAGAGAGAAACGACCGCACCGCCAGTGGGCGCAGGTACGCTAAGAGTCACCGTGCCTGTCGACGATTGCGTGCCGCCTGTCACACTCGTCGGACTTAGAGTCAGTGCGGACAGGGCTACGGGTGGAGGTGTGACGGTCAACGAAGCCGTTCTGCTCGCGCCACCAAAGGAGGCTGAGATCGTGACCGTCGTAGACGCGGCGACCGCGCCCGTTGTCACTGTGAAGCTTGCGCTGCCGGCTCCGGCCGGAACCGTAACGCTCGCTGGAGCAGCCGCCGCACCTGGGTTACTGCTGGAGAGAGAAACAACCGCACCACCGCTGGGCGCAGGTCCGCTGAGAGTCACCGTGCCGGTTGAGGATTGCGTGCCGCCTATCACACTCGTCGGGCTTAGCGTCAGCGACGAGAGGCTGACGGCTACCGGTGTTACGGTGAGCGACGCCGATCGGCTCACCCCGCCGTAGGATCCGGAGATGGTGACTGCAGTCGATGAGACCACCGCACTGGTAGCAGCCGTGAAGCTTACGCTGCCGGCTCCGGCCGGAACCGTAACGCTCGCTGGAACAGCCGCCACACCCGGGTTACTGCTGGAGAGAGAGACAACCGCACCACCGCTGGGCGCAGGTCCGCTGAGAGTCACCGTGCCGGTTGAGGATTGCGTGCCGCCTATCACGCTCGTCGGGCTTAGCGTCAGCGACGAGAGGGTTACTCCTGGAGGTGTTACGGTGAACGATGCAGTTGTGCTCGCCCCACCATAAGAGGCTGAGATCGTGACCGTCGTAGATCTGGCGACCGCGCCCGTTGTCACTGTGAAGCTCGCGCCGCTGGCTCCGGCCGGAACCGTAACGCTCGCTGGAACAGCCGCCACACTCGGACTGCTGCTGGAGAGTGAGACGACCGCACCACCAGTGGGCGCAGGACCGCTCAGGGTCACCGTGCCGGTGGAGGATTGCGTGCCGCCTATCACGCTCGTCGGGCTTAGCGTCAGCGACGAGAGGGTTACGCCCGGAGGTGTTACGGTGAGCGAGGCAGCCGTGCTCGTGCCGCCGTAGGAAGCAGAGATCGTGACCGTGGTGGGTGCGACTACCGCAGCAGTTGTCACTGCGAAGCTTGCGCTGCTTGCTCCTGCGGGAACGGTCACGCTCGCCGGAACAGCCGCTACACTAGGATTGCTGCTGGAAAGAGAGACGACCGCGCCGCCAGTAGGCGCGGGGCCGCTGAGGGTCACGGTACCCGTCGAGGACTGTGCGCCGCCAACCACGCTGGTCGGGTTCAGCGTGAGTGAAGAGATCGTCGTGGGAGTTGAAGGTGCTGAAGCCTGCTCGAATGTCCAGACCGCGGGATTCGGGTCACTCAAAGGGATGGCTATGAACTTCGATGGAGAGACGACGTACAGGACCGCGCTCCCTCCTGTCCCGGAAGTGATGGTCATGGTTCCCCGGCCATCGATTGGCGAAGAGGCTATGGAGTACGTGCCATTGAAGGCCGCGGCTGACACGGGTCCACTCGCCCCGCTGGTATCCTCGGTACCGGTTATATTTCCCGCGGGACTGGCAGCATCCGCGGTGAACTCGCCAGAGAAGGTAACCGCACTGGAGGGCGCAGGAAGGGTTGTTGCGCCAGCATAGTTACCGAGTACCGCGTTATTGGTGAACGGCCCGGTTGCCTGGGGTTCGCTGAATCCGAAGAAAGCGGAAGCATTTGTGACGACAAAGAATGCCTGGTCCAAGTTGGCCAGATAGGCAACCATCGTGACCGTTCCGACCGTGATCGCCGCCCGGCCATCGTTAGTCGCGCTATAAGTGCCCGACAGAGCTGCACTGGAGATGACCCCGCCACAATTCCGATCGTAGCTTAGGGTGATTCCGCCCATGCCATCGGCAGTGAGCAAACCAGCGACGACGTCAGGCACAGCATTGGTTACGCATACAGTAAGTGTTGTAAGGTAAAGTACCATGCTGCCATTCAGCGAGGCGTCGGAGAAACCTCCCGCTGGACTCTGCTGTTGCAGCATGGTGCCACTGAGCAGTGGGGCGGTAGTCGCCACTGCGTCCCTGCCCATCAGAAAGATTTTTCCCGAATTCACGATGTAAAAAACGTAAGTAAGGCTGAACGGCTTCCCGCTGAATATGATGGAAAAATTTATTGTGCCCCGCCCGTTAGCAGTGTCGGATACGGTGTAGTTGGCGGTTGTAAAGGTGGCCGGACCAGCGGCGTCGGATGCGTTGATGTCGGCGGCTCCGTTGGCGAAATTGCCAGTTCCGTCAGCGGTAAGACGACCTACAAACGTCACCGAACGGTTCGTGGGGTCAAAGCCCCGTATTCCAAAAGCATAATTACCCGTGATTTTGGCTGTGCTATACGCCGTGGTGTCCGCTTTGTCGATGGTCCCCGACGCGACCGTCCCAGTCCCTCCCGCGGCGTCGAACTCAATGACTTGGGCGTTACCAGCCGCGGTCATAGCGAATGCGAGTTTCGATGATGCTCCCTGGGCGGTGGTGAGAGTCATCACGCCTCTGTGATCCGCACTGATCGAATAAGTCCCGGTGAAGGTTTGAGCAACCAACGCAGCGGCCGAACCTGCGCCGTTAGTGTCCAGTTCACCGCTCGTCAGATTCCCCGCGCCGTCCGCCGTGAATCTCCCCACGGCCGAAAAAATGGTTGGGGCGGTGGCACTCGCGGTGAACCCGGTGAGATTAAAGGCGTAGTCACCCTTCAGCTCGGCGTTGTTCACCCCAAGGCTCTGGGCTCGGGCCGCCGCCGGCGGGTGAACAGCGGCGCTCCCTCCGCACCCAAGAAGCGCAGCCAGACACACGATTAGCGGGATATTCAATCTCCTCATTTTTATCTTCCCCTCGGGAGTGAGTGGTTGGATGTTTTTGTTCGCGAGCCGCCACCGAAACTGGCTGCTCCTCTCTACTAACCGGGCTAGCGAAACGCGGTGGGGAGGTCCAGGAACACTAGCCTGCAGCAGAATACGAAATTTTTCGCAGACTACAATCAGGTGAATTCCTGAAGAAGTGAACCTTTGTTCCTAGAGTCAGAACGACTTTAGCGGGCTGCCTGTAAGGTGATTCATGGACAACGTGACACATCTCATGGAAGGACGTTCGGCTTGTTAGCGCGAAGGCCGAACTTCGCGAAGTACATATCCGATGTAGGGTTCACTGAAATAGTTCAGTCCGGCCGCTTGAACCAGGTTTCGAGCTAGCCGTAGCTCGTCAAGTGGGACCCAGCAACCCTTCGGGTCTTTCTCTCCGGCGGAAGACAAGCCGGATTGTGTCCAGATGGCCTTGGCGTGGAGGGTTTTGGCGGTCGCGATAATCTCTGGTAATTCGCTGAAAGGACGATAGGAGTAAACCAGATCCGCGCGTCGCGGCGGCTGACCGAGGTGACGAGTCACCACTTCGCCGGTCTCGAGTTCATAGACTGAGTAATCTTCGGGTCCAGGGCCGCCGTGGACAACCACGTGGAAGCCTGCGCGCGCCAGCGACTCGGGAACTTCCTTGCTTGGCCAGTCGATCACCAGGACTGTAGCCACGGTTTTGAATCTGTCTTTGGGATCCACGGCAGACGCGGGTAGCGAGAACCCCTTCAAAATACAACGCTTATCTAATTCCGGTCAATGTGGCACTTGCGTCGAGGAGTCACAGCGGCCTGTGACCCAGATCACAGGAGGACCGGTCAACATGTTCCATCCTGAGGGCAGGGAGAGTCCCCATGAGTGCCCCCTGCAGCGCGTTGCGGCCAACGTTCAGCAGGATTCTGCTGGCGTCCGACTTCTCGTGCCGCTCGCTGATAGCAGCCCGCTATGCCCGCCTGTTTGCCAAGCTCGGCGGAGGCCTCCTGTGGATCGCACACGCGGTCACGCCCAGCGTCTCGCCGGACGGCGTTCCTGTTCCTGTCACGGACCATGCCGAACAGGATATGACGCAGTTCGTCGAGTCCGAGCCGCTGCGGGATCTTTTCTTGCACACTGTCTGTCGTCAATACCGGAGAACTTTGGAACGTTCTGGCGAATGCGATCGACGAACATGGGATCGACTTGCTGGTGATCGGAACGCACGGACGCAGCGGGCTGGGGAGACTTATGCGAGGATCGACCGCTGAGGTTATTTTGCGGAACGCGCCCTCCCCGGTGCTGACGGTAGGACCACACGCGAGCCAAGAAGGCGCGGCGGATTCGGTGCTGCGCATCGTAGTTTGCTACGGACACCAGCCGGATTCCGCAACCGGCGCTGGCCTGCGTCACCAGCCTAGCCTGGCGAATGAGAATAATGCGCAGGTGCTGTTCGTTCATGTCGCACATTCAGCGCCCGGGGCTCCAGTGGATTATCCTGATGAGGTCGAACTCGATGACGACGCTTACCTGGACGCGCTGTGCCGGTTGAAGAAAGTTGTTCCCGAGAGCTCGCTGTTCCGCCGTGAACCGGACTTGGCGATCGAGCCGGGCGTACCGGCAGAACAAATCGTGCGCATGGCTTATGAAGCGGGCGCCGACCTGATTGTGATGCCGGTCAACCATGCCCATTCCTTCGCGCGGAATCATGCGCCCTGGACCACCCTGCCGGGAGTGATTGCGCGGGCGAGGTGCCCGGTGCTGACCGTTGCGGGATGAAAGCGAATCGGCCCTGCACACTTGCCAGGCAGTCGATGATCCCTTAGCGCTGCCCGCGAGATCCCCTCGACTGGCCCTCGCTTTGCTCAGTCCGCCCGGGGCAGGCTCTTCGCAGGGCTTACGTTTGGCTCAGGATGACAACATTCTAAGAAAAATAAAGAGGACACCCTGATCTTTCACGGTGTCCTCCTTGGCGAGCCAGCAACCGCTAGGTGTGGTAACGGGCGCATCCTGATTTCACGGAGCTCAGGAGGTCTGAAGTTACTCGCTGGCTGAATTGCTGTCCCAGGTCGGGGTGGCATTCGACGATAGCAAGCCGATTGACGCAAAGGAGCTGTCACCCGGGCGGTATATCCTGCGCTATCTTGACGGACAAGACGGGCTGGTGGTCGCGGCCGAGTTCGATGGCGAGTTCCGCCTGCTCAGCGAAGCCCGCGCGAAGATCGCGGGAGGGGAGGATGATAGCTCGAATTTCGCGTATTACAGCGGCCACTAGGATTGGGTGTCGCTCACTTCACTTGCCCTTCGACTTTGTGTCGAAGCGGTACCCAAAGGTGAACAACAACTGGTCGTAAGACTGCAATCCACCTCGGGTCCAAGTGTATCCGCCCTGAACAAAATAGTTACGTCCGAGGTTGGCCTCGAAGAGCGCATTGATGAAATGCGCCGCGTTGCTCAACGTCGGTGAGGCGAAGGACTGACGTCCGGCAAGCACTTCCCAGCGGAGATTCTCACGCAGAGTACGTGATAAAGAAACGGACTCATAGGAGCCGCCGCCGAAGGAACTGTTGAAACGGGAATAGTGGACATCGGCGCGGATGCTGGTCCCGGGCAGGTGCCCGAGGGTTACGCCGTAGAGTTGATTCAGTGAAGCCTTGGCATCGCCCGAGCGGTTGCTGCGGCCCAAAGTGGTGTAGACCCAAACATTATTGACCACGTGCAGGCGCACGCCCGCGCTGTAGCCCTGGAACAGGTACTTGTCCAGCAGGCCGGTGCCGATCAGCTGCGGATCGAAAGTGGGGATGTCGCGGAAATAAGTGTGATTCAAGTCGAGTTCGACGCGTTCGTGGGGCTGCAACCGGACAGTGACGAAACTCCTGCTGACGCCCGGGCCCGGAGCAGCGACGGCCTGATTGCCAGCCGGGCTGTCGGCCTGCAGGGAATGATAGATCGAGAGGTAGCGCTTATAGGACGCTGTGTTTTCGAAAAAGATGAAGGGGCGATCAATTTTCCACTTCAAAGTGCTGATGCCAGCGCCCGAGGTACTCATATAGTGCACCGCGTCATAATCACCGCCTTCGAAATTGACGAAGGCGCCTCCGATGCGGCGGTCCGGATTAAAGCTCCAGGAGGTTGGATCGGGCGTAGAGCCGGCAAACAGGCCGGTGGTTCCCACTTTGCCGAGGCGGCGCCCAAAGTAGCCGCCATCGATGGTATCGAGGCTGCTGGCCCACGGCAGGTAGAGACGCCCGAATCCGGCAACCCAGTGCGAATTGGGATTGTCATAGGTCAGCGCCAGGTGATAAGTGCGATTGATCAGGTCCTGCAGCGTGGCTTGACCGATGGCGGAGTTAGAAGTGACCCGGCCGCGCCAGTATCCGCCTAAGTTCCAGTAAGTGCCGTTGATGCGCGTGATATCGGTGCGCATCATCAGGCCAGCGCTCATACTGTGCCCGCCGGCAGCACCGTGGTTCAGGATGGTGGAGGTGTCAAAGCCAAATCGGCCACGCGCGCGGTTGATCTCTGGCAGCGGCGGCCGGGGAACTTCAGCGCGAATCTCTTCCTCCAGCGGATCGCCTTCGGTGAAACTGATCACTGCCGGATACTTGCGGGTGGCACTCAGGGAACGCTGAGCGACCAGAGCGTCCGTATCTTCGTGTGAAAGATACGCCCACTCACCAGCCTTCAAGTCTTGCTTGGTGTTGTGAATCTCGGCTACGGCGGAGGCCTCTGCGACGGAGGCCACCTGAATTTCAGCAATTTCCTGGCCCTGCTGGTAATTGGCAGCGTTCAGGACAGTTGGAGCCTGGCCATCCCGGACGATAAGCTTCATGCCCTCGGCGAGGCCATCGTTGCGTCCGCCATCAAGGTAAACGACTCCATCCGCGACATATTTCACTTGGAATGCGATACGAACACCGACATTAGGTTGGTTTGTAGCGGGCACTGCAATCGTCGCGTTCGATTCGGCAGTGGCGGCCGGTTGTGATGCCGGAGCCGGGGCAACACTGTTGTTGGTCGGAGGCGTCGCGCTTCCAGCCGTTGCGGCAGTCGCCGCCTGAGCGGTCGGAAATTCGAGCGGCGGAAGAGCACGCGGCGGAGTCAGAGGTTCCGGAGGCGGCGTTCGGGAGGAGTCTTGAATGGTTTCGTGGCGGCGCCCATGTATCCGTCCAAAGACCGATTGGATAGCACCGGGCACCGGGCCGCTTCTCCGCTTGCTCTCTCGACTTGCACTGGCCGGAGGCAGCACAGTCAAAATGATTTTGTTGCCCTCGGTCGCTAAGTCATATGGATGTTCCTGATCCAGAGCGACCACGATCGTAGTCCAGGAGGTGTCAGAATTATCCATCGCCAGACGTACGGACTCCACGCCATGGGCGTTGACATTGATCAGCTGATCTTTGATTCCTGGCACCGTGTCGGGCAGTTGGAGCAGAAGCCGGCTAGGCTGGCTTGCCACAACCACGCGAGGAGTCACCGGCGAACTGACGATGACCTCCACACGCACTTGGTCCTTGCCCTTGGACACGCTCAGATCCTGCACTGCGGCAGTGCTCAGCCCGGCGCCGTACGCGCTGAGAACGCATACGCAGCCTACGAGTGCAGCCAGATTTACAAATGTCTTCATTACTTCCCTTGGCATGATTCCGGAACCCGCTCGCGTGCCTAGCCCCCGCGCCCGTTCCTGTGGCAGTTGTAGCAATTGACGCTGTTGTAGACGTATCCCCCAACTCCCTGGTGCCTGGAATCGGTCTGTGGCTTGAGATGGCAGTTGGTGCACTGGAAGATGGCATAGTTGCTGGGATTCGTATGGCACGTTGCGCACACCCCGTTAGCACCTCCATGGTTCAAGGGGAAGAAGGTGTGGTTGAAAGTCGCACCCAGCCAGCTGGTCGTGCTGTGACAGGTTTGGCAAGTCGTCGGGAACCCGGCGGCAGCGTGGGCCGGATTGGTTGTGCCCTGGTAATCCGCTTTGTGACAGGAATAACAGTCAGTCGGAGTGTTACTGAAGCTGTTGTTGATGTGGCAACTGGAGCAGGGCACCTTCGCGTGGGCTCCGGTTAGCGGGAATGGCGTGTTGTTGTGATCGAAAGAAGCCGGAATCCAGCCGGCCGTACTGTGGCAGACATCGCATTGCTGGGGAATTCCAGTGGCGACGTGGTTGGGATTGGTGGTGCCCTGGTAATCCTTCATGTGACAAGCGACGCAAGCCGCCTGCGTGCCCTGATATCTTCCTCCGACGTGACATGCCGCGCAGTCCAGCTTGGCATGCATGCCAGTCAAGGCGTACCCGGTGATCTTCAGGTGGTCAAAGCGGGCACCGGCCCAGGTGGTAATCGTGTGGCACTGCTCGCAGGTGGCGGGGAACGCCGCAGCCACGTGATTGGGCGAAGTGGTCTGCTGGTAATCCTTCGCGTGACAGGAGTAGCACTGGAACGACAGACCCTGAAATTGTCCGGTGGCGGCTCCTTTATGACAGGAATCGCATTCCAGCGCGGCATGCGCTCCCACCAGCGGGAACCGGTTCTCGTGATTCTGAACCGACTTCAGGGTAACCGTCCAGCCGCTCACGTTGTGACAACTTTCGCAGTTGGCCCCCATCTGGCGGCGGTGGATGTCGGCGTGACAGTCGGCGCACCTGGTGCCTGTGTTGGAGAAGACCATCTTGGTATGGCACCGGGTACAGGCCACGCCTTCGTGCGACCCTGCCAGGGGAAAGCTTGTCTTGTTATGGTCGAATTCCGGAATGGCGCGGATCGGCTTCCAACTCACCGCGGTGTGGCAGTTCTGACAGGGGATCTCCAATCGACCATGCGGGCTGCGCGTGGTGGAATTATCCTGCGCTTGCCCCAGTCCAAGAGTTGCCGCCAGGATCAAGAGACACAGAATTGCGTTCGCGAAAAGCACCCTAGGCAACAATCGGCGGCGGCTCAGCCCCACGTCTAGACACCTCGCTAAAAATAGAAAGGCAACTGCGTTTCCAAAGTGGCTGGCTTAGATGCACGTTCTAAACTCAAGGATCTGCTAGAAAATAGGGGGTTCCCCCGACCGCATCCGTGTCGAAAGGACTCAGGCTGGGTACGGAAGTGCCGCAGTGTTAAATTATCAACCGTCAAAATTCGTGCCGCGAAGGTCGTTATTTGCTAGTGACTTAAGGTTACTTCCGGCAGGCTCGGAGGGGAGAAAAAAGTCACCTCATTTTCCGGTCCAGCATGCCGGACGTTTCTCGAGGAAAGCTGAGATGCCTTCCTGCGCATCGGCTGCCATGGAGTTCATGGTCATGATTTCCTTGGCATATGCGTACGCTTTGGGCTGGTCGAGATCGATTTGCGTGTAGTAGGCCTGCTTGCCAATGGCCAGGGTAACCGGGCTGGCTTGCGCTATGCGTGCGGCCAGAGCGCGCGTCTCTTCCCGCAGAGCGGCTGCGGGCACGACCTTGTTAATCAGGCCCCAGTCGAGTGCAGTCTTCGCGGGGACCATGTCTCCGGTCAGCAGCATCTCGAGAGCACGCTTGCGGCCGATGGCGCGACTCAGCGCAACCATGGGTGTAGTGCAAAACAAACCGATGCGCACCCCGGGCGTAGCAAACGATGCTTCTTCGGCAGCGATGGCCAGGTCGCAGGTCGCGACCAGTTGACACCCGGCAGCGGTGGCTACTCCTTGCACCTCGGCGATCACCGGCTGGGGAATGGATTGGATCTTGGTCATCAAATCGGAGCAAAGGGCAAAAGTCCGCCGGTATTCGTTGATGTCCTTGCCGACCATCTCGGCCAGGTCGTGACCGGAAGAGAAGACCTTACCGGCTGCGGCCAGAATGACAGCGCGAATCTCCTTGTCTTTATCCCTGCCGATGCGTTCCAGGCAATCCAGTAACTCCAGCATGAGCTCGACAGACAAGGCGTTGCGGCGGTTGGGCCGATTGAGCGTAACTATCGCGAGATGTTGATCAGTTTCAAGAGTAATGTTCTCGTAGCCGGTCGAAACGCTTGCGTAACTCGCCTGCGGCATAGGTACCTTCTCAGGACGATTCTGCAGTCGTCCGGCGTGGTTTTGTTCTCGCCATTCTAGTCTCGCGGAGACCACGAAATCGACGAAAAGAATTGGCTTGATTCGCCAGTTCCTAATTGGGACAAAGCGTGATCCTGCCACTGATTGCAGGTTGCGCCTTAATTTGACTCGTAATACTCTGCGCTGTCGGTGAAGACGAAATAATGGGAGCGCATTCCATGCCGAAAAAATCTATGTCATCCGAGGATCCAGCCTCGCAGTCTGCGACTACGGCAGATGCTCAACTGATTCTTCAACTCTACGATTTTCGCCGGGAAGCTGAAATGCGAAAGGCCCGGCACTTCATTTCCGCCGAGTTCTGGCCGGAAAGCGCTGAGGACACGCTGCGCCTCGCAAGACAGTACCCAAGCACGCAAAACACGTGGCTCCGCCAGGTCACGAGCTATTGGGAAATGGCAGTGTCATTTGTGCTGCGGGGCGCACGGCATGAAGGCCTGTTTTTTGATGGCAGCGGCGAAATGTATTGTGTTTTTGCGAAATTCAGACCGTTCCTTCCGGAGATTCGCCAGAAGCTTCCCTACTTTCTGGTGACGGTCGAAAACGTTGTAATGAAAACCCAAGAGGGACGGGATCGGATGGAGCGGCTGGAAAAACGTCTTGCCCGGCGGAGGCAGAAACTGGCCGAGCGGCGTGCGGCCGTGGCCGCAACCTCGGCGGGATTCAACTGAGCAACTCGAAGAAATTCCCAAGTTCGAATAGCATAGGGCGGCACGTACTTCCGGCAGGAGGAACAAGTGGCCTCATGAAACCGCTGATCGTAATTTTTGTCTGTGTTGTTCTGTTGCGCGCAATTTCGGTCTTCGCCCAGCAATCTTCTGAAAGTACCCAACCGCCCGATCCCTACAAAGCCACGCTGGATCGTCTCGACGCGTTGATGACGCTGCCGTTGCCGGAGTGGCGCTTCCACACCGATGTCCCTCATCCGGAAAGCTCGTCTCTGGACGACTCTACCTGGGAAGTGATGAAGGTTGGGGACAAATGGACATCGGGTCCGCGGGTGCTGCGCCGCTTGATCGAAATTCCAGAAAAGATCAATGGATACTCGATTCAAGGCGCACGCGTGAAATTCGACCTGAATATCTCCAGCAGTGATGCCGAAACGTTGACGGTCTTTTCCAACGGTTCAGTGGTCGAGCGAACCGACGAGGACGTGCAGCAGCCGATGGTTCTGACGGAGAACACCCAACCAGGCCAGAAATTTCTGGTGGCAATCCGCGTCGATGTGAACCGCGTGCAGAGCACGCTCAGGCGAGCGCAGTTGCTGATCGAGCCGCCCGCCACCCGTCCTGATCCCAGGCTGTTGCGGGAGGAAATCCTTTCCGCACGACCGGTCATTGACGCTTACGCGGAGAACAAAAGCCAAGGTGATGAGCAACTTGATGAGGCGGTGAAAGCCCTTGACCTTGGGGCGCTGGATCGGGGAGATCAGCTTGCTTTCGACACTTCCCTGCGGCAGGCGCAAACGAAACTGCGAGTGCTGAGTCCGTGGCTGAAGCAGTTCACCATCCATGCCGTGGGGAACTCGCATATTGATATGGCATGGCTATGGCCGTGGACGGAGACAGTGGAAATTGTGCGTAAGACGTTCCGCAGCGCGCTGGACCTGATGCGGGAATATCCGGATTTCAAATTCACCATGTCTTCGGCACGCGCGTACGAGTGGATGGAAGAGAAGTATCCCGATCTGTTCAAGGAAGTTCAAGATCGTGTCAAAGAGGGACGCTGGGAAGTGATTGGAGGCATGTGGGTCGAGCCGGACCTTAACATGCCGGACGGCGAGTCGCTGACTCGCCAGATTCTGGTCGGCAAGAGCTATTTCCGCAAAGAGTTTGGCGCGGACATCAAGATCGGCTGGAATCCGGATTCGTTCGGATACAACTGGCAGCTTCCCCAGATCTACAAAAAGTCGGGGATGGATTATTTCGTTACCCAGAAGCTGCTTTGGGCACACGAGTTCACCACGTTTCCTTACAAGCTGTTCTGGTGGGAAGCCCCCGACGGCAGCCGCCTGCTTACTTATTTCCCGCACGACTATGCCGGAGGAATCGAAGCGGAAAGCATGGCAAAGGACTTGTCGGTGTGGGCGCCAGCCATGTACGGCGGGCAACTGACCGATACGCCGGAGATGATGCACCTCTACGGAGTGGGCGACCATGGCGGCGGCCCGACGCGCACCATGCTGGATAACGCAGTGCGACTGATGTCGCCAGACGTGGTTTATCCGAAATTTGAACTCGGCACGGCCAAAGGGTTTTTTGACGACCTCGAGAAAAAGCTTCCCAGGATGAAAGTACCCACTTGGAAAGATGAACTGTATTTCCAGTACCACCGGGGCGTGATGACGACGCAGGCGGAAACCAAGCGGCGTATTCGGCGCAGCGAAGAAACCATGCTGAATGCCGAAAAATTTGCATCTATCGCGCTGCTATATGGTGTGCCGTATCAGCAGGAAGAAATTAAACGAGCCTGGAAACGGCTGCTGTTTGATCACTTCCACGACATCATGCCCGGTTCCGGCATCGCGGTGAACTACCTTGATGCCAAACGCAACCTGGAAGAGGTGCAGCGCGCGGGACGCGAGATCACGGAGGCCGCTTTCCATGAAATTCTGGCACGCATCAACACCCTGGGGGACGGAGTGCCGGTGGTGGTCTTCAATTCCCTTTCCTGGCCGCGCACGGAACTGATTGAAGTGGAGGCGCAACTTCCCAATCCCGTTCGCGAAGTCGAAGTGGTGGATTCAGCCGGCAAGCTAGCCGAATCGCAAATGCTGAATGTTGATCCCAAAACGCATCGTGTGCGTTTCTTGCTGGTAGCCACCATGCCGGCGTTGGGCTACAAGACTTACTTCGTACGCCCCGCCAAGACGCTCTTTCCCAAGCGCACCGCTGTTAGAGCCGCTGTGGATTCCCTGGAGAACGACTTCGTTCAGCTCAAGGTGAACCCGAGAACCGGATGCATAACGAGCCTGTTTGACAAGCGCAGCCAGACGGAAGCGCTGGCGCCCGCCGAGACCGATACCCCTGGACCGAAGAACTCTGCCTGTGGGAACTTGCTGCAGACGTTTGTAGACAAGCCCAAGCGCTGGGATGCCTGGAACATCGATGCTGATTTCGAGAACCAGCATTGGGACCTGGACCAGGCTGACGAAGTAAGGCTCGTCGAGAGCGGGCCTCTGCGCGCCGTGATTCGGGTCAAGAAGCATTTTCAGAACTCGGCATTCGTGCAGGACATCACGGTCTACAGCGGGGTTCCGCGCGTGGACGTCAAGATGCAAGCCGACTGGCACGAAAAACATATTCTTTTAAAAGTTGCATTTCCGCTGAGCGCTCATAATGAGAAAGCCACTTTCGAGATTCCCTACGGGTCCATCGAGCGTCCCACCACGCGCCGCACTCCCGCCGAGCAGGCCGAGTTTGAGGTTCCGGCCCTGCGCTGGGCAGACATCTCCGATGGCAAGCACGGATTCAGCCTGCTGAACGATTGCAAGTATGGGTATGACGCAAAAGGAAACGTGCTTCGGTTGTCGCTGCTGCGCTCGCCGGCGTGGCCCGATCCGCATGCCGACGAAGGTCATCATGACTTTACTTATTCTCTGTATCCGCATGGCGGGAGTTGGCGTGAGGCACAGAGTGTCCGTCGAGGATACGAGTTGAATTACCCTCCTTTCGCCATGCAAAGCGACAAGCACCAGGGCACGCTGCCCGCCGAGCACTCGTTTGTACAGGTTGAGGGTGACAACGTTGTGCTCACCGCCATGAAAAAAGCAGAAGATGACGATGCCCTGATTTTGCGCTTCTACGAGTGGGCCGGGAAAGAAAGCAATGTTAGGCTGCAGCTTCCTCCGGGCGCGCAGTCGGCATCCGAGACCGATCTAATGGAGAAGCCGACTGGGAAGTTGCCCGTTCAAAACGGCGCAGTTAGCGTACCTACGAAGCCCTACGAGATTAAAACTGTGAGAGTCGTGTTTGGCCCGCAGACGAGCGGGCAGGCAGCGCGAACGCGATGAGCTGCGGAGGCGGGTCTTCGAACCCGCCACGGACGGGTCAGAGACCCGGCCCTAGACTGCTGCAGACGGGTCATGATGGCTTCACCCGGTGCCGGCAGCCACACCGGAGGAGCTCCGTAGTTGGAGAAGGTCGACAGCGTGTCCTGGAGACTGGTAGAAGCGACATCGATGACGCCCATTTGCTGCGTTCGACCGGTAATCGCCCTAGGTTACTTTCCGGCGATTAGTCCAACTTTTCTCGGTCGAACGGCTTGCTATGCACGCCGTAGAGGGGGAGAACAATCACTTTTTCTTCATCCATGCCGATAGCAACGCTCAAGTCATTGCCGGCTTCGAATTCCAGCTGAAATTCACCAAAATCGTTGGTCGCAGTATTGGCGACGGGCAATACTCCCTTGAGTAAGCGCACCAGGACGCCTTGTGCAGCGAAGTTGCCAACCAGACCGCCTTGCGCGTTACGGCCCGCCTTGGCGCGATTCAGGACTTGCCCAACCAGCGAGATACGGTTCACCCCGCGTTGTGGTTCCAGGCGAAGATCGATGACGTAGTCGTCGGCTTCGTACAGGAACTGCCGGGCCGGGACGGCGCCTCGCAGACCTGCCGCAACAGGCTGAAGACTGGTATCGAGCACAAGACGTGCCCGCTTGCTGGCCTTGAGATCGACGGCAATCGTGGCAAACTGGCTCTTGGCCGCACGAACCGTATCCTCCGGCGGAGCGTAAGCGCTTTCTTGTTTTGCCACTGATGCAACCGCCTGCCAGATCAGCAAACTCGCCTGACATTTCCTGCAGCCATCATCTATGTGGCGCTGCATCGTCGCTCTATTGCTCGCCGCCACCAAATTCCTGGCAAAGTCCGACCAGGCCTCGTCACTGAAGTGTTTCACTCTACCTCCGCTTAGGGCGCAGAACCTGTTAGACCGTGGTTCGTCCGGAAAATATATTTCAATCTGCTAAAAGGGCACCAGGCGAGGGCCAAAAATATATGGATCCTAAGAAATAATTGATGCTCAAGTTTTCCCTACAAGGATGAACGGAGCCCATTGATAGGGATGGCTATGCCTCAAATCCAGCATGGCGGCGCGGAGAGCAGCCGGCTTCGCGTTCCCTTCGCTCAAGGGGCGGTAGAAGGGGCGCATGTACTCGGCCGTGCTCTTGTCGTGCACGCCCCACAGGCTGAACACTAGAGATTGCAAAGGCCCGGTTGTATTCGCCCGTGAGCAGCAGAGGCTGAATCGATCCGCTCAGCGTGCGGGCTACTTCGCTGATGTTGCCGAGAGCATCGAAAAGGGCAACGGCTTGCTGATGGAGATCTACGGCCTGCGCATTTTCGCCCTGCGCGTGTATTGGCTTTGGCGAGTCGCTTTCGCGAGCGATTCCTTGCCCTCCAGTTGTTTGGCGATGGCGAGCGCGGCTCCTGCCCGTCGGCGACATCGACCCACACCTGCTCTTACCTTATCGGCGATCTCCGAGATAATTTCGGGACGAACCAGCGTCCGGTGGTGGGCCAGAAATTTTTGGCGCTCGCCCTCATCAGCCAGGCCGGTCAGCTGCTTCAGCAGGTGCTCCCGGCTTTTCGTGCGGTGCGCTTCGGTCACTTGAAGCCCTTCTTCTCCAGAGCCTGACGCAACTTGCCCAGGCATCTTCCGCGGATGAAGCCGATCGACCCTGTGGCCAGGCCCAGTTCTTTGGCCACCACCTGGTACGGACGTGGCGGACTCTCGAAGAAGAGCATGGCAATCATGCGACGGCATCGTGGGGAAAGCCCGCTCATGGCTTCACGGACGAACTGTTCCTGCTGCAATTGATAGAGCATCTTCTCCGGGATATGGGCGCTGCTGCCCTCTTCCGATTTCAAATCAATATCGTCACCAAGAGACGTAAAACGGTCCTTCTCCCAGCGCAGGCACTTGTGGTAACTGGTCTGTATCAACCACTTGGGCAGAGCCTTGGGATCGCGCAACTTGGGCAGGTCCGCGAGCAGGTCGAGGGAAACGGCCTGAAAAATATCGGCTGCGTCGTCCCGCGAAAGACCGGACTTGACCGGAATAGAGAAGATGAGGTTCTTGTATTTATCGAGGAGGGCAGACCAGGCAGCCTGGTTTCCTTGGCAGCATTCGCGAACCAAGCGTTCGTCCGACCATGCTTTTTCCGGCGCACCTGATCTGGATTTCACGGCATTTCACCCAAGTCCGCCTGACGGCATCGGACCGTGTAATCAAGAAAAGGCGCCCCGTAGAAGCGGAGCACGAGGGCGGCGAGACCGGCCAGACGCATAGGGTTCACAGGTAAGAGCCCTAGACTGTAGCCGATTGTACCTATTGGTCTAATTGGTTGCTATCTGAAGTAACCAAGAGGATAATTGGCGCCGAAAGGTGCGGGGATGCTTTTCCCGCGGCGAGCGTCGGCAGCCGTAGGGAGAGCCGTCCCGGCATCACCCGCATACGTGAGGTCGGTCACAGCCAACAGTCCAATCAATAGGAAATCCTTTGTGGGAAGGCGCTGTGTTCGTATCCCGAGGCCGCGTCCGCTTGCCACGTGCAGACAGCTGCGTATCCTGCGTCAGCCAGTCCCATGATCTTTTTGCCGCGTCCGGACAGGCCCGTCAAGGAGCTCCCTAATGAACATCCGGCTTTCGATTCTTGTCCTGGTTCTGATTCCTGCCCTGGTAGTAGGCGGCTATGCGCTGACGAAGAAGCCCATGACCGCCCCGATCATCGTGATGCTGGGCGCCGTGATGATTTACTTGGGTTACACTCGCTACGCGCGCACGATCGACCGCGACATCATCCAGCCCGATACCAAAAAAGCAACCCCGGCGCGGCTCTACATGGACGGCGTGGACTTCATGCCCACCAGCCGCAACGTGCTGTATGGATATCACTTCAAATCAATTGCCGCGGCGGGACCAATCGTCGGTCCCATTGCCGCCGCGACACTATGGGGGTGGATGCCTGCCCTGCTCTGGCTTACGCTGGGCGTTACGTTCCTGGGATGGGCGAGCGACTACTCGGCCATCATGGTGGCGGTGCGGAATGACGGCAATTCCCTGTCGGCTATCGCCCACCGGCTCATCGCCCCTCGGGCGCGCGTGATCCTGTTCGTGTTCATATTCTTTTATCTGCTGCTGCTGGCGGGGGCATTCGTCGGCATCATGGCCGGAATCTTTGATCCTCGTGCTGACGTTCCCTTCGGCATCCTGATGCTGGCCGTGATGGGCCTGCTGATGGGCCAGATGCTTTACCGCTGGAAGATGGACCTGATCCTGGTGACCTTGCTGGCGGTGGTGGTCACGCTGGGCTCAATGGCAATTGGGGCCAAGGGAATCAGCGCAGTCAAGGGCACAACTCCTGATGGCAAGCCGGCTTCGGCGCTGGTGTTCGGCGGGCCGATCAACTCCATCGTTGAAAAGTTCAGCGACGGCATCAATCGCCTGAGCGGACGTCAACCTTTATATACCGTTGTCGACCCGACCAAGGCAGATCCAAGACTGGCCACGACGATAATCAACCCTGAAGGCAAGGTGGTGCCGAAGTATGTGGACCAGAGCGGCTCTATCAAGATGCTGCCCTCCTTCATTTTCTGGTGCCTGTTCGTCTTCGGCTTCTCGTAACTGGGAACCGTGCTGCCTATCTGGCGCTTCGCCCAGCCCACGAACTACATCGGGTTCTGGGTGACGTTCCTGACCATCGGATTGTCAGCCTTGGGTGGTGGTCGGCGGGTTGCGTGCCCTGCTCGGCAATCCCGACATGATCACGGCAGTGACCTTCCAGACCAAGGTCTTCTCCACCTGGATGCCGATGACACAGGCCAAGGATGCGGCCGGTAATCTCCTGCAAGCTCTACCCGCGATTCAACCGATATGGCCGATGCTGTTCGTGACCATCGCCTGCGGCGCGATTTCGGGCTGGCACTCGTTGGTCGGCTCAATCGGGACGGCGCGGCAACTGGAATACGAGACTGACGCTCTGCCGGTCGGCGGCGGCGGCATGTTCTCGGAGAACGCGCTGGCCCTGCTTTCGCTGATTGCGGTTTCGATTGCTGGTGGCGCAGGTGCAGGTGCGTTCGCGGCCGGCGTGGGCAAACTGCTTGGCATGGTCACCTTCGGCGCGATCCCACCCGCGTACGGAACGGCGCTCGGCTTTGGTGTCTTCGTGGTCATCGTGCTGACAATGGTGCAACACGTCTTCCGCGTGATGCGTGTGACACTGGGCGAGTGGCTGGGTGAAACCTGGGTGGGATTCAAGAACCCGCACATCGCAGCCATCATTTCCATGGCTCTGACTATGCTGCTGGTGGCGAGCGGAACCTGGATTTACCTGTGGCAGTTGTTCGGTGCTTCGAACCAGTTGATGGCGGCATTGAGCCTGCTGATCGTCAGTCTCTGGCTGAAGTCGGTGGGACGCAGCCCGCGCTACGCCTTCTGGCCCATGCTGTTCATGTATGTGACCACCATGGCAGCCATCTGTGTGACCGCTTACAACCTTTACGCCAGCATTCTGTCGAATCCGAAGATTGCGGCGCAGCCCATCAACAGCATTGGAGCGATTGCGATGATTCTGGTCTCGGCGCTGTTGTTCGTGGCCGCGATCATCATTGCTTATGATGCCTGGCACGCGTGGAGGCGGCTGACGCCGGCCGGCAAGGTCGTCCCCGCAACCGCCGCGGCCGACTAAAGACGTTCGGCAATGCGTTGCAGGGTTTGAAAGACGTTGCGAGCCGAGCGCCGTCGGAGGTGATCGAGGCGCCACTGCACCTCGAAGTTCGGTTCGGTGCGATGGACGGCAAGCCGCACCGGAGGGCAACCGTCCACGGCCGCTGCTGCGGCAAGTTCGGATGCAGCCGCCGATTGCTGGGGCGCATAGGCAACCAGCGGTGGCGAGACAGGTACGGGCGTCCAGTTATCTTTCTTGAGTTGACGCTCGCGTCCGTGGGTTGACCAAGCGGTGGTGTCCAGCAATTCGAGTTCTTGCCGAGGCTGGCTGCGCAGGATGCCGCGGAAGATAAAGAGGTCGCGTCGTCCACGCAAGCGGGCAGCAGCCCAGATAGGTGCTACGTCGCGAGGCTCGAGCACTACCAGGACGTCGGCCTGGCGGAAGGGCGGCTTGGCTTGCTGGATTTTAAGTTCGACCACAGACGATCCCAGCCAGCGCAGCTTGGTCTTCTCGCCGATGAGGGGAAGGCCGTCCTGCAGCCAGCGCATGGCGTCGTGGCCCTTGCGGACGTTGTAGTGGGTGCCAACGGCGAACCAACCGACGACAAAGATGACGACGATGATGAAGACGGCCAGGTTGAGGGACATGGAGCGTGACGCGAATCAGCCTGCATTATGGCACAGGGTGAGGAGCGTCGGACATCTGTGAGGGCATGGAGGAAGGCGGCGGCTAGCGACACATTTCGCAAGATCCGCGAGTTTCTCTACGGCATGTCCGCCTTTGAGTTCGAGCGGCAGGCGCTGGAAATCCGCGGCGAACTGGAGTCGGCATTCATGCTGATCACTTTAGGCGACATGCTGGGCGTGCCGGTGGTCCCGCCGATTTACTCGCTAAGGATTCTGCCGTACGTAGTGCCTAACATCAAAGCTTGGAAGCGGCGCGTCTCGCCGGAACGAGATTTGGCGGATAAGGAAGAGTTTCATTTGCATGGAGTGTGAAGAAGAAAGGACCTGGTAGTTAGGAGCCAGCAACGGTAAAAATCGCCGACTCCTAACTACTAACTACTAACTCCTGACTACTGGAGACTTTATGGCAGACGAACCGAAAGAAGAAAAGCAGGGCCTGTTCAGCAAGATCAAGGAAATCGCGTACGGGATGAGCGCGCACGACATGTCGCGCTATGCCATGCGCACGCGCGCCAGCATGGAGCACCTGTTCATCCTCATTACTATGGGCGATTTGATTGGTGTGCCCATCCTGCCGCCTTACTATTCGCTGCGGCTGCTGCCATACGTGGTGCCCAACATTGCCACCTGGAAGCGGCGCATGCTGCGTGAAAAGGACGTTTCGGACGCGATGTTCTGATCGAGCAGTTTAAGCAGTAATCATAAAAGGACTGGATCATGTCACTTAAAGAGACGTTCGAACAAAATAAGGACAGGCGTTACATCATGTTCGGCGGGAAAGGCGGGCTGGGTAAGACCACTTTTTCGGCCGCCACCGCCTTCTGGCTGGCACAGCAGGGACACAAAGTGCTGGTGTTCTCGGTCGATCCCCAAGCTTCCCTTAGCGACATCTTTCAGAAAGATATTTATGGCAAAGGTCCTGTCAAGGTCATGGATAACCTCTTTGCCCAGGAGATCGACGCCGACAGTCACATTCACGCTTATCAGAACGAGATTCGCAAGAAGATCACAGACATGTACGGGCTGGAGCAGGTGCCGGAAGAAATCGAGCACTATATCCAGGCTGCATCGGCGGAACCGGCCATGGAAGAGTCGGCCATTTTCGACGCGGTCGTAGACATCGTTGTCGGCGGCGACTACGACTACTACATCTATGACCTGGTCCCGCTGGGACACGCGCTTTATTACCTCTCCATGGCCAAGGTTTACGACGAGTGGATTAATCGCATCACCAAGCTGCGTGAGGAAATGCGCGAGCATGAGGAGATGGTGGCGCGCATCAAGCGGCAGAAGAGCACGGAAGAAGATCACATTTTGAGCGAGTTGCAGTACATCAAGAACCGCATCAACCAGTCCTCCAGCATTCTCACCGACCGGCAGAAGACGGCATTCTTTTTTGTGGTCGTGCCCGAAGAGATGATCATCCTCGACACGTCGAAGGCAGCGCAGCTGTTCTCCAAGTTCGACGTGCCGATCGCCGGCTACGTGGTCAACCGGGTGCTGCCAGCGGATCTGGTCGGCAAGGGTATTCCGGCGTACCTGCAAAATCGCATGAAGATGCAGGGCCGCTACCTGGAAGAAATTGACAAGACGTTCGGCAGCCAGGTGATTGCCCGGGTGCCCGAGTTGGAACGGGACGTCACGGGATTACCCATGATCGAAAAGCTGGCCGGGTTGATGTACGGGAACGGGAGACATTGACATGTCGGAGATCAAGCAGAATTTGACGGAATTTGTGGGAGTGCATCCCAAGCTGAAGTTCCTGTTTTTCGGTGGCAAGGGCGGTGTGGGGAAAACAGTGATGGCGGGCGTCACGGCTATGCAAATGGCGCAGCAGGGCCGGCGTACTATCCTGGCTTCCACCAACCCGGTGCACAGCCTGAGCGGGTTGCTCGATCAGAACGTCTACGGCCAGCCGACGGCGGTCAAAGGCGTCCCCAACCTCTGGGCTTACGAGATCGACACCAAAGAGACCATCGAGCGGTCTAAGCAGGACATCAAAACCAAGATCCGCTGGTTTCTAAAATTTGCGGAAATTTCCACGCAGGCGGACGCCTTCGTGGAAAGCGCCACCATGAATCCCGCATTCGAAGAATCGGCGATGTTCGAAAACATGGTGGACCTTATGTTCAAGAACCAATACGACGTCTACGTGTTCGACACCGCGCCCACGGCCAACGCCCGCCTCCTGCTGGGCATGAGCAAGGTGTATTCGATGTGGGTCAACAAGATGGTGAAGTCGCGCGAAGAAGCGCAGTCACTGCGCGAGCTGTTCTCCTTCACCAAGAAAAAAGAAGCGGACCCGCTGATGGAGTACCTGCTGTCCTTCCGTGAACGCATCGGCCACGCCCGCGAATTGCTCACTGACGCCGAGCAGACCGCCTTCTTTTTTGTCACGCTCCCGGAAGCACTCCCCATCGCCGTGATCAAGCGCTTCATCAACTGGTTCCACGATTTCGGGATTCCGGTGGGTGGGGTGGTGGTAAATATGGTGATCCAGAAGGACCAGGTGCGGCCCGATTCACCCGAGTTCGTGAAGAACCGGGTGGCTATGCAGGATTCCTACATGCAGGAGATCTGGCGCGACTTCGACAACGTCCGCGCTGTGCTGCCGCTGTTCGACGATGAGGTGCGCGGTACTCAGGCTCTGAAGATGGTAGCCGAGCGTGCGTTCCCGCAGGCGGTTACGATCAGGTAGTTTCGGAAAGAAACATTCACCGCAGAGATCGCTGAGAACGCAGACGCAAGAAGATCTCAGCGAACTCCGCGACCTCGGCGGTTAAATGTAAATTCCTACCGAGTCTGGATGGATTCGAGGTACTGAGTCAACGCTTGGATTCGGGCATTGACTTCCGCCTCATCGGTGTTGCTCGCCGTCTTGAAGGCTGTACCCCAGACGGGCATCTCCTTGGACCCGTGTCCGGTGATTCCCCCGCCCCACTTGATGACCTGGTAGATATCGCCTTCGGGGAACCTGCCTCCCTTCCGCTTCGCCAGCACAGTGAGGTTCGGCGGGCGGACTCTGAGTGCAGGCGCTGCCGGTCCGTCGCCCTTGCCCTCTGCCCCATGGCAACTGGCGCAATAGGCGGCATACGTTTCAGCACCGCTGATGGGGTGGCTAGCAGTGGAAGGACTTGGCTGCGCTGACTTTTGCGGGCCGCTGCAGGCTATCGAGACGAGGAGCACAACAACGATTGGAATTCCGCGTATGATGACTGGCCTACCCATGCGGGGATAGTCCTCCGCTTCAGAGCAACCTGATAAGCATCGCGCGCCACGACTGTTCCCGCAATGACAAAGATCATGCGCCTCCGTCTGTCGCGACCAGAGGGAAGCGCAATCACGTGATGAGGATCAATGGCGTAGGGCATCCCCGGAGAAATCCGATCGCGATAATGCAACCCAATCATTACTTGGGAGCGCCAGGAAAACAGGCAAACAAGTATCGCCCGGGCGCATTGGCCCACGATGTTGGGCTTTCCACTAGAATAAATCTACACGAATTTCGCTTCGCATGGCTTTACTCGAGAAAATCCGTACCCTGCCCACCGCTGCCGGCGTGTACCTCTACAAGAACGCCGAAGGCCAGGTCATTTACGTGGGCAAGGCCAAGAACCTGCGCAACCGGGTCAGCTCCTATTTTCATGAAGCCAGGGTGGAGGACGCCAAGACCGGCACGCTGGTGCGCGAGGCTGTCGATGTTGACTACATTGTCGTCGCCAATGACAAGGAGGCGCTGGCGCTCGAGAACAATCTCATCAAGCAGAAGAAGCCCCGCTTTAACATCCTGCTGCGCGACGACAAGACCTATCCTTATGTGAAACTCACGCTGGGTGAAGGCTATCCGCGCGTGTATGTGACGCGTCGGCTCAAGAAAGATGGCAGCGCTTACTATGGGCCGTACTTCCCCGCCAATCTCGCGTACCGTATTGTGGACTTGATCCACCGGCACTTTCTGATTCCATCCTGCCAGGTAGACCTGACGCGCACCCACCCGCGGCCCTGCTTGCAGTATTACATTCGACGCTGCCTGGGACCGTGCGTCGCAGGCCTGACGACTGCGGATGTCTACCTGGAAGCGGTGCGCGACGTGAAACTGTTCCTGGAAGGCCGGCAGACTGATCTCTCGCGCTCTTTGCATGAACGCATGGCGAAGGCTGCCGAGAACCAGGAGTACGAGCGGGCAGCGAAATATCGCGACCTGATTTCGACTGTCGAACAGCTGCAGGAAAAGCAGCGCATCACTTCGGTCGAGGGCGATGATGCCGATGTCTTCGGATATCACTACGAAAATGGCATGCTGGCCGTGAATCTGTTCCACATGCGGGGCGGGAAGGTGCTGGATCGGCGGGAATTTTTCTGGGAAGATCTGCCGGAGTTCGCACCACCACAGGTGTGGGCCCAGGTCTCCGACCCGGGTGAGGCAGGTCCGAGACCTGCCTCCACACAGCCGGGCTTCCATCCCGGGGAGTTCTTCTCTGCCTTACTGAAGCAGCTCTATATCGGCCAGCCCTACGTACCCCGCAATATTTACGTTCCGGTTGAATTCGAGGATGGCACGATGTTGGAGGAACTGCTTTCCGAACAACTGGCGGCGGCAGGTGCGCGAGCCACGCGAGTTCAGATCATTATTCCTCAGCGTGGTGAGAAACGCTCTCTGATCGACCTGGCGGGAAACAATGCCAGGCAGTCTTATGATCAGCGCTTCCGGGTCATGAAGCCCAACATGAAGGCGATCCAGGAGGCCCTGCAGGATGCGCTCGGCCTGCCCGAGTTGCCACGGCGCATTGAGTGCTTTGACATTTCACACATCCAGGGTGCGGAGACGGTCGCTTCCATGGTGGTTTGGGAAGATGGGCAGATGAAGAAATCCGACTACCGGAAGTTCATCATCAAGGGCGTGGATGGGGTCGACGACTTCGCCTCAATGCGGGAAGTGGTGACTCGCCGGTATAAACGTATTCAGGAAGAGAAAAGGAAGATGCCAAGCCTGGTGCTGATCGACGGCGGACTCGGTCAGTTGCATGCAGCAGCCCAGGCGCTGGATTGGCTGGAGACCATCAACCAACCGCTGGCGGCCATCGCCAAGCGCGAGGAAATCATTTATGTCTACGGGCAGGAAGATGAACCTGTGGCGCTGGATCACCACTCTCCGGTACTGCACCTCGTGCAATTGATTCGCGATGAAGCGCACCGGTTCGCGGTGACGTTCCATCGCAAACGTCGCCAGATGCGGGACCGCTCGACAGAATTGATGGAGATCCCCGGCGTAGGCCAGAGCACCACACGTCGCCTGCTGGAGCACTTTGGCAGCGTGCAAGCGGTGCGGCAGGCCGACGCAGCGGCGCTGTCGGCTGTGGTCACACGCTCGCAAGCTGAGGCGATCCTGGATCATTTTAGGAAGTGAGCGGTAGGGCCGCGGTCAGACGCAAGGTGTAGCGCCGGTGTCCCGCCAGCATTCGGAAGGGCATGGATCTATGGATCAGATGAACAAACTTTTATTAGTTCTTCTCCTCGTTCTCGCGAGCCTCGCTGTCGCTGAGCAGAACACGTCTCAAAGTGCACCTACCCCAGGCTCTCAGGAAGAAAAACATCTCCACAACATCCGCCAACTTACGTTTGGCGGCCAGAATGCCGAAGCTTACTTTTCGGCGGATGGCAAGAAGCTGATCTTCCAGTCGACGCGCGACAATCTGAAATGCGATCAGATCTTCACCATGAACCTGGACGGCTCGGATGTCCGCATGTTATCGAATGGCAAGGGCCGGACGACGTGCGCTTACTTTTATCCGAATGGCAAGAAAATTCTGTATTCCTCAACCTACCTGGGCGGAGCCGATTGTCCTCCCAAGCCGGACTATTCCAAGGGATACGTCTGGGCGGTGTATTCGAGTTTTGACATTTTCACCGCCAATCCAGACGGCTTGAACCTGAAACGCCTCACCACCACGCCTGGCTATGACGCGGAAGCAACCATCTCAAATGATGGCAAGAAAATCGTTTTCACTTCCCTACGCAACGGCGATCTCGACATCTACACCATGGATGCCGACGGCTCGCATGTGAAGCAATTGACCCACGAGCTGGGTTACGACGGCGGACCGTTCTTCTCACCCGATGGCAAATGGATTGTTTATCGCGCCCATCATCCCAAGACGGAGCAGGAGATTCGCGATTATAAGGAACTGCTGGCGCAGAACCAGATCCGACCCACTTATCTGGAACTGTGGATCATGAAGTCCGACGGAAGCGATAAACGCCAGATCACGAACCTGGGCGCCGCCAGTTTCGCGCCCTCTTTCTTTCCCGAGGGCAAGCGGATCATCTTCGCGTCGAATGTGGGCTCGACTGGCGGCATGGGCAACTTCGAGCTTTATGCCGTGACTACAGATGGGACAAACCTAGAGCGAATCACCTACACGGACGGTTTTGATGGGTTCCCGATGTTCAGTCCCGACGGCAAAAAACTGGTCTGGGCTTCCGGCCGCAATGGCAAAGTACCGCACGAAACAAACATCTTTATCGCCGACTGGGCCCCGTAACTGCTTTGCTTCGCTCCACCTGGAGCTGGTTAGACAAAAGTGAAAAGGTTCTACTCTCAAATTTTCTTGACCCGCTACTCCCCTCTGGCTGTGCTCGGAAAAAAATCAGCGCTTCGCTAATCAAGCAGCAATACCAGCTCTATACACTTTCACCTCAGGAGTATTGTCCTCATGCGTTGTACTCCATGTGCAGTCCTTGTGTTGGCAGTTTTGTGTGTCCCGGGCTTTGCTCTGCCTGCTTTCAATCATGTTGTCATAGTCGTGGAAGAGAATCATAACTACCCAAGCGTCATCGGCAACAGTTCCATGCCCTACCTCAACAGCCTGGCTAAGAAGTACGGGTTGGCCACGCAGTATTACGCCAACACCCATCCCTCTATCGGTAACTACTTCATGCTGGCGACCGGGCAAATGATTATTACCAACGACAGTTTTAGGGGGACGGTGACAGCCGACCACGTGGTGCGGCACCTACTCACTGCCGCGAGACGTGGAAATCGTACGAAGAGGGCCTGCCTTATGCCGGCTACATCAGTCCCGACACGGGCAGCTAGGTCCGGAGGCACTGTCCGCTTTCCTATTTTTCTGACGTAGTCAACAGTTCAATCCAGAAAATGAACCTTGTGCCGTTCAGCCAATTCGCCAAGGAGCTGGCGAACAATACCCTGCCGGCCTATTCCTTCATCACGCCCAATATTTGCAACGATGCCCACAACTGCACGTTGGCAACGGCGGACAATTGGCTGAAGACGCATATCAATCCGCTGATCCAAAATCCATCGTTTCAGAACGGCTTGCTGATCATCGTGTTTGATGAATCAGCCAATGACAACACGCATGGGGGCGGCCGAGTGGCCTGGGTGGCGATCAGTCCCATGCATTCCAAGGCTGCGTACAAGCCCGTGACGCTCTACCAACATCAGAACACTTTGCGACTGATGCTGCAGGCATTGGGACTGGCCAGCTATCCGGGCAAGGCGAGTGCAACGTCCAACGTGTCGGAGTTCTTCAAGTAAGAAGATAGGGTAGGCACAAGCGCTCTCGCCTGCACGTTTGATAAGTAGGGAAGGAGGGGCGAGGAGGCCTGTCCCTCCATTTTTCGTTTACTCTGTTGGCAGGATAGCGGTCTGCGGCTTCTTGCCGGCTGTCGAACACTGTTTCACCGCGTTTGGGTTCCAGTCAGAGGCTTTGAAGCGGCCTGTCGTGATGATGCGCGTTGGTATCCCTTCCAAGTCGGATGGGATAGCACGGTGCGGCTTGCCACGCTCCACATAAATAACGATGACGGGCTGACCGGGCGTGCTGCCGGTCCCGATGCCGACGGCCAGTACCGCGGGATCGCTCATCAATTTGGTCTCGTGGCGCTCTTTGACAGCAATGGCGGCGGGCACGGCGGCCTGAAAAAGTTGCTGCTGCGCGCTAGCCAAGACCGGTCCCGGTTGCGCCGCCAAACCCGTGCAACCGGACACTTGATGCGGAGCAACGCCGACGATGGTCGCGGCGTTTGTGCCGCTTTTGAAAGCGTCGAGCACTTGTTGGATCGGGTTTCCCACGGCGGCTCCGCTGTTATCTCCTGCGTACAACAATGCCAACGGCTGGGCAGTGGTCGAGTCCACGATGAGGGAACCCGAATCGCCGGCATCGGAGAAACTTGGACTGGTAATGACCTGATTGTTATACGTGACTGTTTTTGTGGTAGCTCCGCCACAGCTCGTTGAGTAGTCAACCTGCACCGACACGTTTGTCCCTTGGACCGTGCCACAGCTCAGACCGGTAGTGCGCCCGCTTTTGGCGATGGACATATTCAGGACGGGGGCAGCCACCGTATTGGCCGGGGCCGCAGGTTGAGGAACTCCGCCACTAACGGCACCCAGCTGAAGAATCGCACCTGTGGTATCGACTTGTCCGGTAACGATTTGGGCGATGGCAGCATCCACGCCTCCGTTCTGGAGTGGGGCCGCCTGCGTAAAGGTGGCGACAAACGTCGCGGGATGGCAGCCGCTGTCGACTAATCCGGGCTGATCCACAGGTTCGCCAGCCGTCGCTTGTCCGCTGCGCGCCAGAACGTGATTGTTGCTCAGAATGTAATACGTAGGAGGGCTGCCGCGAGCGACCAGCGCGCCCAGCGTACCGGAGCAACATACTTTGGTGGTTTTATCGTTCTCATTCCCGCCGGAAGTACCCAGCGCGACGGGCGCCGCCTCGGTCTTCTGATTGATGGTCACGTCGCCAATCCTGACGGCGGCTTTTCCCGACTGAGTGGGGTCCGCCTGTGAGACAGCACTGACGGTCACGCTCGCTGGGTTGGGGATAGCAGCCGGGGCGGTGTAAAGACCGGCGTTATCAATTGTCCCGACCGTGGTATCCCCGCCGGGTGTTCCGTTTACGTCCCACGTCACGGCCGTGTTGCTCTGCCCGGCTAGGCTAGCGGTAAATTGCTGCTGTGCGCTAAGGTTCACCACGGCCTGGGGTGGAGTCACGCTAACGGCCACGGTAACGGTAACGCTGGCCGATGCTGATTTCGTGATGTCGGCCTGCGATATCGCACTTACGGTCACGGTTGCGGGACTAGGTATATTGGCCGGTGCGGTATACAGTCCGGTAGTAGAAATTGTTCCGGTTTTGTCATTTCCACCAGCGACCCCGTTTACTCTCCATGTAACCATCGTGTTCGTTGCATTTGTCACCGTCGCCAGGAAGGCAACAGTGCCTCCCACCGGGACTCTCTGGCTGGTAGGAGAAACGGTGATCGTAACCGGCGGAGGAGGAGGCGAGCCGCCGCCGCAATTCGGCAAGACCAAGGCCGACAGTATCGTCGCGGTCAGCAGGAAGTCCCGCCTGCGCATGATTACCTCCGAAAATGCCTTACGGTAAGGCTAGTAGTCTGATCCGAGTAGAACGGCGATGAAGTGGTCACCGAATACGAAAGTCAGGCGCTGGCATCGTTTGGATCCGCCAAAATAATCTGAGTTGAATATGTGCAATCGTAGCCTGCCCTGTGATTACGAGTCAATCTCCGTGTCCAGTACGGCTTCCAGCCCAAAGGTACATGGTCTACCGCCAGCGATCAATCAGGTCCCACCAGGCTAACCGCATCCACTCATAAAAGGTGCTCTTGGCCCACTCCCGACGCTTCCACCATTCGAAACCGAATTCAGCCGGATCATGGGCAGCGGCCACGCTGAAGCTCAGGTCTGAAAACTCGTGGCGAAACATGCTAAGGGCACGCCGAGTGTGGAAGTCCGAAGTAACCAGCAAGACGCTATGAGCACCTAGCGGTTTAAGGCAGCGACCGGCCTCGAGCGCCTCCTCCCGGGTAGAGAGGCCTTGGGTGGGACAAATAACGATTTGGGGTGCCTGGGGCAGGCCTTGCACCCAGCGTTCGGCGAGTTCCTCCACTCGCCATTGGTAAACGCGATCGCGGGCGGGAGCATCCAAGACCAATTTTGAGCCGTATCCATGGCTGAGCAATTCCAACCCGCGAACTGGCCGGTAATTGGTCTCGCCGGCAATAACCAGGATGGCATCGGACTGTCGTGGATCGTCGATCACGAGCCAGCGCCCGGCGTTGGCGGCGAAGGCAAGCAATGTGACGATTGCGAGGGCGCAAATAAAGATGCGACGTTTCTTCATCCTCTCCCTGACCATGCAATGTGGTGAGGCAGATCCGTGACCCTGCCTGGACGGGCCAAAGACCGGGCCCCTACGCGGATTAATGGTATCTGAATCACTTTTCACTCGACTTACCGCTCGAACTTCGGGCCAGTCAGTGTGCTAGGATTACCTTTTTACTGCCTACTCTTATGACCACTCCTGCGATGACATCTGCCCTCTCCGAAGAACTCAAGAGCAAGATCGAAACCCGCCGCGCTAATGTGGCCGTCATTGGCATGGGCTACGTAGGCCTGCCGCTGGCGCTCCTGTATATTGGCCAAAAATTTCCTGTGACCGGCTTTGATATCGATCGGAGCAAAGTCGACACCCTCAATGAGGGTGGCTCTTATATTTACCGTATTGAAACGTCAGAGATTAAGGGCGCGCTCAGCCGTGGTTTCTCCGCCACCTCAGAGTATGCGCGGCTTACCGGGATGGATGCGGTCATCATCTGCGTCCCTACGCCTCTTGATGAATACCACGAGCCAGACCTCAGCTACATCCGGGCGACGGCCGAAGCCATTGCTCCTCATCTGCGGGCAGGGCAACTGGTGGTTCTGGAAAGCACGACCTACCCGGGAACCACGGAAGAAGTGTTGATCCCGATTCTCGAGAAAAACAACCGCCATGGTCTCAAAGCAGCACGCGGCGGAGAGCCCACAGCGCAGGAGTTCTTCGTTGCCTTCTCGCCCGAGCGGGAGGATCCGGGCAATACCAGCGTGGCGCGGCGGGATATTCCCAAGGTGGTGGGCGGACTCGATCCGCAGACGGCAGACTTGGCAGCCGCATTGTACGGTTCGATCTTCAACCGCGTGGTGCGGGTCTCATCACCGGCAGCGGCCGAGATGACCAAGCTCCTGGAGAATATCTATCGCTGCGTGAACATTGCGCTGGTCAACGAGCTCAAGATGTTGTGCCTGCGCATGGGCTTGGACATCTGGGAAGTCATCGACGCTGCTTCGACCAAGCCGTTTGGGTTTCAGGCGTTTTATCCTGGTCCCGGCCTGGGCGGACACTGCATTCCCGTAGATCCCTTCTACCTTTCCTGGAAAGCAAAGGAATTTGATTTCCGCACGCGCTTTATCGAGCTGGCAGGTGAAGTCAACGTGGCCATGCCGTATCACGTCATCGCCTCAGTTATTAACGCACTCAACCGCCAGAAGAAGCCATTGAATGGCGCGCGCGTACTGGTGCTTGGGGTTGCGTATAAGAAGGACATTGACGATCTGCGGGAGTCGCCGGCCTTAACCATCATCGAACTGCTGCAAAAAGAAGGCGCAGAAGTTTCTTATCATGATCCCTACTTCCCTTTCATCGGCAAAGGCCGCAAATATGACCTGCAAATGAAGCGCGCCGAACTTCAGACCCTGGGACAATACGACTGTGTGCTGATCGTGACCGACCACTCCGACTATGATTACAAGCGCATCGTGAAGGAGTCCCAACTAGTGGTGGACACGCGTAACGCTACGCGCGGCATCCACAGCCCGAACATCGTACGTTGTTGAGAAAGTCGAACCAGCACCTATTGAGTCCAAAGAACATTTCCCAATTTGGGGAGATTTGCTTCCGAAACAGGTAATTTTTGGCCGCGCCGTCCTCGAGCGTTTGCTAGGAATGTTTGCCGCCAAGGCAAGTAGCTGGTTCCGAAACCCTTAGCAATGCGGCCGTGCTCCAGAAGTTGGCCTTACGCGTGCTGCCTAAGGAGCGAGTTGTGCTGTCTCCCAGATGCGAAGCCCGATGCCGTGGCGGTGTCCGGGCAGGAATCTGCCAAGAGGCATCAATTCAGAGTAGCTGATCATCTCAGGTAAACATGGGCACAGACGTAAATGCGGGCCTGTTTTCTCTCTTGCCCGAGCCTAAATCCCGTTGGAGAGAGTTTTCCTTCAGCTATGGGATTGAAGTTGTGGCTGTGTCATTTGTACTCACACTGAGTATCCTAAGACCCCAGCTCATCACTGACACCGCGCGAAATTATAAGATCATCTCCCTGGTGCCCACTCCGCCAGCGGTAAATCATCAGCCGGCGCCGGTGCGAATCATTGAGCGGCCCAAGGTAGTTGCCGAGCTGAAGACACCGATTCCAGACAACCTGCGCCTGATTGCACCGAAGCCAAAACCCCCACTACGGGAGGAAGTCGCACCTAAGGCGGAACTTGCGGCGGGAAAAACGCCCATGCTCACTGATAAGCCATTCATTCCACATCAGTTGGTCCGCACCAACGTATTCTCAACAGGAAGCTCGGCCGTCCCCACCATAGCGGCTGCGCCGCAGAAAGTGCAGACGGGCGGGTTTGGCGACCCCAACGGCGTGCCGGCGTCGGAAAATCGCGGGAGAACCGTAAACATCGCGCAACTGGGTTCCTTCGATCTGCCCGCAGGGCCGGGATATGGGAATGGGACCGGCGGCGCCCGGGGAGTCAAGGGCGTAGTTTCCAGCGCCGGCTTTGGTAACGGCTTAGCGACCGGCGACGGGTCCGGGCGCATTTCGGCGTCGCGCGGAACGGTGCGACAGGGTGGCTTCGGAGATGCCGAACCGGTTGCCGCTCAGGCTCGCGCCCGTGTCCCAGACGTTGGCAAGCCGAAACTGACCCCGGCAGAGATTCTGTCCAAGCCGACTCCGGCATATACCGAAGAGGCCAGAAGATTACGCATCGAAGGCGAAGTAGTTCTGGAAGTCGTTTTCGGAGCATCGGGCAAGTTGCACGTGGTGCGGGTAGTGCGCGGTTTGGGCCACGGACTAGACGAAAATGCGGTCCGCGCTGCGGAACAGATTCGCTTTAAGCCGGGGCTGCGGGAAGGCCAGCCTGCAGATTCCACCGCCATACTGCACATCATTTTTCAGCTGGCTTAGAATTTTCAAAAAGGGACTATGAGCAGTTTCAAAAGTTTCTTCCTGGTTTCCACCATTGTGGCCAGCTGTGCGGTCTGGTCGCTTGCGCAAGATGGCTCGGCCAACCACCCGTCGGCTTCCGAAATCAAGCAACCCGAGAAAGCGGAGCCTGAGCCTGCGGACCTGCGTGTGCAGCCGCCGCCCACTCCGTTGTCTCCGGCCTCCTTCGACGCGGTGGTCGATCGCGTAATCGAGCGGGAGCATTTCTTTCTCAGCCAGATGCGGAAGCTGCATCCATTGATTGAGACGTACATCCAGAACACGCGGAGGGACCAGGAATTAGGCGAAGTTCCATCCAGCGATCATTATTTTCTTGGACGCCTGGAGGTAAGCAATGGAACTGGCGATGACTCGTTTTTGGGGCAGCCCGGTTTTGGAAGCCGGTTCTTGAGCAAGCTGACTACTCTTTATTCGCTCAAGTTCCTGCCTCTGGGATTTGCGCAGATGGTGATCCTGGATTCGGATTTCCAGCGCAAATATTACGACTTCCGCTATGTCCGCCGCGAATTTTTGGGGCAAGTACGCTGTCTCGTCATCGACGTTCAACCTAAGCCGCACTCGGGCAATGGCCGGTTTGTGGGGCGCGTCTGGGTAGAAGATCAGGACTACAACATTGTGCGCTTCAACGGTACCTACGCGCCGCGGCCCAGATACAGCTACTATCTGCACTTCGACAGCTGGCGCTTAAATCTGCGGCCTGGCGTGTGGCTGCCGGCCTATATCTACAGTCAGGAAACCGATCTCAAATACCGGGGCTCGCAAACGCTGCGGTTCAAGGCGCAGACCCGGCTCTGGGGATATGACCTGCAGCGGCTGGCCCATGATGAAGAATTCACGCAAATTGTGGTAGACGAACCTGAGAGCGTGCATGACCAGAGCGAGTCGGCCCAGGACGCCGCGCCGGTTCAGGCACAGCGGCTTTGGCAGCGGCAAGCGGAAGAGAACACCCTGGAAAGGCTGCAGAAAATTGGCCTGCTCGCGCCGCCCGGTGAAGTGGATAAAGTGCTGCAAACGGTCGTCAACAACCTTGAAGTCACGAATAACCTTGATGTTCAGCCTGAAGTGCGCTGCCGGGTGTTACTGACTTCGCCGCTCGAATCGTTCACCATTGGGCACACCATCGTGCTCAGCCGCGGGATGGTGGACGTGCTGCCCGACGAAGCATCGTTGGCCATGGTGCTCGCTCATGAATTGGGACACCTGGTGTTGGGCCATGAAATCGATACCAAGTTCGCGTTCAACGACAAGCTGTTCTTCCCCGATGACCAGACCTTTGAACACCTCGGCTTCGGGCACGGTCCGGAAGAGGAAGAGGCGGCGGATAAGAAGGCGCTGGGTTTTCTGCAGAACTCTCCTTATAAAGACAAGTTGAGCAATGCGGGATTGTTCTTACGGGCTCTACAGGAGCGGGCGCCTGAACTCAAGAGCCTGATCCGGCCACACTTGGGAGACCGCGTGGGTAGCAAGAACAGCGTGCGCATGGCAGACCTGCTTATATCAGCTCCAAGACTGGACGAGCGACGCATAGATCAGATTGCGGCTCTGCCCTTAGGAGGACGCGTCAAGCTGGATCCCTGGAGCAATAAGATTGAATTAATCAAGACCAAGCCCGTGGCCTTGAATTCTCCGCGCGAGAAGATGCCCTTTGAGGTGACGCCATTCTTCCCCTATTTGACCCGACTTCAGGACAACCCTGCTGCACCCCAGAAAGCAGCTCTCACGGAGCGTGTCGAATAGAGGTCCCTCGGCACACTGGTGCGAGAGGATGGAGAAGGTTTCTTAGGATCACGCTACGGAGTGACACGGGGAGGCATAGCCGGAGGCAGCCTTCCTGAAGAGCTGTCCTACTGAATACCGCTGGCGACTCCTGAAAAGACCGCGTTGGCACTGGAACCAATGAGGCGGACCGTACCGATCACGATCACTAATATAACTGCCAGCATGACGGCGTATTCGGCGATGTCCTGACCGGCTTCCTCCGACCAAAATTGAACTAGCAAATCTGCCACGGCAGGGCTCCTTAGCTCTAACAACTCTAACGGCGCCGGACAGCGACAAGGAGGGCGAAAATGAATATAGAACTGTGCACGCCCAGCTTCCCGTTATTGAGCTAATGGTAGTTTTCCCGCAGGGGGTCCGCCAATGGCCCACTGGTGACCCCCCATGGCACGAAAGTGGTACATGGGCCGATCCGGAAAATCGACCCAAACAAACCGGGCTAATGGACGCTGATTAGCGGCAAAGACTGATTTACGGCAAAAAGGGCCAGTTCCAAGCGGGTCGAAACCCCAAGCTTATCGAAGATATTGCTCAAGTGATGCTTTACGGTATCTTCGCTAATCTTAAAGTATTCAGCGATTTCCTTGTTGGCGAAGCCGGCCACCACGGCGGAGACGATCTCCAGTTCTCGCGGCGTAAGCCCAAACTTCTTCTGCCGTGCGTCTTCCCCCGATGCCTGCATCAGGCTCTGCAGATACTGCACGAGGTTGGAAACGCTTTGCCGGGCCACCCAGTATTCGCCGGCCATGACCGTGTGAATAGCCTTGAGTAGAAGTTCGGTAGCTGAATCTTTCAACACCACGCCGCGGGCGCCCAGTTGCAGGGCTTCAACAATCTGGCCCTTTTCCGCAGCCGCCGTGAGCAAGATGACGCGCACGGAGTTCGCAGAACTTGCCGTACTCAGCTCACGCAGCGCCTCCAAGCCCGGGTACTTGGGCATGGCCAGGTCGAGCAGCATGATATCGGGCTTGAGCTGGCGGGCCAGCTTGACTGCCTCGGCGCCGTCCTTCGCCTCTCCAATAACTTTGAGGTCAGACTCCGCCTCCAGGAGGCGGCGCAGGCCGTCCCGAAAAATGGGGTGATCATCGGCAATGACGATGCGAATCGGCTGGGCTTTCCTATCCATGAGCGGCTTCCTGCTCTTGCGGCACAGTAATCTCCAGGCGCGAACCACGGCCCGGATTTGATTCTATCGTGAGTTCTCCATCAATCAAACGAACTCGTTCCTTAATTACGACTGGGCCTTTGCGCACCTCGTCTAATTGGACCTGGGAAAGACGCCCGGTGAAATCAAAGCCCCGGCCATCGTCCTCAATCGTAAGCTTCCAATGGTTGTGATCGGAGGAAAGCCGCACCATTACCTGGCGGGCCTTGCTGTGCTTGCGCACGTTCACCAGCGCCTCCTGGACGATGCGGGTCAGTTCGCGGCAGGTGCGGGCAGGCATGCCCGTGGGTTCCAGATCGAAGACAAAGCGCGCCGAAATTCCGGTCTCGCGCTGGAATCTTTCCACGGTGTCGTTCACGAAGCTGGGCAGCTTGCGGGCGTCCACGTCAATGGATTTCATCTCCTGCATCAGTTCGCGCAGCTTCAAAATCTCTTCGCGCAGCAAACCCTGGATACGGCCCAGTTCCCCCGAGATTCGCGGCGATTCGCCCGCGGATTGGCGGCGCAGAACATCGACTTGCATCTCCATGGAAATCAGAGACTGGACTGCGCCGTCGTGGAGTTCGCGAGCCACGCGCGCCCGCTCCACCGCTCCGGCGCGGAGGCGCAGCCGGCGCAAGAGAAAAACGTTGTAGACTGCCGGACTGACCTGGCGAATCAGTTCCTGTAAGAAGCGCAATTCTTCCAGCCGGTCGCCGGTCAGGAGGGGATCGAAGAGAAAGATGCGCCCCCACCATTCCCGGCCCAAAGTGAAGGACACCGAAACAACCGCCTGGAACTTATGGCGGGTGCCTAACCGATCCACAAACTCGGAGGAGAGGCTGCGTTCCCGCACACCGTCCGGGTCCAGACCGATCAGCTGAAAGCTTCCGCCGTTGTGGCTGGCATAAAAAGCGTCCGCGGGCGAGTCGGCCAGGTACAAATTGCGGTCGGAAGTGGCTGGGTTCAGCCACTTCAGTGGTGTGACGGTACCCCCCGAGACGGCGACCTCGCCTACAAAGATTCGAAAGCTGTTGGCTTCCTGGCTCGCCATCACCGCGCATTGCGCGCCGAAGGTCGAAAGCAGCTCGTGAAGAATCCCGTGCAGAGTCCCGCTCGTTCCCAACTCCACGCGGGCCTTGCCCAGAATGTGCGCGATTACCGCTTTTTCCGCGCGTAGCTGCTTTTGCTGCTCGGCGAGATAGCCCAGGAACAAACCAGTAATCATGAGGGAGATGGACCTCATGAAGAGGCGTTTGGGAAGAAACTCTGCGAGGACGGTCCCTGTGGGGTGAAAGACTTCCTCCAGGATGAAAGCCTCACCCCAGAGCAGCGCCACGGCGGCGATCGCGGTTCCCAGGGTTTCCCACAAGCCCCAACGATAAGCGGCCGCCAACAAGACGAAAACAAAGAAAAGAAAGAACGGGCTGGGCTGCCCAGCCCCATAAATGGAAATGATGGCCGGCCAGATCACGTCAGCCGCGTGGACCAGAAGCCGGAACGCAGGCGTGGACTCGCGACGCCAACGCACCAGCAACATGACCACAACGCTGTGCGCGATGTAAATGCGCAGCAGCCAGTAAGGCACAGCCGAATTGGTGCTCAGTGCTGAGGGGTCGAGCCAGATCGCCACCAATGCGGAGATCGCCAAGAACACCCGGGCACTGGCCAGCCAGCGCTCGACACGGCGAGTCTCGTCGGGGCTAATGGGGGCCCGCAGTCTCCACAAAAATCGGTGGCGATTGGCTAGTAAGGGCAATCGAATGTTACCGCTGGTGCTGGCTGCGCGCTTTTCAGGGATATTATGGGCATTCGGGATAAAGGGCAAGCGAAACTTAACATCCATCCTGTCATAAAGTTGCCAGCTGTCCCGCATCGGGAAGAGAGTCACCTTGAGTGCACCGGCATTGGTTACCAAAGTAATTCCTGGTCCTGGCCATTCACAGCTAGAATTGCCGCCGGGTGACTGTTTTGTCCAGGCGTTCCAAACTGTGGCTGCTGGCGACAGTTGTGTTGGTTGCTGCCCAGGCGTTGGCCGCGCTGTTGATTCCCCGCGGCTACCTGCTGACTGCGTTCAGCGACATCCTGCAAGCCTTGCTACTGCTTTCCGGCACACTGGCTCTGATTCCAAACGCCCTCGCCACTCGCGGACGCATTCGCGGCTTCTGGATCCTGATGGCCGTTGGCGTTGCCTTCTGGTTCACCTATCAGCTGTGTTGGATCTATTTCGAGGTTTATCGCCGCCAGGAACTGCCTGCCCTGTTCGAGGGTGACATCATTCTGTTCCTGCATGTCGTCCCCATGATGGCCGCCTTGGCGTTGCAGCCGCAGCGGCAGCAGGATGATCGCACTACCCGCCTGGGTTCCCTGGATTTTGTCCTTTTGCTGGTCTGGTGGGTTTACTTGTATCTGTTTACGGTCATCCCATGGGCTGCTTACCCGAACGAATTGGCGTATCAGCAGAATCTGAACACAATTTATCTGGCAGAAAAAATCGTATTTCTGGCCGCACTGGCCGTGGTGTGGACGCGCAGTTCGCCTTCTTGGAAGATGATCTACGGGCAGCTGGTTGGCGCCAGTCTTATCTATTCACTTAGTTCTTACCTGGCCACCTGGGCGATTCAGAAGCACGTCTACCACACCGGCAGTCTGTACGACATTCCGCTGGTGGTATCCATGGGATGGTTCACGGTCTTCGCCCTGTCGGCCCGCGACATCCCATCGCGGCAGGAGCGAACGTTGAAAAGCGGGCACGGCGTTTGGGTAGCGCGATTAGGTATGGCGGCCATCTTCTCTTTGCCTCTCTTTGCCGTGTGGGCGCTTTTAGACCACGGGGTACCCGGCAGCGTGCAGAAACTCCGCCTGCTGCTCACGTTGGGCACGATCATGGTGATGGGGGCGATGGTGATTATCAAGCAGCACGTGCTCGATCGGGAGCTACTCAGCCTTTTGCGAGCGTCGCAGAATTCCTTCGAAGACCTAAAACGGCTGCAGGCGCAGCTGGTGCAGTCGGAGAAGCTGGCTTCTCTGGGTCAGCTGGTAGGTGGAGCAGCCCATGAACTGAATAATCCGCTCACCGCTATGCTTGGATATGCTGACCTGCTGGCATGCTCGCCATTGAACGAGGAACAACGCTCCCTGGCGGACAAAATCGGACACCAGGCGCGCCGCACCAAGGCGCTGGTCGCCAGCTTGCTCAGCTTCGCGAGGCAGGCGCCCGGGGAGAAAGCGCCCGTCGACTTGAGCGCTCTGGTACAGACCGCAGTGAAGCTGTTTCAACCGCAGTTGCGCGCCCGCAAAATCGAGGTGCACACCCAACTCACAACCGACCTCCCGGTTGTGCTGGGCGACTCAAACCAGTTGCTGCAGGTGTTCATGCATATCAGCAACAATGCATTGCATGCGATGGAAGAAACGGGTGGCGGAATTTTCACGATCACTACGCGGCGCGACGACGACAAGGTGGTGATGGAGTTCTGCGACAACGGCCCGGGAGCACGACAACCGGAGCTGGTATTCGATCCTTTCTATACCACCAAGCCGGTCGGCCGGGGAACGGGGCTCGGCCTGAGTGCCTGTTACGGCATCGTGCAGGAACACAAGGGCAAAATTTCCTGTCACAACCGTCCCGAGGGCGGCGCGGTGTTTCGCATCGAACTTCCTGCCATCAACCCCACCGATTACCTTGCAGAAGCGAGGGCGGCGGGAGCGGCCGCTGGACTGTCCCCGTCCGAGAACTGAAGGCTACTTCGCCGCGCTTTGCTTCAACATGCGATCAAAGAAGTCTGCAGTCGCCGAGTAAGTTCTTATCCACGTCTTCCACATCAGGAATCCATGAATCTCATCGGGAAACACCAGTTGCTCCATAGGAACGTGGGTTTCTCGCAGTCTCTGGACCAGGTCCACGGTTTGGCTGAAGGGGACGTTCCGGTCATCGTCGCCTTGAATTAACAGCACAGGTGACTTCCAATGGGCCACTGATGCATTGGGCGATGATTCGAAGGCCAGCTTTTCGGCTTCCGCTTTGTCGGGAGCGCCCGGCGTTTTCTCCCAACGGGGAAGGAACATGGACCAATCGTGCACGCCATGCAGATCGACTCCTGCTGCAAAAATATCGGAGTTGCGCGCCAGTCCCAGCGCGGTCAGAAGGCCGCCATAGGAACCGCCCCACAGGCCGATCTTCTTTTTGTCCACAATGTCGAGGCCCTGCAGGTATTTCGCTCCAGCCACGATGTCCTTGTACTCGGACGAACCGCGCCAACCCGCGTTGTCGGGCTCGCGGAAGGCGCGCCCATACATGATGCCCAGACGATAATTGACGGAGAGCACGACATACCCGCGGCTCGCCAGGTATTCATTCATGGCGTAGGCGTTGTGGTAGTAATCCATGTAATGAAACCCGAGCATCATCTGCCGGATTGGACCGCCATGCATGAAGATCAGCGCCGGCCCGGCTTGAGTCCGGCCATTCGGAACGAAGAGCTGACCGTGAATCTCCAGTCCATCTTCGCTTTTGAAAATGACCTGCTTCGGAACCACCAGTTGCCGTGAGGGGAAATCCGCCGGCAGAGCGGAGGCGGCAATCGTTTCACGCCCCTTATCCGTGACTCGGTACGGCATCGCAGGACTCGTGGCGGTTGAACCCAGGCACCCGATGTAATTCCCTTGCCCGGTCACGACGGGATTCCACTCCATAGTCTCGCCTTGAGTGATGGGGCGAGGCTTGCCATCCGGCAGATCCACGCGCCAAAGGTGACGGCGATCCACATCGCCCTGATTCGACGAAAACAGCAGTGACCGTTTGTCTTCGGGCAGGGTTACATCCTCGACT
>Ga0209801_1000028_pt1 | contig 102495 bp, 111 predicted proteins | sample GraSoiAngelo_127_FD_185884 | JGI IMG/M metagenome (GOLD analysis project Ga0209801, IMG submission 185884) | Grasslands soil microbial communities from the Angelo Coastal Reserve, California, USA - 14_0927_09_40cm (SPAdes) (version 2) | ecosystem: Environmental > Terrestrial > Soil >... | reverse complement strand
GCGCGTCGCCACGGCGCTGCACGACCACTGGCACGTCGCTGGACTTGGGAGCTCCATCGACGTGCCATGACGCAGGCCAGCGATGGGCGGCCTCACCATACCAACAGGTTCGCATGGCGGCCACCCGGACAAAAGAGTGCCAGTCCCGGCCCGAGCCTAACAAGCACGTAAAGCTCGCGGGCCACGGCTTGGAACCGGTCGCCTAACAAGCGTTTGAAGCTGCCGGGCGGTTGCGCCGGCGCGCGAGTGCCCGCAGCTTAAAGCTGCGAGCCGTTAGGCCGCCGCTTCACATCAGCACGACTCTCGATGGGAGATCCGGTTTGCCCCCGCCACCCGATCTACGAGCGACGCTTGTTGCCGCGTGGAGGACCAACAACCGGGTCAGCGTCTACCTCGTCCAGCACCTACCGTCTGTGCTCTGGGACATCGCTATCCCTGGAGCGCCACAGCGCACGATCCGAATGATCTTGGCCCACCTTCACAACGCACGCTGCATGTGGATCAAGACGCTCGGACGGGAGCACGGGATCACCGCTCCCACTCGCGTCGATCATCGTCGCGTCGCGCGTCGGCAACTCGTTGCCGCACTGAAACGCAGTGGCAAGGGGATCGAGGCGCTTCTCACGTTGGGCCTGGCGGCGGAGGGCCAAGTGCCGCCGTCGAAGGGGTACGTGTGGCGGAACCTATCCCTCGATGTTGGCCATGTGCTCACCTACTTCGTCGCGCATGAGGCTCATCACCGTGGTCAGATCGTCATGGTGGCCCGCCAGACGGGCCACCGGTTGCCGAGGGCGACCGCAGGCGGGCTGTGGCAATGGAAGCCTCACGCCTGATGATCTGCCTTACGCGTCCAACGCTCACAAAGGATCCGCTGTGATACGTTCCGGGTCCGCCGGCAACGTTATCCTCGTAACAGGCGCCGGCGGCCAAGTCGGGTCGAGGCTTTCGTCACTGTTACGCGCAGCCGGGCATCGCGTGTTGGCGGTCGATATTCACGCCAATGCCCTCGAGAACGTGGAATCGTGCGACATCAGGAGAGACGATCAGGTAGCGCGCCTATTCGCCTCGACCTCGATTCGAACCGTGGTCCACCTCGCGGCGATCCTTCCAACGGCCTCTCGAGCCGATCCCATCATAGCAACCGAAGTGAACCTGACCGGCACGCTCCGCTTGCTCCGCGAAGCGCTCACGCATCAAGTAGAGCGTTTCGTCTTCGGGAGCTCCATGAGCGTCTACGGATCGTCGGGTGGGTCGCGTGCCCTGAACGAATACGACCGCGCGGCGCCAGACGATCCCTACGGCGCAGCGAAACGGGCAGTGGAGCTTGCCGGTGAGAGCCTCGCCGTCACAACGGGCTTCGGTTTCGTCGCGTTGCGGATGGCGCGGGTCGTCGGCCCTGGTGCCAAGAGTACCGCATCGGGTTGGCGCTCCCAGATCTTTGACACCTTAGCGTCGCCTGGCCAACCTGCCATCGCCATCCCGTTCGCTCCCACCGCCCGGTTATCGCTGGTACACGTCGATGACGTGGCCCGCATGTTGACCATTCTGGCCCAAGCAGCTGAACTTCCGCAACGTATTTACAACAGTCCGGCTGAGGTGTGGGAGACACAACACCTCGCAAATCTGGTCGAGCAAGTGACGAAGGTTCCTGTTCGGCTGGGTGAGGCCCAGGGAGGACCAATTCCCGATGGGACGCGCTTTGTGCACGACTTTGGTTTTCGGCTCGGAGGCCTCGCGGACTATCTCTCGAGTAGCCGCGGGACCTCCCCCACATTACGATCGATCCTCGAGCCATGAGTCGCGGGGCGGGTTCGCTGCTTCCGCAAGGACCTCTAGAGAGGCTGCCGCTCTTGCGCCGGCGGGCGATTCGCCCGCAGCTTAAGCGAGCTCATGGCCGCGCCACTCCTACGTTGGCTCCGGGCTGTGCTATTCTTGGGCCTCGTGTATCTTGTCACCGGCATCACCTTCGCGGCGCTCGCCAGTCGGGCTGCGTCCAATCCGATGCGAATGACCTGGCGGCTCGCCGCCTGGGCGATCAGCGGCGCCGCGTTCGCGGCGCACATCGCGTACGAACAGGTTCGGCTGCGCAGCTCGCCTGGGCCAACGGCACTGCACGCATCGTTGGCGGTCGCCCTGGGGGCCTTCGCGCTGGCGGTCGCGGCGAATGTTCACGCGCAGGCCGCCGCAAGCCACCAACCGTCCCATTTCCTCGCGCTCGTGCTATGGCCGGTCGTGACCGCACTGCCGGCGTTTGTTGTCGGCCTGGCCGCAGCTGCCGGCCTTGGCTTGGCGCGGGCCCGCGGTGACCGCAGTGAAGGGAGAGGGTGAACTATGGTGCACGTTAACTATCTGGCCGTCCTCGTGGCAGCAGTCGCCGTGTTCGTGCTCGGCTGGCTCTGGTACAGTCCCCTGCTGTTCTACAAGCCGTGGATGCGGCTGCGCGGCATGGACCCTGTCGCCGCGATGGCTGGCGCGAAGATGCCCGGGGGGAAGCTGCTCATCGAGCTGGTCCGGTGCCTCGTCCTCGCCTACGTGATCGCGCGCTTCGTGGCCCTACTCGGCGTCAGCGGTGGGCTCGGCGCGGTGCACTTCGGCCTCTCCTTGTGGGTCGGGTTCCCGGTGATCCTGCTCACGGGATCGGTCCTCTGGGAGAACATCCCGTGGAAGCTCGCCGCCATCCATGCCGGTGACTGGCTCGTGAAGATGTTGGTGATACCGATCATCGTGAGCGCATGGCGGTAGCTCACGGGGGACGCCCTCAGACCTATGGATTTCGACTTGGACCTCGCGATCGCAGTGCTGCGACGGTCGCCCGCCACGCTCCGGGCGCTGCTCGACGGTCTCAGCGACTCTTGGATCCGAGCCAACGAGGGTCCCGAAACATTCAGTCCGTTCGATGTGGTAGGACACCTCATCGACGGTGAGGAAACCGATTGGATCCCGCGCGCTCGCATCATTCTGGCGCAGGGGCCCGAACTCCGCTTCGAACCCTACGATCGATTCCGCCACCGCGCACGCAACGTGGGGCGCTCCGCGGCGTCGCTCCTCGCCGAATTTGCGCGATTGCGGACGGCGAACGTACAGCAGCTCGAGTCCTGGAACCTTACCGCGACGGAGCTCGATCTCCCCGGTGAACACCCGACGTTGGGCCGTGTGACGCTGCGTCAGTTATTGGCCGCATGGGTGGTGCATGACCTCGGACATGTGGCTCAGGTAGCGAGGGTGATGGCGAAGCAATACCGAGACCAGGTCGGGCCGTGGATCCCGTTTCTGCCGGTGCTCACCGACCATCCCGTACCGCGCTCATGATTCCGCCAGCCGACTACTCCCCGGGAGTGTCACCGTGTCCGAGCCTGTCGCGTACCCGTACGAGACGCGTCTCAACATCCTCTTTCCTCATCTCGCCGTTGTCGACATCCAGCCGCTGATCGACGCCTGCCAGTTCCAGTGGTATAACCAGACCCTCTGCAAGGTGAATGACTCGGTCGTCCGACTGGGCGTGATGCAGGGCGAGTATCACTGGCATCAGCACGACGCCGACGACGAGTTCTTCTATGTAGTAGAGGGCCAGTTCATCATCGATCTCGAGGGACGCTCGGTCACACTCGGCCCGCGACAGGGCTTCGTGGTACCGCGGGGGGTCTTGCATCGCACTCGCGCTCCCGTGCGCAGCGTGATTCTCATGGTCGAAACGGCGAGCATTGTGCCCACCGGGGACGCAGCGCGGCGCGGCGGTGGACACCCCAGCTCACGCCGCCGAGCCGATTGATCGATGCCGACCGTGCAAACAGACGTGCTCGAGAGGTTTCGATGAAACGTGTGCTGGTGATCGGTTCCGGTGGGACCGGGAAGACCACCGTCGCCCGGCGACTCGCCCAGCGGACGGGCCTTCCTCTCATCCACCTCGACCTCCTGTATTGGCGGCCCGGATGGCAGCCGACGCCGGGCGACGAATGGCAGCAGACCGTGGGGCGGCTTGTCGCCGGTGAAGAGTGGATCATCGACGGCAACTATGGAGGGACGCTCGACCTCCGTCTGACGGCCTGCGACACGGTCGTGTTCCTCGATTTGCCCCGCCTGCTGTGCCTCTGGCGTGTCCTCGTGCGGCAGCTGCGCTATTTTGGCCGTGAACGCCCCGAGCTTCCACCGGGGTGTCGCGAGCGATTGAGCTGGGAATTTCTCGTCTGGATATGGACCTATCCGTCGCGACGTCGGGGAGCCATTCTGGAGCGCTTGCAAGCGCTCGATCAGGGGAAGCGCGTCGCCATTCTGCGCAGTTCGTGCGAGATAGACGACTTCATTGCCGGACGTCCTGGGGGAGCCTCATGAAGCCATTCTTGATCGTCGCCGTCTGCGCGGCCACAGGATTCGGCTGGACGCCTCGCTGCGCGTCGCAGGGCCAGCCACGCAGCCTCTTCAATGGTAAGGACCTCACGGGCTGGCACGTCGACGTCCCGGCCGCCGACTCCAACCCGCGGCTCCGCAGTCCGTTCCTCGTGCGCAATGGAGTGCTCGTGAGCCTGGGTGAGCCCCGCGGGCATCTCATCACGGATTCGAGCTACCGCGACTACCGGCTCGACGTCGAATACCGCTTCCCAGCAAAGCCCGGCAACTCCGGTGTGTTGGTACACGCGTCGACGCCGCGCGCCCTCTACGCGATGTTTCCGCGCTCGATCGAGGTGCAGTTGGAGCACGGGAACGCCGGCGATTTCTGGTGCATTCTGGAAGACATCCACGTGCCCGACATGGAGCGTCGGCGCGGACCACCGGCGCAATGGGGGACCACGGAGGGCAAGGCGCGACGCATCCTGAACTTGACCGACAACTCCGAGAAGCCGGTCGGCGAGTGGAACACCATGGTGATCGAGGCCGTCGGCCGCGCGATCAGAGTCTGGGTCAACGGGGACGTGGTGAATGACGGCTCGGACGCGACGGCCGATCGCGGCCGGATCGCGCTGCAGTCGGAAGGGTCCGAGGTCGAGTTCCGGAAGGTCTCCCTGGCCCCGATCAGCAAGCTGACCGTCACGCCTTGAGTCAACACGCATGTGAAGCTGGCGAGCGCATGCACGGAGAGTAGAATTCCAAACGAGGAGGCGCACATGGCTGAGAGCGTGTACAAAGTCATCGAGCTGATCGGGACCAGCCCCGAATCCTGGGAGAAAGCAGCTGCCGCAGCGATCAAGCGAGCGGCGAAAACGTTGCGCGACCTCCGAGTGGCCGAGATCTCGCAACTCGACATGCAGCTGAAAGACGGCAAGGTCGAGAGCTATCGCGCGAAGGTCAAAGTGTCCTTCAAGTACGAAGGGGACTAGGCCCCAAGCCTCGTGTTCACGGAGTCGGCCGAGCTCTACGACCTCATCTACTCCAGTTTTAAGGACTACCGGGCCGAGACGGCGCACATCGCGGCGCTGCTGCGGTCCCTGCATCCGGCCTGCCGCACGCTGCTCGACGTAGGCTGCGGCACCGGCGAGCACGCTCGTCTGCTTGCCAGCCTCCACGGCTTCACGGTGGACGGCCTAGACCTGAATCCGGACTTCCTCCGGATTGCGCGGGCGAAGCACTCCGCCGGGCGATTTCTCGAGGCGGACATGAGCAATTTCCGGCTTCCCAGTCAGTACGACGCGATCCTCTGCCTGTTCAGCTCGATCGGCTACCTGAAGACGCTCGATCGGGTCAAACAAGCCCTGCACTGCTTCCGGAAGCATCTGGAACCCGACGGCGTCGTCATCGTCGAACCGTGGTTCTCGCCTGACAAAATGCACACGGGCCACCCTTCGAGCCGCGCAGCCGAGGCTCCAGGCATTCGGGTGCAGCGACTCGGCACCACTGAGGTGGAAGGTCGGCTCTCGCGCCTCCGCTTCGAGTATACGATTGAGACCGTGGACGGAACGCGGCACGCGACGGAAGTTCATGAATTGGGTCTCTTCACAGTCGAGGAGATGCTCTCAGCGTTCAGCGCCACACGCCTGTTGGCAGAGTATCAACCCGACGGACTCGCTGGACGTGGCCTGTACATTGCCCGTCCTGCACCGGGTGGTCCCGACCCCCACCTTAGGCCGCAGTGAGCTGGCGCGCCTTGAGTCTCGCTTTGTGACGCACTACCACTGATGGAGCGCCGCTTCGGCCTGATTCACGCCACGGCGCTCAATATGACGAACATGATCGGGATCGGACCGTTCATCACGATCCCGCTGCTCATGTCCGCGCTCGGCGGCCCGCAGGCCATGCTCGGCTGGCTGGTCGCTCTGGTGATCGTGCTGTGCGACAGCACGGTCTGGAGCGAGCTCGGGGCGGCGTTGCCGGGATCCGGCGGGTCGTTCGGGTATCTGCGCCAGGGCTATGGCGCCGAGCAGGTCGGCCGGCTGATGGGCTTTCTCTTCGTCTGGCAATTCGTGCTCAGTGGCCCCCTCGAGATCGCGTCCGGGTACATCGGCTTCGCCCAGTACTTGGGCTACATCTGGAAGGGAATCACGACGCGTCAGACGATGCTCGTCGTGACCATCATCGGGCTCGCGAACTTGGCACTCCTGTACCGGCGCATCAGATCGATCGCGACGATCACCGTGGCGCTCTGGATCGGCACGGTCGTCACCGTCATCGCGGTCGTCGCGACCGGCATACGGCATTTCGACCCCAAGATCGCCTTCGACGTTCCGCCGGGAGCGTTCAACTTCTCCCGGGGCTTTCTCGTGGGCCTCGGCGCCGCCTCGCGGATCGGCGTATACGACTACCTCGGCTATTACGACGTCTGTTATATCGGCGACGAGGTCGAGAATCCCGGCCGGGTGATCCCGCGGTCGATTCTCATCAGCACCATCGCGGTCGCGGTGATCTATCTCGCGGTCAATCTCTCGATCATCGGCGTCGTCCCCTGGCGGGACTTCGTCCCGGCCGCGTCGCACCCGCAGTCCAACTTCATCGTGTCGGTTCTCATGGAACGGACGTACGGTCCGGGCATCGCGACGCTATTCACGGCGATGATCCTGTGGACCGCGTTCGGCTCGGTCTTCGCCCTCTTGCTCGGGTACTCGCGGGTGCCGTATGCGGCGGCGAAGGACGGCTACTTCTTCAAAGTCTTCGCGCGCCTCGATCCGTCCCAGGGATTCCCCAGCGTCTCGCTGGTCGTGCTGGGCGTCCTCTCGATCCTCGCCGGGTTCGTGTCGCTGGGCATGGTGATCGATGCATTGATCACGACGCGGATTCTGGTGCAGTTCATCGGGCAGATCGGCGCGGTGACGTTGCTGCGCCGGCGGGCGCCGGACCTGCCGAGGCCGTATCGGATGTGGCTCTATCCCATGCCGAGTCTCGTCGCTCTGCTGGGATGGATCTTCATTTTCGCCACGACGCCGCCCATGGTGGTCGCGTTTGGACTGGGTGCGCTGCTGCTCGGTGTCGTGTGCTTCGGTGCTTGGTCGTGGAGAGGACGAACCTGGCCCTTCGCGGCGCGAGGTCTGGCGGCATCGCTCTGATGACGTCCCTTTCAGGCCGCCCCGATCGGCGCGGCGCGGAACCCCCTGTCCGCGGCAACGCCGAGCCAGATGAAGAGCGCCAACACCAGGAGCTGCGTGATAGCAAACGGCGGCTCGGACTGGGTAGGCGCGGAGACGATCAAGGCGGGCAGCCGGCGGAACAACTGCGTGACCAGGACGAAGGTGTTGAAGTATGTGGCGAGCACCACGCCGGCGGCGTAGATGCGGCGCCACGCCCCCGCGAAGTGTCTGAGATACTGCGCGACGACGACACCCGCCAGGACCACGAGTGACACGATCCCCACGATGTGTGACGGCAGCAGCGTGACGAAGGGGAACCCGAAGCCCGTGACGCTCGTCAAGACCGTGGTGACCAGGAAGACGAGCGCCCAGCGGCCGAGGAGTTTTCCGCTCGCGAACCCTCCTGCGACGACGAGACCGGCGAGGATGCCGATCAGGCTCAGCACCACGTGGATCAGCGTGAACGTCGTGAGGCTGAAGATCATGGTGGTGTCCTTGCGGGAGGGGAGGGGCAGCTGGTGGACCGAGCTAACCTACGCGCTACCTTCCGTTCCCGCGAACGGCCCGTAGTTTAAACCCATGCGCCTTCTCAGCGTCGTCGTGATCGCCAGCCTGCTCGCCGCCTGCGAGCGCTCGATCGAGGTGCGCGGTATCTACGTAAACGACGATGGAGCCGGGGCCCTGGTCCCGTGCGACCAGCCCAAGACGCTGCTGAGCGTCAGCGACTCGGGACTGGCAAGCCGCTACCGGCTCCAAGCGACCAAGCCGTATGAGCCGGTCTACGTTCGCCTGCGTGGCGTCCGGGCGGACTCGGGGAGCATCTACGGCGGAAATCACCATTTGCGAGTCGGACAGATTCTCGAGGTGCGAGCGCGCGGGGCAGGGGAGTGTCCGAACGTCGCCAACTCGGTCTCATCGGTACTGCGCTGATCCCTCCGGCCCGCCCCGCGAAGCCATGATCGACGTGCGACCCGTCACCCTCGAGGGCGGCGGCGTCCGCCTCGAGCCGCTGACCGAAGACCACCACGACGCGCTTGCGACCGCGGCGGGCGATGGCCGCCTGTGGGAGCTGTGGTTTATCGGCGTCCCCCCGCCCGAGGGGATGCGGGCCTACGTGGCCGACGCGCTCCAGGGGCAGCGGGACGGGCACATGCTCCCCTGGGCCGTGCGTGATCTCGCGAGCGGCACCGTCATCGGCTCGACGCGCTATCACGACATCGTCCGCGGAATCGATCGCGTGGAAATCGGGCACACCTGGTACGCCCAAAGCCGTCAACGCACGCACGTCAACACGACGTGCAAGCTGCTCCTGCTCGCCCACGCGTTCGACACCCTCGGGTGCAAGGTCGTCGGCCTCCGGACGGACAACTTCAACTTTCGCTCGCAGCGGGCCATTGCAGCGCTGGGGGCGAAGCAGGACGGCGTGATCCGGCACTACGGCCTGCGGCGCGACGGATCGGTGCGTGACGTGGTGATGTACAGCATCCTCGCCGCGGAATGGCCGGACGTGCGGCGGCATCTCGAGTTGCGGCTCGCACGCCACGCGACGGCCAAGCGGCCGTAGCATCCGTCTGCAATCATGCGCCTCACGGTCTCCTTACTGTTCGCCGCCGCATGGACTCCTGTAGCGCCGATTCACGCGCAACGCGCCGATACGACGGTGCGCGTAGCGGTCGGGTTCGGAGTCGACACGGGATCCATTCCGAACCAGGAGATCTTCGCCCTGTGGCGCACCTACCTCTCGAGTCGCCCGGGGTGTCTACAACCGGCCCCTCTATGGTCGCCGTCCGAGCAGGCACGGTGGCCTGTTGTCGATCTGCTGTGCAGCTATGTGTACCAAGGGTTCACGAGGTTCACCGTCGTGGACCTCGCTCCTGCGATCGGGCTGGACAGCACCTACCTCATCCGCACGCTCGTCGGGAGAGTGTCCGATCCCGGGCAGGACCTGCAGCCACTGGCCCTCTACCGGGTCTACGCGACGCGTGAGGGAGGGCGGTGGGTGCTGGCCAACGCGCTGCCACGAGTGACCCGCCGCTGGAATCACGAAACGATCGGCCGCGTCACGTTCGTGTATCCCCCGACACGCCGTTTCGTACGCGCCCGCGCTCAGGCGACCGCCGTGTTCGTCGACTCTCTCGCCCGCGCGTTTCAGGTGCCTCCACCGCCCACCATCGGCTACTACTTCACAGACGACCTCATCGAAACCCTGGGTGCGGCCGGTCTCGAGTTCTTCCCGCTCGGCGGTGACACGGTCGGAGGGCGGAGCAACGCGCCGGATCATCTGGTCTTCATCGGCTCGTCCAGCAACGGCGAGGGCTACCGCCACGAGCTCGCGCACGTCATCCTGTGGCCCTTTCTGGCCCCGCTCCAGGCTGCGGGCCTCGTCCAGGAGGGGCTCATGACGTGGACCGGGGGCTCTGCCGGGCTCGACTTCAGGGACCTCATGCCCGGGCTCAAACTGTATCTCGATGCCCACCCTGATCTGACGCTCGAGCGCGTAGTCACCGATCCGCCTCCGCGCAGCGGATCCCTCGACGTCGGCTACGACGGACTCGCGGTCCTGTGCCAGATGGTCTACGATGTCGGGGGTCTCGCGGGCGTTCGTAGCCTGGCGAGCGCCGGGCGGGACCCAAGCGCCGTCCTCGGCACCGCTGCCCGCCTGTTGAACGTCCCCCAGGCTCGACTCGACCGGCTCTGGCGCGATCGCGTCGCCGCGTTGGCGCGCTAGCGCGGCGCGATCGCGTTGCGCCGGCCGCCAAACGTCTACAGCTTAGGCCCCGATGATCCGCAAACTCCCGTCCGGGAAGTATCGACTCTACTCGATGAAGCGGGATCCCAGGACCGGCAAGCGCCGGAACCTCGGGACGTTCCCGACGCGTGCCGCCGCCCTGCGGCACGAGCGGGCCGTGCAGTTCTTCAAGCACCGCCCCCGCTATTCTGACCTCGGGTGACTGGTGCAACCCGACACGGGGATCAACGCTGTGGCGCACGCGATTCAGCTCGCCGTCGCGCCCGTGTTCCTGCTCTCAGGAATCGGGGCGGTGCTGGCGGTTCTAACGAACCGCCTCTCGCGCATCATCGATCGCGGCCGGGCGCTCGACAGCCAACTGGCGGCCGGCGCTCCCCCCGATGCGGCGGCGGCCATTCACGCCGAGCTGAACGCCCTGTCGCGCCGCGCCCGGCTCATCAGTCGCGCGATCACGCTCTGCACGGTTACGGCGCTGTTGGTATGCGCGGTCATCGCCACACTGTTCGTCGGCGCCTTTGTGGGTTTTGACGCCTCGGTACCCGTCGCGCTTTTCTTTGTGGCAGCCATGGTCGCCTTCTTCGGAGGCTTGTTGTCGTTCCTCCGGGAGATCTTCATTGCCACGGCAAATCTCCGCATCGGCCCTCATTAGGTAGCCACCACGTGCGGACAGACGGGGAAGAGCCGACGGACCTCGTGGTCGTGTTTCAGACCGGGGACACGGTAGCGCTGGCGTTGGCGAAGGCGGCACTCGAGGATGAGGGGATCCCGTTCGTCACGCAGGGCGAGGGCGTGCAGGACTTGATCGGAGCCGGCCGGATGCCGGGCGGTTTCAATCTGGCCGCGGGTCCCGTCCGAATTCATGTAGAGCGACGGAACGCCGCGCGCGCGCGTGAGGTCCTGGCCGGGATCGAGCCCCGCTGACGGCTCCTGGTCAACCCTTAATGGTCTTGGTGGCCTCGTCCCAGGATACGGCGCCCCTCCGAAAGTACGACTCATTCGCCATGTGACACGCCAGCGCCGCGTGGTGACCGAACACGACGTCCTCCACCACCGGTTTCCGGGTGCGTACGGCTTCAAAGAACGTCCACTGGTGTGGCCGGATGTCGTCGAAGTCCGGCCCGCTGAACGAGATCGTCTCCGGCATCGTTACCGGTTGGCCCATCTTGGGATCGTTCTCCTCGTGCCACTTGGCGAGGTAGGCCTGCCGCAACGCCCGCGGGTAGCTGCCCGTGTAATAGCTGGGGTATTGGTCCTTGCCGGACTGGGGCGTGAGGGTCAGGGCGGATCCCGTGACCTCCAGCAGGCCCTTTGAGCCCTGGATGCGGTACGTCTCCGGCATTTCCGTTCCCAGGTTCAGCCGCATGTACACCGGCAAACCGTCGTAGTCGTATACGACGGCCTGGACATCGGGCATGTTGCGGCCGTCCTTCCAGCGTCGGATACCGCCCACGGCACTCGCCTGTTTGGGCGGGGCGTTGATCCCCAGCATGAACATCATCCCGCTGACCAGGTGCACCAGCAGGTCGCCGGCCACGCCGGTGCCGTACTCCTTCCAGCAGCGCCAGCGCGCGAAGATGAAGGGATCGAACGGGCGTTTGGGGACGGTCCCTTGCCACGTGTCCCAGTCGAGGTTCTTGGGGGAGAGATCGGGCGGCGGCGGATACTCCCACGCGCCGGTGGGGTCGTTGCGCCCCAGCCAGCCCTCGACGAGCATCAGATCGCCGAGGGTGCCCTGCGCGATCAGCTCCTTGGCCTTGGCGCAGACCTGGGAGCTGACGCGCTGCGAGCCGATCTGCACGATGCGGCCCGACCGCTTGGCCGCATCCACCATGGCCACGCCGTCGGCGGCGCTGTGCGACATCGGCTTCTCGCAGTAGATGTCCTTCCCCGCGGAGACCGCGTCCACGACCACCTGCTTGTGCCAGTGATCGGGCACGGCAGCCACGATGCAGTCGATCTCCTTGTTGTCGAGCAGCTCCTGATAGCGGCGCGTGACGGGCAGATCCGCCCGCACGATCTCGCGTGCCAACGTGTGCCGGCCATCGTACAGGTCGCAGGCGGCGGCGCATTCCACGCCGGGCAGCGTGATCGCCTGGGACAGGAGTCCCGAGCCCTGCATGCCGACGCCGATCATGCCGAAGCGGACCCGGTCAGAGGCGGCCACGGCCCCCGGATCGGGCACGAGATGGGGTGGGAGCGGCCCGAGCGTATTCGCGGCGAGCGACGCGCCGGCGGCCGCGCTCATGCCGACGAACTCGCGGCGCGAATAGTTGTGCGTCTTCACGGCGTCTCCCTGTCACGTGAGGTTCTAGCGGCGTTACACCACAGCAGCGTCGGCCTATTATGCAGGCTCGACGGGAGGCACGGTAGGGCGGCCCGTGGTTGCATCACTTTGCCTCACAAAGTACATTGCCTGGCGGGGTCCACAGGGAGGAGGTCGGACTCACGCTCCTGCCGATCCCGCTTGCGTTTCTCGACTGGATTGTCCGCGCTCTTGGGAGGTGAACGATGGCGCAGCGCCGCTGGTTCGTTGCGTGGGGCTGGGTATACCGGCCGGTGACCTGGCAGGCCTTCGTGCTGGTGCTCCTCGCCGCCCTGTTTTGCCTGCAAGTGTTTTGGGCGGTCGATCGCCACTCGCACTCCGTGAGTGACACATTGTACGGGATTTTTCCGTACGTCGCGCCGTGCCTCATGCTCTTGAACTGGGCCGCTTCGAAGACCAGCGGAGGCGCGGCGGCCTGAGCAGGGAAGGGCCCGGAGCAAGCTGCAACCACCTTGCCCGACGCGCGCGTCACCAGCAGTTTTAGCGCGCGTGGTCAACAGGGGATCGAGCCGGATGACGAGAGCGTGCGTGGTCGGGGCCGGGGCGCTGGCGCTCATCGGGACCGCAGCACAGGCCCAGACCGACCGCGACCGGCCGGGCTACAGCGCGGCGGACGTGCACTTCATGGCGGGCATGATCGTCCACCACGCGCAGGCGGTGCTGATCGCCGGCTGGGCGCCGACGCACGACGCGAGTCCGGCCCTGCGCGCGCTGTGCGAGCGCATCGTCGTCGGACAACGTGACGAGATCGCCGTCATGCAGCGCTGGTTGCGGGAGCGCCATCAGCCGGTGCCGGATCCCGACCCGCACGGCTACCTGATGCCGGGGATGGATCACCCCATGCTGATGCCGGGCATGCTGACCCAGGCACAGTTGGCGCAGCTCGACGCCGCCCGTGGCGCTGGGTTCGATCGGCTGTTCCTCACCTTCATGATCCAGCACCACCGCGGTGCCCTCACCATGGTGCGCGAGCTGGTCGACACCCCGGGCGCGGCGCGGGACGGGCCGTTGTTTCAGATCGCCTCCGACGTGAGCGCCGACCAGACGACGGAGATCGACCGCATGACCCGCATGCTCGATGGCCTGCCTCAACCCCCTCAACGGAGCCCCCAGTGAGATCCAAGCTCGTCCTGCTCGCGTTCGGCACGGTCGTCGCCGCCTGCGCCACCGCCACGAAGTTCGACATGTCCCCCACGGCGCCCAGCCCCGATCGACGTGTCGGGCTGCGCGCGGGGTGGATGAACGCCGCCGCAGCGGCGTGGAATCTGCGCCTCGTCACCGCCGCGCCCAAGCCGGCGGCGTTCACGGACGATACCAATCCCGGCGATTTCGCCTTCCTCAATTCGGACATTGCGTTCACCGGACACTACGTCATTCAGGGCAACTTCCACGGTTTGCAGGTGTGGGACATCGCGCAGCCGAGCCATCCCACGCTCGTCACGACCTACGCCTGCCCCGACGCGCAGAACGACGTCTCGGTGTACCGCAACCTGCTGTTCACCTCGGGCGAGGACTTCAACGGCCGGCTCGACTGCGGGACCCAGGGCGTGCCGGATTCGGTGAGCAAGGACCGCATGCGCGGCATCCGCATCTTCGACATCTCGGACATCACGCACCCCAAGCCCATCACCAGCGTGCAGACGTGCCGTGGCTCGCACACCCACACCGTCGTCACCGATCCGAACGACCCGGTGAACATCTACATCTACGTGTCGGGCTCGGCCCCGGTCCGCTCGCCCAATGAGCTCGCGGGATGTTCCGACCTGACGCCGGACAAGGATCCGAACAGCGAGCGGTTCCGCATCGAGGTGATCCAGGTGCCCCTGGCCCATCCGGAGCAGGCGCACGTGGTGAGCAAGCCGGCGATCCTCGCGGACCTCACCGCGCGGGAATCGCACGGCGAGGCGCCGGAGGATATCGCCGCGGCGGCCAAGGCGGCCGCGGAGGCGCGCGCCAAGGGCGGGTTCACCGCGACGATACGCGGCACGGAAATCGTCCTGGGGCCGCGCTTCGTCGCCGCGCGGCTCGACAGCATCATCAAGGCGCGCGGGGGCAGCGGGGCACCGACCGGCGCCGATAGCGCCACGCTGCGGGCCGCGGTGCAGGGCATCGTGGATCGGATCGTCAACCCGCCGAACCCCGGAAACGGTCCCCGGCCGGGGCCGGTCCAGTGCCACGACATCACCGTCTACCCGGCGCTGGGGATCGCGGGCGGCGCGTGCGCCGGGTACGGCCTGCTGCTCGACATTCGCGACCCGGCCCACCCGCGGCGGCTCGCCGCGGTGGCCGATTCGAACTTCGCGTTCTGGCATTCGGCGACGTTCAACAACGACGGCACCAAACTGCTGTTCACCGACGAGTGGGGTGGGGGGCTAGCGCCCAAGTGCCGCGTTACCGACAAGCCCGAGTGGGGAGCCGACGCGATCTTCACCGTGGCCCACGACACGATGACGTTCCGCAGCTACTACAAGCTGCCGGCGCCGCAGACGTCCAACGAAAACTGTGTGGCGCACAACGGCTCGCTCGTGCCCGTCCCCGGGCGCGACATCATGGTCCAGGGCTGGTATCAGGGCGGCATCTCCGTGTTCGACTGGACCGATCCGACGCACCCTAAGGAGATCGCGTACTTCGACCGCGGCCCGATGGACTCGACCAAGCTGGTGGGCGCCGGCTCGTGGTCCGCGTACTGGTACAACGGTTACATCATCAGCTCGGAAATTGGGCGCGGGCTGGACGTGCTCGAGTTGTTGCCGAGCGGCTTGCTGTCGCAGAACGAGATCGACGCGGCGAAGCTCGTGCACTTCGACTACCTGAACGTCCAGGACCAGCCCAAGCTGGTCTGGCCCCCGAGCTTCGTGGTGGCGCGCGCCTACGTGGACCAGCTGGCGCGCGCGAACGGTCTGGCGCCCGACAAGGTGGCGGCCGTGCGGTCCGCGCTCGCACGCGCCGAGGGGCTGTCGGGGCAGCAGCGCCAGGACGCGCTGACGCAGCTGGCGACGCAGCTGAACAATGATTCCCAGGGCGCCGCAGATCAGGCGAAGGTGCGGGCGCTCGCCACAGCCGTGACGGAACTGGCCAACGGGAGGGGCGCGGGCCGAGCCGGGCTGTAGGTGTCGGATGAAGACGACCTTCCTCGCGGTCATCGTCGCGGCGGCGTGCGCCACGACCACCCGCCAGGGGCCGGCGGCGCGTCCCGCCTCACCCGCGGCGCCCGCCTTCACGCCGGCCGACGTGCGCTTCATGGCCGGCATGATCGGTCACCACGCGCAGGCGGTGCTGATGGCCGGCTGGGCGCCCTCGCACGATGCGAGTGCGGCCGTGCGCGCCCTGTGCGAGCGGGTCGTCGTGGGCCAGCGCGACGAGATCGCCCTCATGCAGCGCTGGCTCCGGGAGCGGCATGAGCCCGTGCCGGAAGCGGATCCCGCTCACTTCACGATGCCGGGCATGGACCCCTCCATGCTGATGCCCGGTATGTTGACCGCCGAGCAGCTGGCGCAGCTGGATCGGGCACGTGGCCCCGAGTTCGACCGGCTGTTCCTGACGTTCATGATCCAGCACCACCAGGGTGCCATCACCATGGTGAATCAGCTGTTCGGCTCGCAGGGTGGGGGAGAACAAGAGACGGTGTTCCGGTTCGCCTCCGACGTCTTCGCCGATCAGTCCACCGAAATTGACCGCATGAACCGCATGCTCGAAGCCTTCCACCGGAGCCCACCGTGAAAGCTGCGTCGTTGTCTCTGTCGCTTGCGACCCTCGCGCTGTCCCTCGCCGCGTGCGCCACCGCGAAGCTCGATATGTCCACTACGGCGCCCAGCCCCGACCGACGGGTCGGGCTGCGCGCGGGAGAGATGAACGCCGGCGAAGCGACCTGGAACCTGCGGGTAGTCTCGAAAACTCGGCCGTCGGAGAAGTTCGCCGGGGTCACGAACTCCGATCTCTCGTTCTCCGGGCATTATGTGATCCAGGGCAATTACAACGGCTATCAGGTCTGGGACATGATGAACCCGAAGAAGCCGCGGCTGAAGATCGGGTTTCTCTGTCCGGCTTCACAAAGCGACGTCTCCGTCTACAAGAACCTGCTCTTCGTATCGGGTGAGGGCATGTCCGGCCGGCTCGATTGCGGCACGCAGGGGGTGCACGACTCGGTCAGCGCGGACCGGCTCCGCGGCATCCGGATCTTCGACATCACCGACATCGCCAACCCGAAGTACATCGGGAATGTCCAGACCTGCCGGGGGTCGCACACGCACACCGTGGTGGAAGATCCCACCGACAAGGACAACGTGTACGTCTACGTGTCCGGATCGGCGGGCGTGCGGTCGCCGAACGAGCTCCCCGGGTGCTCGACGCTGGCGCCGGATCAGGACCCGAACTCCGCGCTGTTTCGGATCGAGATCATCAAGGTGCCGCTGGCCCACCCGGAGCTGGCGAGCATCGTGAGCTCGCCCCGGATCTTCAACGATCTCACGGAAGCCGCCACGCACGCCGAGGCGCCGGAGGATATCGCCGCCGCGGCGAAGGCCGCCGCTGAAGCGCGGGCCCAAGGCGGATTCACCGCGACGATCCGCGGCATAGAGCGCGTTGCACCGTCGGGATTCATCCAGCCGCTGCTCGACAGCATCGTCAAGGCCCGACAGGGGACCGGTGCGCCAACGGGTGCGGACAGCGCTGCGCTCCGAGGGGCCTTGCAGCGGATCGTGGATGCGCTGGTCGGCGGCCCGCCGCCCGGCATGAGGAACGGGGTGCGCCCCGGGCCCACCCAGTGCCACGACATCACCGTCTACCCGGCCATCGGGCTGGCCGGCGGTGCTTGCGGCGGGTACGGCCTGCTGCTGGATATCCATGATGTGGCCCACCCGAAGCGGATCAGCGCCGTGGCCGATTCGAACTTCTCGTTCTGGCACTCGGCGACGTTCAACAACGACGGGACCAAGCTCCTGTTCACCGACGAGTGGGGCGGCGGCGGGCAGCCCCGCTGCCGAGCGACGGACAAGTACGAGTGGGGCGCCGACGCGATCTTCACGCTGTCGGGTGACACCATGAAGTTCCAGAGCTACTACAAAATGCCCGCCCCGCAGACGGCGAACGAAAACTGCGTGGCGCACAACGGCTCGTTGATTCCGATCCCGGGGCGCGACATCATGGTCCAGGCCTGGTATCAGGGGGGAGTGTCGGTGTTCGACTGGACCGATCCGGCGCATCCCAAGGAGATCGCGTATTTCGACCGCGGCCCGATGGACGCGACGAAGCCCGTGGGCGCGGGCTCGTGGTCCGCGTACTGGTACAACGGCTATATCGTGAGCTCGGAGATCGCGCGGGGGCTCGATATCCTCGAGCTGCAGCCGAGCGGGTTCCTCTCCCAGAACGAGATCGATGCGGCGAAGCTGGTGCACTTCGACTACCTGAACGTCCAGGACCAGCCCAAGCTGGTCTGGCCGGCGAGCCTCGTGGTGGCGCGCGCCTACCTGGACCAGCTCGCCCGCTCCAACGGCTTGGCGCCCGACAAGGTGGCGGCCATGCGGGCCGCGCTCGCGCGCGCCGAACGGCTTTCGGGGCCAGAGCGGCGGGACGCGTTGACGCCGCTGGTGACCGAGCTAGACGGCAGTTCGCAGGGCGCCGGCGATCCGGCGAAGGTGCAGGCGCTCGCCGCGGTGGTGAAGAACCTGATGGAATGAAGGAGGTCGTCATGACCGGATTGCTCGCACTGTCGCTCCCGATCCTGCTGTCGGCGGTGCTCGTCTTTGTCGTGAGCTCCGTGATCCACATGGCGTCGCCCTGGCACAAGGGTGACTACCCCAAGCTGTCGAACGAAGACCGCGTGATGGACGCGCTGCGGCCGCTCGCCATCCCGCCGGGGGACTACATGATGCCACGCCCGGCGAGCAGAGAGGAGATGCGCTCCCCGCAGTTCCTCGAAAAGTTCAAGAGAGGCCCGGTCATGATGTTCACCGTGTGGCCCGGCGGCTCCATGTCGATGGGGAGGCAGCTCGTGCAGTGGTTCCTGTACGCCGTCGCCGTCGGATGCTTCGCGGCATATGTCGCGGGGCGCGCCCTGTCTGCCGGCGCCCCGTCGGCACAGGTGTTCCGGCTCGCCGGTGTCACGGCGTTTGTGGGATACTCGCTGGCGCTGTGGCAGATGTCGATCTGGTACCGCCGCTCCTGGACGATCACGATCAAGGCGACGGTGGACGGGGTGATCTACGCGCTGCTCACAGCCGCCGCATTCGCATGGTTGTGGCCGCACTAGCATGGTTGTCGTTGCTGGGCCCGCTGTGCGGCCAGGGACCTGGCTGGATGTTTGGTCCCTTCGAGAAGCCCCAACACGTCAACCCGGTCCTCACGCCCAATCCCGCCGCCACGTTCCGTTCTCCCGTGAACGACAGCGTCGTGCGGTGGGAGGAGTTCGCCACCTTCAATCCCGCGGCCGCAGTGAGAGACGGGAAGGTGTACGTGCTGTACCGCGCCGAGGACGCGAGCGGCGAGATGCGGATCGGCCGCCATACCTCGCGTCTCGGGCTGGCCAGGAGCGAGGACGGACTGCGTTTCACACGAGATAATGCGCCGGTGCTGTACCCGGACAAGGACGCGCAAGCGCAGTTCGAATGGCCCGGCGGAGTCGAGGACCCGCGTCTCATCGAGGCGCGGGACAGCACCTATGTGCTGACCTACACGCAGTGGAACCGCGACATCCCGCGCCTGGCCATCGCGACGTCCCGGGACTTGATCCATTGGACCAAGCACGGGCCCGCATTCGCGCGCGCGGGCGGCGGGAAGTACCGGGATCTGGAATCCAAGTCAGGAGCCATCCTCGGCCAGGTGGCCGGAAACCGGATCATCGCGACCGCGCTGCACGGGAAGTACTGGATGTACTTCAATGTCCCCGACATTCTCATCGCCACCTCCGACGACCTCGTCGACTGGACGCCCCTGGCGGACTCGAGCGGCCGGCTGGTCAAGGTGCTCTCGCCCCGCTCCGGATATTTCGACTCCTGGCTGGTCGAGGCCGGTCCGCCGGCGCTCCTCACCGCCCACGGGATTCTCTTGCTGTACAACGCGGGCAACAGCGGCGAGTTTGGCGACCCGACTCTTCCCGCGCGGGTGTATACGGGGGGACAAGCGTTGTACGACTCCCGCAATCCGCTCAAGCTGATCGCTCGCTCGGACGCGCCGTTCCTTCGGCCCACGGAGGACTACGAGCGGAACGGGCAGTACCCGGCGGGAACGACGTTCGTGGAGGGGCTGGTCCCGTTCCACGGGCGCTGGTACCTGTACTACGGTACGGCCGACTCGCGGGTCGGGGTAGCGGTGTGGGATCCGAGCCGGCGTACGCGGTGACGGCGCAACCGGGCTCCCCAGCGGCTCGCCGACCGGCGCACGCGCGCGTAGTTTAAGCGCCGCGTGCGTTGTCATCCGCGTCCAGTTGGAAGGAGCCCGACCATGGCGATCCGCATTGGTGACGAAGCGCCCGACTTCACCGCCGAAACGACCGAGGGCCCGATTCATTTTCACGAGTGGCTCGGCGACAAGTGGGCGATCCTGTTCTCGCACCCCAAGGACTTCACGCCGGTGTGCACCACCGAGCTCGGTTACATGGCCCGCCTCAAGCCGGAGTTCGACCGGCGCAACACCAAAGTCCTCGGGCTGAGCGCCGACCCCGTGAGTGACCACGCCCGCTGGGTCAACGACATCCAGGAGACCCAGGGCCACGCGGTGAACTACCCGCTGATCGGCGACGCCGACCTGACCGTGGCCAAGCTGTACGACATGATCCACCCGAACGCGAGCGGCGGGAAGCGCACGGCGGTGGAGAACGCGACCGTGCGGTCGGTGTTCGTGATCGGTCCGGACAAGAAGGTCAAGGCGATGATCGCCTATCCCATGAGCACCGGCCGCAATTTCGATGAAGTGCTGCGGCTGCTCGACTCCGTGCAGCTCACGGCGAAGCATGCAGTGGCGACGCCGGTCAACTGGAAGCCGGGTCAGGACGTGATCATCCCCGCGTCGGTCTCGGACGAGGATGCTCGGAAGAAGTATCCGCAGGGCTTCAAGACCCACAAGCCCTATCTGCGTACCGTGCAACAGCCGAAATAGGGAGGAGCGCGCCGATGACCCTCGTCAGGGTCGCCCCCCTCGCGCAGGACGTCGATCTGTCCAAGACCTACGACGCGGTGGTCGTAGGCTCGGGCGCGGCCGGCGGCATGGCCGCCCACGTCCTGACGACACGCGGCCTGAAGGTGCTGATGCTCGAGGCCGGGAAGAAGCTGCCCATCGAGCAGGAGCTGCGCTCGATGCAGTGGCCCTACGATCACCCGCGCCGGGGGGACGCCCCGCCCGGTTACCATGCGCTGTCGTTCAACGAGTACACCATCCGGACGCCTCCGTACGCCAAGAACAGCACGTTCAAGCACGTCATGTCCTATGTGGGCGGGTGGGGCGGGTCCGACTACGTCAAGAACATTCTCGTCGACGAGAAGGATCATCCCTACACCGGCACGACGTACGCGTGGGTGCGCGCGCGCGCGCTCGGGGGCAAGACCAACATCTGGGGCCGCCTGGCCTTGCGCCTGTCGGACTACGACTTCAAGGCGAAGACCCACGACGGTTACGGCGAAGACTGGCCGATCTCGTACGCGGACCTGGAGCCCTACTACGACAAGGTCGACCTCTACCTTGGCATCTCCGGGCACAAGGAGAACCTGCCGCATCTGCCCGACAGCCTGTTCCAGCGACCCACCAAGCTCAATCTCGCCGAAGTGCAGCTGCGGGAGAGCCTCAAGAAGATGGGACGGGTCCTGACGCCGTACCGCGCCGGCGTCACCACCGATGGCCTGAAGCACAACCGGTACCGGAGCAAGTGTTACGGCCGCGGTGCCTGCGGCCGGCGCCCGGGTGGGTGCGATATCCACGCCGCGTTCGACTCGCCCACCGGGCTCATCTACCCCGCGATGGACACCGGGAATCTCACGGTTCGGCCCAACTCGATCGCGCATGAGATCCTGGTCGACCCCAATACCGGTCGGGCGCGGGGCGTTGCCTTCCTCGACAGTGAGACGCGCAAGAGCTACGAAGCCAAGGCCAGGGTCGTGATCGTGGCAGCCTCGACGCTCGAATCCGCCCGCCTGCTGCTCCTGTCGCGCTCGCGCCAGCATCCCAACGGCCTCGGCAACTCGAGCGGGCACGTGGGCCACAACTTCTGCGAGCACGTGATGGGTCCCGGGGTCACGGGGCTCGTGAAAGACTTGGTCGGCAAGCCGCCCACCTTGGACGACGGCCGCCCCGGCGGGTTCTACATCCCCCGGTTCCGCAACCTGAAGGACCGTCAACCGGGGTTCGTGCGCGGCTATGGCTTCGAGGGAGGCGGTGGCTTTTCGATTTTCCCGGGGCATGCCTTTGGGGCCAAGGGATTCGGCGCGCAATTCAAGAAAGACGTGCGCGACCACGCCGGCGCGTTCATCAGGATGGGCGGCTTCGGCGAGGTGCTGGCCCGCTACGAGAACTACGTCGATCTCGATCCCGACGCGAAAGACGCGTGGGGGATCCCCACACTGCGCTTCCATTATCAGTTCGGCGACAACGAGCGCAGGATGTGCGAGGACATGGTGGTCGCCGGGCGCGAGATGTTCGAGGCGGCGGGGATCGAGGTCGTGGGCGCGGACGATAAGATGCTGACCGAGGGATGGTCGATTCACGAGCTGGGCACGGCCCGGATGGGAAACGACCCCAAGACGTCGGTGCTGAATCAGTTCCAGCAGTCCCACGACGTGAAGAACCTGTTCGTCGTGGACGGGTCGAGTCACGTGAGCGCGTCGTGCCAGAATCCCACGTGGACCATCATGGCTCTGGCGTGGCGCTCCTGTGAGTATCTGGCGAGCGAATTCAAGAAAGGGAACGTATGACCGACGCGACCAATCCCAAGGGCGAGACGCTCTCGCGCCGCGAGATGCTCGAAGTGACCGCAGCGGCGATCGCCGCTCCGTTGCTCAAGCAGGGGCCGGCGGCAGTGCAGCCAGCGCTCCAGACCGGCCCCAAGTTTTTCACCGGGCCGGAGTTTGCGCTGCTCGACGAGCTGTCAGACTTGATCATCCCCACCGACGCCCATTCCCCCGGCGCGCGCGCCGCCGGCGTGGCCGCGTACCTCGATTTCCGTTTGGCGGACTCGCTCGATACCGAGCAGCAGACTAAGTGGCGCTCGGGTCTCGCGGCCGTCGACGCCCTGTCGAAGGAGCTGAATGGGCAGGCCTTCCTGCAGGGTTCGGCCGACCAGCGGGTCGCGGTGCTCACGCGGATTGCGGCGGGGGAGCAGGACCCCAAGACTCCCGCCGAGCACTTCTTCCAGGAGCTCAAGCGGTCGACGGTGCGAGCGTACTACACCTCCAAGGTCGGGATCCATGCCGACCAGCAGTACAAGGGAAACGTGTACCAGCGGGGGGAATTCGCAGGCTTCGATGCGAAGTGAGACGATGTTTTCAAGTGACGGAAGCGCTTTAGGTTAAGCTGCCTGCGTGATCCCCGCCACAGCCGGGAATACGGGCCCTCAGCGAGAGTTGATAGCGCCCAAGGTTCACTGAGGCCGCAGCGCCCCCTCCTCAGGGTAGTCTCTCACTTACAGGAGAGAGCGATGCGCGTCTTCATAGTATTGCTCGCCTTGGTCACCGCGCCGCTCGTCGCGGCGGTGTCCCAAGATCACACGCGGTCGGCCCGTCGGGACAACGACGCCGTTCGGCATTCGAACGTGCGGGGCGGCGACGTGGATCGGGACGATGACGGCGAGAAATGCGATAAGGCACACCCTGCCGCGCGGGGCGGGTCGGCCCGGTCGTTCGAGGTTCGACAGGACGCGCTGCATCGGCAGGACGCCCAACATCGGCGCGACGGCAAGGGGGATGAGGGCTGCGTCGTCGGTGATCCGCCGCCCCCGCCCCCTCCGCCGCCGGCGCCGCCACCGCTGCCACCGCCGCCACCGCCGCCGCCGCCTCCTCCTCCTCCTCCGGTTCCGCCTCCACCGGCACCGGGGCTCGGGGAGATCGATGGGACGGCGTTCCTGGACGCGGCGTCCAACGGGTTCCGGACTGGCACTGAGCCCGGTTTGGCGGGCTGGGTCATCCAGCTCAGCGGGCCGGTGAGCAGGGACACAACCACCGATGTCAACGGGAACTACGTCGTCGGGAACCTACCGGGCGGCACGTACCTGGTGTGCGAGGTACTGCAGACCAGCTGGCGACAGACGGTGCCGATGAGCGGCCCCGTCTGCCCAGCGGGCGGCTTCGGGTATACCGTCGACATCCCGGACGGAGTCGCCATCCGTTTCCTCGGCAACGACTTTGGGACGGTGACGCCTTAGCCTGACGGTGATACGGCCACACGACAGGGCCCCGGGCAGTCTCGCCGGGGCCCTTCTGTTTGGTCCGGTTGCGCCGGCGAGGGTCGCCCCGCAGCTTAGGGCAACGAGGAGGCACGGTGCCCGGCCCGACGTCGCGCCTGGAAGCCTTCAGCGACGGCGTCTTCGCCATCGCCATCACGCTGCTCATTCTCGAGATCAAAGTCCCGCCCCCAGGAGCCGCCGGGGAGCTCGGTCCGGCCCTGGCGCGCCTGTGGCCCTCGTACCTGGCGTTGGTCACCAGCTTCGCCAACGTCGGAGTGATGTGGATCAACCACCATCGGCTGTTCGGGTTGATCGAGCGCACTGACGAGGGTCTGTTGGGGCTGAATCTCCTGCTCCTGCTGGGCGTTACCTTGGTACCGTTTCCCACCGCGCTCCTGGCGGAACATCTCCGCGGGCCGGACCAGCGGGTCGCTGGAGTCGTGTACGCCGGGACATTCCTCGTGTTGGCGCTGATCTTCAACCTGTTGTGGCGCCACGCGCGGCGCGGTGGCCTCGTGGTGCGGCACGTCCACGTGGACTCGATCACCCGTCAATACGCCGTGGGTCCGCTGCTCTACGCCGCCACCCTGGGGATCGCCGTCGTGAGCGGCACTGCATGTCTGGTCGTGAACGGCGTCATCGCCATCTATTTCGCCCTGCCGCCCCGCCTGTGGCAGCGTTGACCTAACCCGGGAGATCAGCGTGATCGCTCTAGCGGTCGTTCTTTTCACCATCGCCCAAGAACCGGAGACGCCGCTCCGCATCGCCGCGAGCAGCTTCGCGTCAGTCGAGGTGCACCTGAACGCCCGACGGATCGGCACCCGTTGGTTTGAGGAGGATGCCAGCCTCTCCGGGCCCTCCCGGATCGTGATCACCTACGGCCAGCCTCACGCGCGCGGCCGGCGTGTCGAGGGCGGGCTCGTTCCTCTCGACACCGTGTGGCGCTTCGGCGCCAACATGGCGACCACGCTCCACAGCGACGTCGACCTCACGCTGGGGGACTTGAAGCTACCGCGCGGCGATTACTCCCTGTTCGTCCTGTACACGCGCGCCGGTTGGCAGCTGATCGTCAACCGCGGCACGGGGCAGTGGGGCACCGATTACGATGCCGCGCGCGACGTGGGACGGGTGCCGCTCGCGAGCCGCGCGCTCGCGGAGCCGGAGGGCGCGCTCAGCATCTATCTCGTCCCCGAGGCGGCGCGCCCCAGCACGGGCTACGCCGACCTGCGGGGAGTGCTGCGGATCAAATGGGGAAGCAGCGAGCTCAGCACACCGTGGCGGATCGGACCGTGACCGGGGCGCCGCCGGATCACTGACCGCCGGGCCGTCGGGCGCGCATTTCGGCGATGTTCTTGTCCCACGTCTTTTGTTGATCGGCGGTCAGCACGCCACGAATCTCGTCGTCCTGCTGCCGGAACACCTCGCGCATTTTTACGCGGGTCGCCGAATCGGGCCGGGTGCCCGGCGTAAAGGCAGGCAGCTGGGCGGCGTAGCGCGCCCGGATGGAGTCGATCTTCGCCTGCTGCGCCGCCGTCAGGGTGATGTCCTTGAGCAGCGCCTGCATGCGCCGCTCCGCGAAGGCGGAGCGCCCCGGGCCGCCTCCCGCCGACGGGCTTTGCGCCGGCGCGGTCGACGCCGCGAGGGCCAGGATCGCGGCGGATCCCAATGCGATGGACAGCTTCATGTCGCTTCCTCCTGTGGGGTGAAAAGGCTGGTAACTTCAAAGCCTACGGGCGACGTCCCAGGTTTGTTGTGTCGCGGATGGTGTGGTGTTCGCGCACTTGCCCCGGGTCACGGCGGACACGAGATTTCCTGACGTACTTTGACCCGGAGCCGCGGCGATGTCGAAGGGTGATGACAAGAAAATTGCCGCCTTGGCGAAGAAGAACGCCGCCAAGGCGGCCAAGGCCAAGCCGAGCCGGCGACGGCAATACGACGATACGCTGCCGCCGGAGCGAGAGGACGATGTGGATCTGCGCGACTTCTTTTCGGAGATGAAGAAGCGCGAGTTCTAGTCCTCGCCCCTTAAGTGCTTGTCCGATGCCCACCTACGAATACAAATGCCCGGCGGGGCACTTGTTCGAGAAATTCTTTCCGACGATGCACGACAAACGTCGGGAGAAGTGCCCCGTGTGCGGCCGGCAAGCGGAGCGGCAGATCTCCGGGGGGGCGGGCCTTGTCTTCAAAGGCTCCGGCTTCTACATCACCGATTACAAGCGGGCCGGTGAGAAGCAGCCGGAGGGGAACGAGGAGCCCAAGCCCTTGCCTGAGTCGAAGCCCACGGTCGAGTCGAAAACGCCCGAAGGCACCAAGAGCAAGAAGAAGAAAACAGACTCCGGCGACAAGTGAGGGTGCACGAGGCGATCCGCGCGGCGCTGGCGGATGCCGCGGCGCGGCTGGGAGCGCCCGTCGTGGCGTCGGACATTGAGCTCGAGCGTCCCCGCGATCCGGCGCACGGCGACGTCGCGACGAACCTCGCGCTGGTGCTCGCCCAGAGCCTGAAGGGCAAGCCTCGGGCGGTGGCCGAGCGCCTGGTCGCGGCGCTCGAGCTTCCCCAGAGCGTCGTTCGCAAGATCGACGTCGCGGGACCGGGGTTCATCAACTTCTTCCTCGCCGAAGCCGAGCTCGCCGGCGTGCTCGAGACGGTGCTGGCGGCCGGCGACCGCTACGGACGGAGCGACGCCGGGCAGGGCAGGCCCGTGAACGTCGAGTTCGTCTCTGCCAATCCCACCGGTCCGCTGCACGTAGGCCACGGCCGGCAGGCCGCGCTGGGCGATGCGATCGCGTCGCTGCTCGACTGGACGGGGTGGCGCGTCACGCGCGAATTCTATTACAACGATGGCGGCGCCCAGATCATGCAGCTGGCGCGGAGTGTGCAGGCGCGGATCGGAGAGCTGCATGGCCGCCCCACCACCCTTCCAGAGGGTGGCTATCACGGTGAGTACATCCGCGACATCGCCGAGCGCTACCTCGCCGCCCATCCCGGCGACCCAGAGGGTGCCGACCTCGATCACGTGCGGCGGTTTGCGGTGCAGGAGCTTCGCAAGGAGCAGGACGCGGACCTGCAGGCCTTGGGCGTCACGTTCGATGTCCACTTTCTCGAGTCGTCCCTGTACACGACCAGCAAGGTCGAGAAGACGCTGGGTCGGCTGGTGGGGGCGGGGCATACCTACGAGAAGGACGGCGCTCTCTGGCTCAAGACGACCGACTTCGGGGACGATAAGGACCGCGTGATGCGCAAGCGGGCGGAAAAAGGCGGCGAGTACACCTATTTCCTCCCGGACGTCGCCTATCACGTCGACAAATGGGAGCGGGGCTTCGCACGGGCGATCAACGTCCAGGGCGCGGACCATCATAGCACGGTCACTCGCGTCCGCATCGGGCTGCAGGCGCTCGAGCTCGGCATCCCGGCGGGCTACCCCGAGTACGTGCTGCACCAGATGGTGACGGTGATGAAGGGCGGCGCGGAGATGAAGATCTCCAAGCGCGCCGGCAGTTACATGACCGTGCGCGAGCTGGTCGACGAGGTGGGGCGCGACGCGGTGCGCTACTTCTTCCTGATGCGCCGGGGAGACTCGCACCTCGTGTTCGATGTGGACCTCGCCAAGAGCCAGACCGAGGAGAACCCCGTCTTCTACGTCGAGATGGCGCACGCCCGCCTGAGCGGCATCTTCCGCGTCGCCGGGCGGGCGCCCGAGACCGCCTCGCCGGACGGTGTGCATCTCGCGGCGCTGGACCAGCCGGAAGAGCTGCTCTTGCTGAAGCAGCTCGCCGACTTTCCGAGCCTCGTGGCGGGCGCCGCCGCCGCGCTCGAGCCGCACCGCGTCACAGGCTACCTCGAGGGGCTGGCCCGGATCGTCCACGCGTGGTATCACAAGTACCGCGTGCTCGGCGAGCCGGAGGAGGCGGCGCGGCTCGTGCTGGCTCGCGCCGTACGTCAGGTGCTGGCGAACGGCCTCTCGCTCATGGGCGTCAGCGCCCCGGACAGGATGTAGCGTGTCGCTCTTGGTGGTGGGATCGGTCGCCCTCGACTCGGTCGCGACGCCGTTCGGCGAGACGGCGGACGCGCTCGGCGGCTCGGCCGTGTTCTTCAGCGTCGCGGGGTCCATCCTCCACCCCGTGCAGGTCGTGGGCGTCGTGGGCAGCGACTTCCCCCTCGCCGCCCTGTATGCGCTCGAGCAGCGCGGCATCGACCTCTCGGGTGTCGAGCAGGCGAAAGGGGAATCGTTCCGCTGGAAGGCGCGCTACTCCTACGACCTCGCCAGCCGCGAGACGCTGGAGACGCGCCTCGGCGTGTTCGCGGACTTCCGACCCAAGCTCCCGGCCACGTTTCGCGACGCGGAGTACGTGTTCCTCGGCAACATCGACCCCGAGCTCCAGCTCGGTGTGCTCGACCAGGTGAAGGCGCCGAAGCTCGTCGCGTGCGACACGATGAACTACTGGATTCAGTCGAAGCGCGATCTCTTGCTCGAGCTGCTGCGCCACATCGACATCCTCATGGTGAACGACTCGGAGGCGCGGGAGCTGTCCGGCGACTGGAATATCTACCGGGCCGCGCAGTGGATCCTGCAGCGCGGGCCGAAAATGACGGTCTTGAAGCAGGGCGAGCACGGCGCGCTGCTGGTGGACGCCACCACGACCTTCAAGGTCCCGGCCTACCCGCTCCAGGAGGTATTCGATCCCACCGGGGCGGGCGATGCGTTCGCCGGCGGCTTCATGGCCCACCTGGCGCGGAACGGCGACCTCTCCGCGCCGAATCTGCGCCGCGCGATGGTGTACGGTGCCGCCATGGGATCGTTCGCGGTCGAGGCGTTCGGGATCCAGGGGTTCGACAAGGTCACGCCGGCCGCGGTGCGCGCCCGCGTGCACGCGTTCAAGCAGCTCGTCCACTTCGAGGTGGACGCGCCCGCCGGCCCGTGACCGACCGCTACGCGGCGGCGGGCGTCCGGCTCGACGCCGCCGGGGAGGCGAAGCGCCGCATCGCCGAGCTGGTGCGCAGCACGCGGACGTCGCTCGCGCTCGGCGAGATCGGCGCGTTCGGCGGCATGGTGCGCGTCCCACCGGGGTACGAGCGCCCCGTGCTCGTCCTGTCGACCGACGGCGTCGGGACCAAGCTGCTCGTCGCCGCCCGGGCCGGGATCCACGACACCGTAGGTGAGGATCTCGTGAATCACTGCGTGAACGACGTCCTGGTGCACGGGGCGCGGCCGCTCGCGCTGCTCGACTACATCGCGACGGGAAAGCTCGAGCCCGACGTCGCCGCGGCGCTCGTCGCCGGGGTGGCGCGCGGCTGCCGCGCGCACGACATGACGCTGGCGGGGGGCGAGACGGCGGAGCTTCCCGACCTGTACCAGCCGGGGCAGTACGATGTGGCGGGCACGATCGTGGGAGTCGTAGAGGAGGGCGCGGCGCTGCACGGCGACCGCGTGCGCCCCGGCGACGTGTTGATCGGCTACGCGTCGAACGGACTGCACACCAACGGCTACACGCTCGCCCGCCAGATCGGGTTCGAGACGCTCGGACTGGATGTGGGCCATGAATTTCCGGAGACCGGTCAGTCGGTGGCACAGGTGTTGCTCGCGGTGCACCGGAGCTATGCGACGGCCGTGACCCCGATCATCTCCCGCATGCATGCCCTGGCACACATTACCGGTGGCGGCATCGCCGGCAACGTGGTGCGCGTCCTGCCACAGGACTGCGAGGCCGTCATCGACGCCCGCGCGTGGCGCTGGCCGGCCGTCTTCCGGGTACTAATGCGGGCCGGCCGGGTGTCACTCGGCGAGATGCGCCGCGTGTTCAACCTCGGAGTCGGTATGATCGCGATCGCCGGGCGCGACGACGTGGAAGCCATCACGGCGGCGGCCCGGCGCGTCCAGGTGGAGACATGGTTGGTCGGCGAGGTGCGCGCCGGGACGAAGGGTGTGCGCTTCGCCGAGCGCTGAACACAAAGGAGGACCCATGTATCATATCAAGATGAGCACGACCGCGACGATTGTCCTCGCGGCGCTCGCGGCGCCGCTCGCGGCCCAAGAGCCGCAATGCGCCATGCCCGACCCGAACGCCACCGCCGCCTGCAACACCGCGGTCGACGCGATGCGGGCGTTCCATCCGCTCGCCGGCATGATCGTGAGCGGCGGCAACCCCGTGCTCGGCACCTCCGGGTCACTGGGCGGGATCGGACATCTCACGATCACCGCGCGGGTGAACGCCATCAAGGCGTCGCTCCCCAACCCGGACTCGGCGAGTCAGAGCCGGGTGCCGTCGAGCTTCCACGGCGCCATCCCGGCGCCGCTGGTGGAAGCGGCCCTCGGGTTGGTGCGCGGGCGCGGCGGGTTCCTCTCGGTGGACGCGCTCGGCTCGGCGGTCGTGCTGCCCACGAGCCGCGTGTCGGGTCTGTCCGTGGACTCGAACGCGGCGCACATCGGCGGCGCCGCCCTCGGCATCGGCTACGGCGCTCGCGTCGGGATTCTGGGCGGCACCTTCCCGATCCCGGCGCTGTCTGTGAGCTGGATGCATCGTACGCTGCCGCGTATTCAATACGGCAACCTCGGCCCGGCCTTCGGCACCGGGGACCAGTTCGAGTTCAGCATGGACTTGAAGGCCGACAACTATCGCGCGGTCGCGAGCTGGAAGTTCGTGCTCGTGGATCTCGCCGCCGGTCTCGGCGTCGATCACTACTCTTCCAGCGCGACGAGCATCAGCTTCCACGACAACCCGCTGAGCCCGGGCAATGTGCGGACGGTCGTCATCAACCCGAGCAGCACGCGCGAGGTGGCGTTCGTGAACGGTGGGCTGAGCCTCGCCGCGCTCAAGCTCGTAGCCGAGCTCGGGTTCCAGACGGGGAAGGACCAGCACTTCACAACGAACTTCTCCAACTTCGACCCCAAGGCGGGCCATGTCTTCGGAGGCGTCGGGCTCCGCTTCGGCTTCTAACGGACCTCCCGAACGGGAGGCGATGGGACGCGCCCTCGACCTCGCGCTGCGGGGTTGGGGGCGCGTCGCTCCGAATCCCCTCGTCGGCGCCGTCGTCCTGCAGGGTGGGACCGTGGCCGGCGAGGGGTTTCACGCGGAATTCGGAGGGCCGCACGCGGAGGTCGTGGCGCTCGCGGCCGCGGGCGAGCGGGCGCGCGGCTCGACCGTCGTGGTAACGCTCGAGCCGTGCGCCCACCACGGCAAGACGCCGCCCTGCACCGAGGCGATCGTCGCCGCCGGGGTGACGCGCGTGGTCGCCGCCATTCGTGATCCCGACCCCGAGGCGCGGGGTGGAGCCGAGGTGCTGCGCGCCACGGGCGTGGCCGTGACGTTCGGCGTGCTCGCCGAGCGGGCCGCGGCGCTCAACGCCCCGTTCCTGTTCGCGCGCGCGCAAGCCGAGCGCCCCTTCGTGGCGCTCAAGCTCGCGACGTCGATCGACGCCCGTATCGCGGACGCCCACGGGAGCTCGCGCTGGGTGTCGGGCGAGGCCGCGCGCGAGTACGTGCATTGGCTGCGCGCCGGATTCGACGCGATCGCCGTCGGCGGGACGACCGCCCTACGGGACGATCCGCAGCTCACCGTGCGCGGCCCTGTCACCCCGCGCCGGCCGCCCGTCCGCGTGGTGTTCGACCGACGGGCCATGCTGAACGAGACCGCCAACCTCGTCAATACGGCGCGCGAGAAGCCGACCTGGGTCATGGCGTCGCCGGACGCCCCGGCGGGAAGCGTCGCGCTGCTGGAGCGGAGCGGTGTGCGGGTGTTTCGCCCGGCGTCGCTCGCGGACGGCCTGCGGATGCTGCGCAGCGCCGGGATCCACTCGGTGCTGTGTGAAGGCGGCGGGGCGCTGGGCGCGAAGCTCCTGGCCGAAGGGCTGGTCGACCGACTGTACTGGGTCCAGGCCCCGGTGTGGCTGGGAGAGGGCGCCGTGCCGGCCTTTCCGGGCGTGGCCGGGGCGGCGCTCCCCGCGGCGCCGCGCTGGATTCCCGTGGAGCGGCGCGCCATGGGTCCGGATACATTATTGGTATTGGACAGGCGGCTATGTTTACCGGAATCGTAAGTGCGGTCGGGACCGTCGCCAAGGCGTCACGGGAAACGGGAAACGGGAAACGGGAAACGGGCCTCACTCTCACGATCCGCGCCCCGTTCAAGGGGTTGAAGAAAGGCGAGAGCATCGCCGTGAACGGCGCCTGCCTCACGGTCGAGCGGGTTGTGAAGAGGGGGTTCACCGTACACGTGATCGAGACCACCGCGGGCCGGACCCTGTTCGGCGAATACGTGAGTGGTCGGAAAGTGAATCTCGAGCGGGCGCTACGCGCGGCGGACCGCCTCGGTGGGCACATCGTGCAGGGGCACGTCGACGGGGTGGCCGTGGTGGAGCGCGCGGACCGACGCGGCGACGCGTGGGTGTACGACCTGCGCGTGCCGCGCGACGTGCGCGACAGCTCGGTCCCACAGGGATCGATCACGTTGGATGGCGTGGGTTTGACGATCAACGCGCTCCCGGGGCCGGACCTGGTGCAGGTGGCGCTGATTCCGTTCACCCGCCGGCGCACGACGCTCGGAAACCTGCGCGTGAGCGACCGGGTGCACGTGGAGGGAGACGTGCTGGGGAAGTACGTGAGGCACTTATGCCACAACACACCATAGAACAAGCCATCGCGGATATCCGTGCGGGGAAGCTCGTCATCGTGGCCGACGACGAGAGCCGCGAGAACGAGGGGGACCTGGTCGGCGCCGCCGAGCGGGTCACTCCGGCGATGATCAATTTCCTCGCGACGCACGGGCGCGGGCTCGTCTGTCTGACGTTGATGCCGGACCGGTGCCAGGCGTTGGGTCTCACGCAGATGGCCGAGCACAACACCGAGGCGCACGAAACCGCCTTCACCGTTTCGATCGACGCGGCCACGCGCTTCGGGGTCACGACCGGCATCTCGGCCGCCGACCGGGCGGCGACGGTGCGCGCCGCCATCGATCCCGCCACGGTGCCGGGGGACCTGCGCCGGCCGGGTCACGTGTTCCCCTTGCGGGCGCGTCCGGGCGGCGTGCTGCAGCGCGTGGGCCAGACCGAGGCGAGCGTCGATCTCGCGCGGCTGGCGGGGCTCTATCCCGCGGGCGTGATCTGTGAGATCCTGAACGCCGACGGCTCGATGGCGCGGCGCCCCGATCTGGAGCGGTTCGCCGAGCGACACGCGCTCACCTTCATCACGGTGGCGCAGCTCGTGGCCTACCGGCTGGCGCATGAGCGTCTGGTGCACCGCGTCGCGCAGGCGCGCTTGCCCACGCCGTACGGGGAGTTCGCGATCATCGGCTACAAGAACGACGTGGACGTGGCGGAGCACGTGGCGCTGGTGCACGGCGACGTGGCGCGGCAGCCGCGCGTGCTGGTGCGTATGCACTCGAAGTGCCTGACGGGCGATGTGTTCGGGTCGGCTCGGTGCGACTGCGGCTGGCAGCTGGACAGTGCGATGCGCGCGATCGCGGCCGAGGGCCGGGGCGTGGTCGTCTATCTCGATCAGGAGGGCCGGGGGATCGGCCTCCTCAACAAACTCAAGGCGTACGAGCTCCAGGACGCGGGCCACGATACGGTGGACGCGAACCGCGAGCTTGGCTTCAAGCCCGACCTCCGCAACTACGGCATCGGGGCCCAGATCCTGCTCGACCTCGGGCTCTCCTCCATCCGCGTGCTCACCAACAACCCGATGAAGCTGGTCGGGCTCGAGGGCTACGGGCTGGAGATCGTCGAGCGCGTCCCGATCGTGATGACTCCCTCGAACGAGAACCGCTCCTACCTCGACGCCAAGCGGGACAAACTCGGTCACCTGCTCACCCACTGACCGTGGCCGAGTTCCAGAGTTCGCCCCGCGCGCCGCGTCAGGTCCGCGTGGCCGTGCTGGTCGCCCGTTACAACGAGGTCGTCACGAGCCGGTTGCTCGAGGGCGCGCGCCAGTGCCTGCAGGAGAAGGGGGTGGCGGACGGGCGCGTGGACGTGGTCTGGGTCCCGGGGGCGTTCGAGCTGCCCGTGGCCGCGGAAGCCGCAGCCGCGAGCGGGCGGTACTCGGCGATCGTGGCGCTCGGCTGCGTGATCCGGGGCGAGACGCCGCACTTCGAGTACGTAGCGGGCGAGGCGGCGCGCGGGCTCGGCACCGTCGCGCTCGCCCATCGCCTCGCCGTCGGGTTCGGGGTGCTGACCACTGAATCGCTCGAGCAAGCGATGGCGCGGGCGGGCGGCGCGGCCGGGAACAAAGGCTACGAGGCGGCCGAGGCGGCTCTCACCACGGCGGACGTCCTGGCCCAGCTCAGCCGTGCAGCGCCCCGAGACTAAAGCCCGGGCCCGCGCCCTCCAGCTCCTGTACGCCTGGGAATTGTCGGGCCGCCCGTCGATCGCGACGCTGGTGGCGCGACTGGCCGGCGGGTTCGGGCGCGTGCCCGAGGGCTTCGACCGCGGCGCGGACCTCGCGGCCAAGGCGATCGCGGGGCTCCCCGAGTTCGACCGGCGCGTCGCCGATGCCGCCGAGCACTGGCGACTGGATCGCGTGGGCGTGGTGGAAAAGAGCATTCTGCGCCTGGCGCTCGCGGAGCTGGCCGAGGGGGCGACGCCGCCGCGCGTCGTCATCGACGAGGCGGTGAAGCTGGCCCACTGGTTTGCCGGCGCCAAGGCGCCGGCGTTCGTGAACGGCGTGCTGGACGCCGTCGCCCGCGAATTCGGCGCGCTGTGAGGATCCTGCTGGTCAACTGGAACGACCGCGAGAATCCACACGCCGGCGGCGCCGAAATCCACCTCCACGAGATCTTCGGCCGGTTGGTCCAGTGGGGGCATGGCGTCGACCTGGTGACGAGCGGCTGGCCGGGGGGCGCCCGCGAGACCGTGCTCGACGGGATGCGCGTGCACCGCTGCGGCGGGCGTCACACGTTCGGGCTGCACGCCCGCGGCGCCGTCCGGCGCCTGCTGCGCGCGCACACCTACGACGTCGTCGTCGAGGATATCAACAAGCTGCCGCTCTATCTGACCCAGCTGACCGACCTGCCGTTCTGTGTGATCGTGCCGCACCTGTTCGGCACGACGGCGTTCGCCGAAGCGAGCTGGCCGATCGCGGCGACCGTGTGGGCGGCAGAGCGCTTGATCCCGCGCGTGTACCGGCGCGCGGCGTTCCACGCGATCTCCGACAGCACGCGCGACGACCTGGTGCGGCGGGGGATCCGGCGGGAGCGGGTGGAAGTCATCTACCCCGGCGTCGATGCGGCGTGGTATTCCCCGGATGCGGCTGTGCCGCGGGCGGCCACGCCGACGTTCTTGTATGTGGGGCGTCTCAAGCGTTATAAAGGAGTGGAAACCGCGGTGCGGGCCGTGGCCCTGGCGCGGGCGGCGCGTCCCGACGTGACGCTCGAGATCGCCGGGCAGGGGGACGACCGCGTCCGGCTGGAGCGGCTGGCCGGGGAGCTGGGTCAGGGCGACGCCGTGCGCTTTTTCGGGTTCGTATCGGAGGAAGCGAAGCGCCGCCTGCTGCGACGGGCCTGGGCGGTGGTGCTCCCGAGCCCGAAGGAGGGGTGGGGCATCTCCAACGTCGAGGCGGCGGCGTGCGGCACGCCCGCGCTGGCCTCGGACAGTCCCGGGTTGCGGGAGTCGGTGCGGCACGGCGAGACCGGGTTCCTCGTGCCGCACGGCGACGTGGCGGCATTGGCCGACCGGGTGCTCGAGCTCGCGTTCGACCCGGCGCTGACCGCCCGGCTGGGCCGCGGCGCCCGCGCCTTCGCGGAGCAGCTGTCGTGGGAGCGCGCGGCCCGAGCTACGGAAGGCCATCTCCGGTGCGTCATCGCTCAGGAGGAGTGACCATGCGGATCACGATCACCGCGCGCCACTGCGAGGTACCGGACGAGCTCCGCGCGCGCGCGCGCCGGCTGGTCGAGCGGTTGAGTCGGATGGCGACGCGGCCGCACGACGCCCAGGTGCTGTTCGACGAGGACCACGGCACGCCCGTCGTCGAGATGCGGGTGCACGTCGCGCGGGGTGTGGTCCACGTGGGCGTCGCGGAAGCGCCCGATCATCGCTCCGCGCTCGACCGCGCGGCGGCCAAGGTGCGGCGCCAGCTCGACAAGGCGCCGCGGAAGCGGACGAAGCGGCGCCAGCGGGGGACTGCCCGCCGGGTGCTGGAGCGCGAGCCGCGATGACGGGACTCCGCGTGCGGGACCTGCTCGAGCGCAAGGGCGATCCGCTGCAGCTCGAGGCACTGACGGGGGAAGTGGGCATCGAGCGCGTGATCACGACTCCGGAGGCGTCGAGTCCCGGCCTGGTGCTCGCGGGCTACACGAAGCGCTTCGCAGCGCACCGCATCCACGTGCTGGGCGAGACCGAGATCACCTACCTCGCCTCGCTCGGTGCCGCCGAACGCCGCGCGTCGCTCGAGACTTTCCTGCGGTTCGATCTGCCGTGCGTGGTCATCTCGAAGGGGCAGGATCCGCCCCCCGAGCTGGTCGAACTGGCGCGGGCCCAGGGCGTGCCCGTGATCCGCACCAAGCTCAAGACCGCCGAATTCTATCGCCGCCTGAAGCCGTTCCTCGACGAGGCGTTCGCGCCCAATACGACGGTGCACGCGTCGCTCGCCGACGTGTTCGGCGTCGGCCTGTTGTTCCTCGGCCGCTCGGGGATCGGCAAGAGCGAGTGCGTGCTCGATCTGGTCGAGCGCGGTCACCGGCTGGTGGCGGACGACATCGTCCACGTCACCCGCCACGGGAACGACGTGCTGATCGGCCGGGGGCATGAGCTGGCACGACACTACATGGAGATCCGCGGCGTGGGGCTGATCGACATCCGCGCGCTGTTCGGGGTGCGCGCGGTGCGCCAGCAGAAGCGCATCGAGGTCGTAGTCCAGCTCGACGACTGGGACGCGACGCGGGAGTACGATCGTACCGGCCTCGACGGGCAGACGACGCAGCTCCTCGACATCACGCTGCCGCTCGTGACCGTGCCGCTCAACCCGGGAAAGAATCTCACCGTAATCTGTGAGGTGGTGGCGATGAACCACCTGCTGCGCTACAGCGGCGTGGATTCGGCGAAGCACTTCAACGAGCGCCTCCTCAAGCGTATGGCGGAACGGCGCGAGCTGCAGCAATACCTCGAGGAGGACTATGAGTGAGCCGCTGCGCGGGGTGATCGTGTCACACGCGGCGGTGGCGCAGGCGCTGAAATCGGCCGTCGCGGCGATCACCGGTGTCGAGGACGCCCTCGTCTCCGTGAGCAACGAAGGCTGCGATTCGGGGGCGCTGACGGCGCGGCTCACCGCCGCGATCGCCGGCCAGCCGGCGGTGCTGTTCGTGGATCTGCCGGGCGGGTCCTGCTTGACGAGCTCCATCAGACTCGCCAAGGGCAACTCGGACGTGGCGCTCGTCACCGGTGTGAACCTGGCGATGCTGCTCGACTTCGTGTTCCACCGCGACCTGCCGCCGCTCGAGGCCGCCCGCCGGGCCGCGGAGGCGGGGAGCCGAGCGATCCGCACGCCGGCGGCATGAGCATCGTGCTCTACCGGATCGACGATCGCTTGATTCACGGCCAGGTGGTCGTGGGGTGGGGGCAGCCGCTGCGCATCGGCTTCATCGTGCTCGTGGACGACGCCGTGCGTGCGAGCGAATGGGAGCAGGATCTCCACCGCATGGGCGTGCCCCCGCAGATCGAGGTGGTGTTCGCATCCGCGGCCGAGGCGGCCGAGCGGCTCCCCGAATGGGAAGCGGATCCGCGGCCCGGGATCGTGCTCACCGGGACCATCGACGCGCTCGCCGCACTCTCCAGCAACAGCCACCGGGTGAAACGGATCAACGTGGGCGGCATCCATCACCAGCCGGGACGCTCCGAGCGGTTGCGCTACGTCTATCTCAGCGACGCCGAGGCGGCCAAGCTGCGGGCGCTCGCGGCGCAGGGCGTCGAGATCACGGCCCAGGACGTGCCGACCGCGCGGGCGGTGCCGCTCGAGGAGTTCGCGTGACCCTCGAGCTGCAGCTCTTCCTGCTCGTGTGGGGCACGCTCGTCGGGCTCGATCTCGTCAGCGTCCCACAGATGATGATCGCGCGCCCGATCGTGGCGGGCCCGGTCGCCGGCGCGATCCTGGGCGATCTGGCGACCGGCCTGCAGCTCGGCGTCTTGTTCGAGCTGTTCCAGTACGACGTGATGCCGATGGGGGCCAGCCGCTACCCCGAGTACGGGCCCGCCACCGTCGCCGCCGTGAGCACGGCGCACGCCGCCGCGGGCACGCTGGGCCTCGGGCTGGGCGCGCTGGTGGGGCTCGTGACCGGGATGCTGGGTGGCCTGAGCATGTACGTGGTACGCCGCGCCACCCAACGTGCGGTGCAGGCCGTCGCCGGGCGGCTGGAGGCGGGGGACGTCCGGTTGCTCGTGCGGTTGCACGTCACCGCGATCGCGCGCGACGCGCTGCGCGCGGCCGTCGTAACCGCCGCGGGGCTCGCGCTCGCGCACGTCGTGCGCCTGTATTTCGGCGGCGCGCTCCCGCTGCGGGGTGTGACCTTGCTCGGCGTCGCGGCGGTCGCCGGCGCGATCGCCACGGCGACCGCGGGCACGCTGCGCGTGGTCGGTCGCGGGGCGAACCTGCGGTGGTTCGCCGCGGGCCTGGCCGGCGGGGCGGTGCTGGTGTGGCTGCGGTGACCCGGACGCGGCGTCCGCCGCTCGGCCGCAGCTTGCTGCGGCTGTTCACGGTGCAGGGCTCCTGGAACTACGAGCGCCTGCAGGGGATCGGCGTGGGCGTGGCGGAGGAGCCGCTGCTGCGCGATCTGCGGGCGGCGGGGAACGGTGCGGTCTACCGGGCGGCCGTGGCGCGCGGGGCCCACTTCTTCAACGCGCATCCCTATCTCTGTGGACTCGCGGTGGGGGCGGCGGCGCGGGCCGAGCACGAGGGCGCGACCCCCGACCAGATCGAGCGACTGCGCAGCGCGCTGTGCGGCCCGCTCGGGTCGCTCGGCGACCGTCTGGTGTGGGCGGGATGGTTGCCGGTGACGTCCGGCCTGGCGCTGATCGGCGTGGCGCTGGGGCTCGGGATGGACGCGGTGCTCGGCTTCCTGGTCGTGTACAACGTGGGGCACGTGGCGCTCCGGTGGTGGGCGCTGCGGGCAGGCTGGACGCATGGCGTGCGCGTCGCCGTCGCCCTGCACCAGCCGTTCCTGCAGCGCGCCGCGGCGTGGAGCGGTCCGGCGATGGCGCTCGTGATCGGCGCGGCGCTGCCGCTCTCGGCGGCCTACCTGGCCGGGCCGTTCCCCGCTTGGGCGCGCGGCGTGCTGCTCGGCGCGGCGGCCGTCGGCGGCGCGATTCTATTGTGGTGGCGGGGGAGGCTCACCGGGTTGCGCTACGGCCTGGCCTTGCTCGCCGTCGCCGCGCTGGCAGGATGGATATGGCGGTGATCGAACGCGAAGCCAGGATCGTGAATCCGCTGGGGATGCACGCGCGCCCCGCGGCCGAGTTCGTCAAGGTGGCGAACCGCTTCAAATCGGCGGTCCAAGTGCGCAAGGACGACCTCGCGGTGAACGGGAAGAGCATCATGGGCGTGATGATGCTCGCGGCCGAGTGCGGCTCCTCGCTGTTCATCAAGACCGACGGCGAGGATGCCGACGCGGCCATGGAGGCCTTGCTCGCCTTGGTGGCCGATGGTTTCCACGAGATGCATCTCACGGCGGAGCTGCGTGACGCCGAGGACAATCCGGCGGAAGAGGGCGCATGAGCGAGCGGCTGCTCAAGGGGATCGGCGTGTCCGCGGGGATCGCGGTGGGTCCCGCGGTCGTCGTGCGCTGGACCCTGCCGGAAGTGCCGCATCGCGTCGTGCCGCGGTCGCAGGTGGAGAAGGAGGTCCGCCGGCTGCGCGCCGCCGTGAAGGACGTCAAGCGCCACATCGCGGAGTTGAAGGCGAAGGCCGAGGACCGGGCGGGGGTGGACGAGGCGCGCATTTTCGACGCCCATCTGCTGATGCTCGAGGACAAGGAGTTTCTGTCGAGCGTAGCGGAGCTGATCCGTGAGAATCATCTCACGGCCGAGAAGGCGTTCGAGTTCAAGGCGCTCGAAATGCGCGATACCTGGATGGCCACCGGCAGCCCGCGGCTGAAGGACCGGCTGGCGGATCTCTCCGGCGTGGTGATTCGCGTGATCGAGCACCTCATGCACCGCGGGGTGGACGAGCTGTGGGAGGGAATTACGCAACCCTCCGTGGTGGTGGCGAAAGAGCTGGGCCCCGGGCTCACGGTGCAGCTCGACCGCGAGCACGTCGTCGGGCTCGTGAGCGAGGAGGGCACGCGCACCTCGCACGCCGCGATCCTGGCGCACTCGATCGGCATTCCGGCGGTGTTCGGCGTGGCGGGTGCGATGCAGCGCATCGAGCCGGGCACGATGGTGGTGATGGACGGCACGCGCGGAATCGTCCTGCTCAACCCGACGGCACCGGAGATCGCCGAGGCGAAGGCACGCGAGCGGCGCCGGCGCGAACTCGCATCGCAGCTCGAAGAAGTGGTCGAGCAGCCGGCCGTGACTACCGACGGCGTGCGCATCGTGCTGCGCGGCAACGTCGACCTCCCCGACGAGATCCGCCCCGCCCAGGAGCACCGGGCGGAAGGGGTCGGCCTGCTACGCACCGAGTTTCTCATCACCAGCCACACGACGCTCCCCACGGAGGACGAGCAGGCCGACTACTTCCGTCGCGTGGGGGTGGCGTTCGCCGGGTACCCGGTTGTGATCCGGACGTACGACCTGGGCGGCGACAAACTGCCCGGCCCGTTCCGCGTCCAGGCCGAAGGCAACCCGCAGCTCGGCTGGCGGGCGATCCGCGTGTGTCTCGACCGGCCCGAGATCTTCCGGACGCAGCTGCGGGCCGCGCTGCGGGCCGCGGCCCACGCGGACATTCAAGTGATGATCCCCCTAGTCACGCTGCTCGACGAAGTGGACCGCACGCGCGCGATGGTGAGCGAGGAGGCGGCGAATCTCACGCGGGAAGGCGTGGAGGCGGCGCCCTCGGTGCCGGTGGGGGTGATGGTGGAGACGCCGGCGGCGGCCGTGATGGCCGATCGGCTCGCCGCGGTGAGCGACTTTCTGAGCGTCGGCACCAACGATCTCACGCAGTACACGCTCGCCGTCGATCGCGGCAACGCGCGGCTGGCCGATCGCTTCAACCCCCACGACCCGAGCGTGCTGCGACTGCTCAAGCTGGTGGCCGATGCGGCGCGCGCCGCCGGCAAACCGGCGAGCGTGTGCGGCGAGATGGCGTCGGAACCGCTGCTGGCGTTCCTCCTCATCGGGCTCGGCTATGAGACGCTGTCGGTCGCGCCGCCCGCGTTGCCGCTCGTGAAGTGGACGGTGCGGCAGGTGGGCGCGGCGCGCGCGCGCGCCGCCGCGGAGCAGGCGCTCGCCGCCCGCACCGCCGCCGCTGTGCTCGATCTGGCACGGAAGGCGCTCGCTGAAGCCGTGGATCTGAAGCTGCTCGATCCCGACGCCCGGTTGCCCGCCGGGCGGCGCGCCGCTAGCTTGAACGTCTAAACCCTCGTCGGATCAGGAGATGCCAGCACAACGCCACGTGTTCACGTCCGAGTCGGTGACCGAAGGCCATCCCGACAAGATCGCCGACCAGATCTCCGACGCCGTGCTCGATGCCATCATCGGCAAAGACCCGACGGCGCGCGTCGCCTGCGAGACCCTCGTCACCACGGGTATGGCGGTCATAGCGGGGGAGATCACCACCTCCACCTACGTGCACATCCCCGACATCGTACGGGGTACCATCAGCGCCATCGGCTACACGGACGCGAGCTTCGGGTTCGACGCCCAGACCTGCGCCGTCCTCACCACGATCGACCGCCAGTCGGGCGATATCGCGCTGGGCGTGGATCGGGGGGGCGCGGGGGACCAGGGGATGATGTTCGGCTACGCCTCGGACGAGACCGCGTCGCTCATGCCCGTGCCGATCGTGCTGGCGCACCGGCTCGCTGAGCGGCTCGCCGGCGTCCGCAAGGCCGGGGACCTGCCGTGGCTCAGGCCCGACGGCAAGACCCAGGTGAGCGTGGTGTACGAGGGTGCCCGCCCGGTCGGCGTGAGCAAGCTGGTGGTCTCGACGCAGCACTCCGACATGATCGACAACGCCGAGCTGCGCGAGGGGGTCATTGCGCTGGTCGTGCGCCCGGTGCTCGCCGACACGGGCTTCGAAGTGCAGGACGTCGACATCCTGATCAACCCGACCGGCCGCTTCGTGGTCGGCGGCCCCCAGGGTGACGCGGGGCTCACCGGTCGTAAGATCATCGTGGACACCTACGGCGGGATGGCGCGTCACGGCGGCGGCGCGTTCAGCGGCAAGGACCCCTCCAAGGTCGATCGCTCGGCGTCGTATGCGATGCGCTGGGTGGCGAAGAACGTCGTCGCCGCGAAGCTGGCCTCGCGCTGCGAGGCCCAGGTCGCCTACGCGATCGGCGTGGCGCAGCCCGTCTCGGTGATGATCGACACGTTCGCGACCGGCATCGTAGCGGACGAGGCGATCGAGGACGCCGTGCGCGAGGTCTTCGATCTCACGCCGCTCGGCATCATCAAGGCGCTCAACCTGCGGAACCCCATCTATCGCGCCACGGCGGCGTACGGCCACTTCGGACGCGCGCCGGAGCGGCGCCGCTTCGTCGACAAGGACGTCACCAAGGACGTGGACCTCTTCACGTGGGAGCAGACCAACCGCGTGGAAGACCTCCGACTGGCCGCGCAGCGCTCCAAACACTACGCCACGAAGAAAGTGACGGCATGACGACGACGACGCGCACGGCCCCTGCCTCCGACATCAAGGATCTGAACCTCGCCGCCGAAGGGCGTCGCCGCACCGAGTGGGCAGAGCGCTCGATGCCGGTGCTGCGGCAGCTGCGGGAGCGCTTCACCCGGGAGCGCCCGCTCGCCGGGCGGCGGCTCTCCGCGTGCCTCCACGTGACGACCGAGACCGCGAACCTCGCGGTCACCCTGCAGGCCGGGGGGGCGGACGTGGCGCTGTGCGCCTCCAACCCGCTCTCCACGCAGGACGACGTCGCGGCCCATCTGGTCCGCGATCACGGCATCAAGGTGTTCGCGATCAAGGGCGAAGATCACGCGACGTACTACAGCCACCTGCGCGCCGCATTGGAGCACCGGCCCGACATCACGATGGACGACGGCGCCGACCTGGTCGGCGCGCTGCACATGGTCGCCCTGAACCGGCTCGACGATCTCGCGCCGCCCGTGCGACAATGGGTGGAAACGCTGCCGGCCGCGCAGCGCAAGGCGCTCGTCTCGGGCGTGATCGGCTCGACCGAGGAAACCACGACCGGCGTCATTCGTCTCAAGGCGATGGCGCGGGACGGCGTGCTCCAGTTTCCCGTGATTGCGGTGAACGACTCGGACACCAAGCATTTGTTCGACAACCGGTACGGTACCGGACAGTCGACCCTCGACGGCATCCTGCGGGCGACGAATCTGTTGATCGCGGGGAGCACGATGGTGGTGGCGGGGTATGGATGGTGCGGCCGCGGATTCGCACTGCGGGCGCGCGGCGCCGGGGCGAACGTCGTGGTGACGGAGATCGACCCGCTCAAGGCGCTCGAGGCCCAGATGGACGGCTACCGCGTGGCGCCGATGGCCGAGGCCGCCCGCATCGGGGACCTGTTCGTGACCCTCACCGGCAACGTGAACGTGATCCGGCTCGAGCACATGCGCGTGATGAAAGACGGGGCTGTGGTCGCGAACTCGGGCCATTTCAACGTGGAGATCGACCTCGAGGGCCTGAAGCAGGCGGGACAGGGCCCGACGCGGGTGCGCGAGTTCGTCGAGGAGTGGCGGCTCGACGGCAAGCGGATCTTCGTGCTCGCCGACGGCCGGCTGATCAACCTGGCGGCGGCGGAGGGCCATCCCGCGAGCGTGATGGACATGTCGTTTGCCAATCAGGCGCTCGCCGCCGAGTTCGTCGTGCAGCAGGCGCAGCGTCTCACGAAGGACGTGCATCGCATTCCGCGCGAGCTCGATGCCGAGATCGCGCGTCTCAAACTGCAGGCCATGGGCGTGACCATCGACACACTGACACCCGAGCAGAAGAAGTACCTTGTGTCGTGGGAGATGGGCACCTGACGGCGAACGTGATCCAGGTCCGGGTCGCGCATCTGGGGCTCGACCGCACCACCAACACGCCGGTGGTGATCCTCCAGGAGCAGGAGGGGGAGCGGGTGCTCCCGATCTGGATCGGGCCGGCCGAGGCGAGCGCCATCGCGATGGAGCTCGCCGGGGTCAAGTTCGCGCGACCGCTCACCCACGACCTCTTGAAGCAAGTCATCCTCGGCCTGGGCGCGGACCTCCGCAAGGTGATCATCACGCAAGTCAAGGACAACACCTATTACGCCGAGCTCCACATCTACCGCGGCGATGCGGTGATTCAGGTGGACGCGCGACCGTCGGATTCCATCGCCGTGGCGCTGCGGCTCAAGGCCCCCATCTTCACCACCGAGAACCTGCTGGCGCTCACCTCGGTGGAGACCGGCGAGCCCGGCGCCGAGACGGGCCCAACGCCACTCGGCCCCGACGAGCTCAAGTCCTACCTGCAGAACCTCGATCCTGAAGATTTCGGGAAGTTCACTCCCTAGAGCCCTCGCCCTGGGCTGCCTGCTGAACGGCGCCGGGGGCGATCTCCTCGCACAGCGGGTGGTGGTGACGGGCCGAGTGGTGCACGGCGGGCCGAACGGGAGGCCGTTGGCGCGCGCCTGGGTCGTGCTGCACCGGGTGACGATGGGCGGGGCCGGCGGACCGATCGATTCGAGTCGCACCGATGGGCGCGGTGACTTCACGCTCCGCGCCGGCCATCCCGACACGACCGCGATCTACGTGGTGTCGAGCTGGTACGACGGCATCGCGTATTTCTCCGAGCCGGTGACCGTCTCGCGGCCACGCACCAGCCTGCGGCCGCTGCTCGTGTACGACACGACCTCGACCGGGCCGGGCGTACGGGTGGAGCGACGCCTGCTCACGGTCGCGAAGCAGAAGCCCGACGGCGCGCGGGATGTGCTCGAGCTCCTCGAGCTCAAGAATCCCGGCAGCAAGACGCGTATCGCGGCGGACACGCTGCAGCCCACCTGGACGGGCGCGATCCCCGTCGAGGCAATCCAGTTCCAGGTCGCGCAGGGAGACCTGTCGCCTCAGGCCGTGACGCAACGCGGCGACACGGTCGCGGTGTTCGGGCCGATTCCACCAGGGGACGCGAAGCAGCTCAGCTATGCGTATGTCATTCCCGGCGGCGCTGCCCGGGTCGCCGTTCCCATCGACCAGCCGACCGCCGAGGTCGATCTCCTGGTCGAGGACACCGTCGCGACCGTCACGGCCGCGCGGCTCGATACCCTCGGCGTGCAGGAGATCGAGCGCCGTCGCTTCGCCCGCTATCGCGCGCGCGCGGTTCCGGCCGGCGCGGTGGTAACGATCGCCTTTTCGGTCGCGCCCGCCTTCCGCGCGGAGTCGCTCGTGCCGGTCGTGGTGATCGCCGTGGCGGCGGTGCTCGCCGCGGGGTTTGTGGTGGCGCTGCGAAAGAAGACGTCTGACGTCTGACCTCTGATGTCTTGCGCTTCGGAAGCGGTTTCGGTAGACTAGCGCCAGTTACAAAGCGAACGGGGAATCACGGAAGCCGGTGCGAATCCGGCGCGGCCCCGCCACTGTAACGGGCACGATCGTAACGGCTCACGGCCACTGGGGGTGTTCACCCGGGAAGGCGAGCCGATCGCCCGAAGCCAGGAGACCTCTCCGTTCGCGCCACCTGTCGATCCCTCGCGGGAGGGATGGTGGCGCTGCGCACCGCGCAGACGCTAACCCATCTTCCGCTTCCGTCGGGGGTGGGTTTCTTGCTATGGGCCGCTGGGCACATCGCACCCACCTCGCGGGCCTGCTCCTGTTGGCCGCCGTGCCGGCGTGCCGGGAGGCGGGCCGCGCGCCGCCGCCCGCCAGCCTCGCCGTCACCGACGACGCCGGCCGGCCGGTGGCGCTCACGGCGCCGGCCCGCCGCGTCGTCTCCCTGCTGCCGTCCTTCACCGAACTGCTCTTCGCGATCGGCGCGGGCGATCGGCTCGTGGGCCGGACGACATGGTGCGACTACCCACCCGAGGCGGTCCGCGTGCCGAGCGTCGGCGACGGCATGCCGCCCAACGTCGAGGCAGTAGCGGCGCGCCATCCCGACCTCGTCGTGCTGTATCGATCGGGCCCGAATATCATGGCGGCCGGACAGCTCGAGCGCCTCGGCATCAAGACAGTGCTGCTCGATCTCAATCTGCTCGAGCAGTTGGGCCCGGCGGCGCGGCGCCTCGGCGTGCTCACCGGCCGCCGCACCTCCGCCGATTCGCTAGCGCGCGCCATGGACAGCCTTGCCTCTCAGCCCCCGATCCCCAGCACCTGGTCCCTCGTCTTCATCGTCTGGGACAATCCGCCGATCGTGATCGGCGCGGGCAGCTACCTCGACCGCCTCGCCGCGCTCGCCGGGGCGCGCAACGTGTTCCACGACATCGGCTCGCCCTCGGCCCAGGTCGCGATCGAGACGATCGCCGCGCGCGATCCCGATTTCGTCGCCGTCCTCTCGGACAGCGCCGTGCCACCGCGCTATGCGGGACGCCCCGAGTGGCGGGCGGTGCGCGCGGTGCGGGCCAGGCGGTTCCTGTTCCTTCCCGGACAGCTGTTCGGGCGACCCGGACCGCGTGTCGCGGAGGCGGTGCGCGAGTTCCGCCGGCGGCTCGATCAAGCGCCGTGAAGTACGTCCTGCTGGCGGTCGCGGCCGTCGTGACCCTGGCCGCCGCGGTGCTCCTCGGACCGGCGGACGTGCCGCTCCGCGACGTCTTGGGCTCGCCCATCGTCTGGCAGCTGCGGCTCCCGCGCGCCGTGCTGGCGTTCCTCGTGGGCGGAGCGCTCGGCGTCTCGGGCGTCGCGCTTCAGGCGCTGGTCAGAAACCCGCTCGCCGATCCGTTCCTGCTCGGGCTGTCGGGCGGGGCGGGGCTCGGGGCGGTCGTCGCCATTGCCTTCGACCTGCCCGGTCCTTGGGCCCTCCCGCTCGCGGCGTTCGTCGGGGCGGTGAGCGCGATGGCGCTGGTGTACCGGCTCGGGCTCATGGGCGGCGCGGAGCTCGACCCGCGCATCCTGTTGCTGGGCGGCGTGGCCGTGGGCGCGTTCGCCGCGGCGATCACCACGGCGATCGTCTCGCTCGCGCAGGCCACCGAGCTGCGCAACGCGTTCCTCTGGCTGTGGGGCGGGTTCTCCGGCGCGTCGTGGACCACGGTGCTCGTGATCCTCGTGTATGCGCCGCTGCCGCTCGGCGTCCTCGCTGCGGCTGCGCGGCCGCTCGACCTACTCGCCCTCGGCGAGGAGCCCGCGCAGTACCTCGGTGCCGACGTGCGGCGGCTCAAACGCCTCGTCTATCTCGCCGCGTCGCTCCTGACGGCCGCCGCGGTCGCGGTCGCGGGCGTGATCGGCTTCGTGGGGCTGATCGTACCGCATCTCTGTCGCCTCGTGTGGGGCCGGCTCCATCGCGCGCTCTTCCCGACCGCATTCCTCGCGGGCGGGATCCTGCTCGCGGCGGCCGACACGCTGGCCCGCACGGTGGTGGCCCCGCGCGAGCTCCCGGTGGGCATCGTGACGGCCCTGTTGGGCGTTCCCGTGTTCGCGTTCCTGTTGCGCCGATGGACCGTGAGCTGATCCTCGCCTTGCGCGGCGTCACCTGCCGCTACCCGGGCGCCCCGCGCGACTCCCTCCAGGGCGTCTCGCTCGAGGTGCGCGCAGGCGAGTTCCACGCCGTGCTCGGGCCCAACGGCAGCGGCAAGACGACGCTGGTGCGTACGGCACTCGGTCTCGTCCGGCCGGCCGCGGGTGGCACCGAGATTCTCGAGCGGCCGGCGAGCGGCTGGTCGCGCCGCGACCTGGCGCGCGTGGTCGGCGTGCTGCCGCAGCGCGAGGACAACCTGTTCCCGCAACGGGTGCGGGAAACGGTGCTGCTCGGCCGCTACCCGCACCTCTCGCTCCTGGGGGGCGTGCGCGCGGCGGACCACGCGGCCGTCGAGCGGGCGCTCGTGGCGTGCGACGCAGCGGACTTGGCCGACCGGTGGCTCTGGACGCTGTCGGGCGGCGAGTACCAGCGTGTCCGACTGGCGCGCGCCCTCGCTCAGGAACCCCGGCTGCTCGTGCTCGACGAGCCCACCGTGTCGCTCGACCTGCGGCACGAGATGGAGCTGTTCGAGCTGGTGCGCGCGCTCGTGGACGGGCGAGGGCTCGCCGCGCTGGTGGTCACGCACCATGTGAATCTGGCGGCGCGCTTCGCCGATCGCGTCCTGCTGCTGCTCGAGGGGCGACCCGCAGGCGCGGGCGCGCCGGGCGACGTGCTCACCCGGGAGACCGCCGAGCGGGTGTTTGCCTGGCCGGTAGCCATCGCGCCGTTCGACGGCCGACCCCAGATGATTCCCTTACGCCAGCGAAAGGACCCACCATGAGACTCGCTCCGCGCGCGCTCCTGCTCCTCGCCTGTCCGGTATCCCTCACCGGCCAGACCCCGACCGATACCGTGGAGCTCAACCCGGTGGTCGTCACCGCCACGCGGATCCCCACTCCCGCGCGGGACTTGCCGGTCGCGGTGACGGTCATCAGCGGCGCGCAGCTGCGCGAGCGCGGCATCCGCACGGTGGCCGAGGCATTGCGAACCGTTCCCGGCGCGAACGTGGTCGCCACGAATTCGTACGGGAGCCAAACCTCGCTGTTTCTTCGCGGAGGGGAGAGCGACTACGTGAAGGTGTTGATCGACGGTGTGCCACAAAATACGCCTGGCGGGGCCTACGACTTCGCCAATCTCACCACCGACAACGTGGAGCGAATCGAGGTGGTGCGGGGCCCGGCCAGCGTGCTCTACGGATCCGACGCCATGACGGGGGTCGTGCAGATCTTCACCCGTGACGGTCGCGGGCCGGCGCGCGGAACCGTGGGCTGGAGCGGCGGGACGTACGCCACCAGCGCGCTCGACGCGACGCTCGCCGGAGGTGGTAAGCGCGCCGGATACAGCCTCGGCGTGTCGCGCTTTGCGAGCGACGGCCTGTATGCGTTCAACAACCAGTACCGCAACGAAGTCGTGAGCGGCCGGATGCGCCTCCGGCCGGACGAACGCACGGACGCCGCGCTGTCGCTGCGCTACGGGGACGCGCTGTATCATTTCCCGACGGACGGAAGCGGCGACACGGTCAGCCACAACCAGCACCAGCTCGATCGCGGACCCTCCGTCGGGCTCGACCTGGGTCACGTTTTCTCCGCCCGCGCCGAAGGCCGTCTCACGGCCGGATGGCATCGGGACAATCTCCAGTATGCCATCGACAAGAACGGCCCGGCCGACACCACGACGTTCCCCTTCAGCAGCTCCGAGTGGATTACGCGTACCGGAGTGGATGCGCGGCTCAACCTACGGCCGGTCGCGAGTGCGATCGTTACCGTGGGAGGGGCGTTTGAGCGAGAGGCAATGAGCGGCACTACGCTCGACACCTCGCGATCGCGGAATGACGGCGCGGTCTATCTGCAGATCGTCACGGCTCCCGAGCGGCTGGTGAGCGTCGCGGCCGGAGCGCGGCTGGAGGCCAATCAACGCTTCGGCACCTATGCTACGCATAGAACGGGCATGGCCGTGCGGATCGCTCAGGGCATGCGCGCGATCGCGTCCGTCGGCACGGGCTTCAAGGAGCCGAGTTTTTACGAGAACTTCGCGACCGGCTTCGTGCACGGGAATCCGGACCTCGAACCCGAGCACTCGCTCAACTGGGAAGCGGGGCTCGAGTACACGGGGCTCCGCCGGACCATGACCGCTCGCGTCACGTACTTCCACCAGCGGTTCCGGGATTTGATCCAGTACAGCGGCGCGCCGCTGGGGCCGGACTCGGTGAACTACAGCAACGTCGCGGACGCGGCGGCGCAAGGCGTGGAGCTCGGTGTCCAAGGCGCGTTGGGCGGCGGGTTGTCGTTCGACGCGGGCTACACGTACCTCGATTCGCGCGATTTTGCGACGAACCTGCGGCTGCAGCGCCGTCCCGCGCACACGGCGAGCCTGAGGTTCGGCGAAGACATGGGGGCGCGCGCTACGGCGTCACTCGTCGTCGTCTTTACGGGAGACCGCGACGACTACGATTATTCGACCTTTCCCGCACGGCGGGTCACTCTGCCACCCCACACCCGAGTGGACGTGTCGGGCTCGTATGAGTTGAGCCGAGCCCGCGGTACGCTGCCGGGCGTGGGGCTCACCGCCCGCGTCGAAAACCTGCTGGGCGCTCGCTACGAAGACGTGAAGAACTTCCCCGCCCGCGGTCGCACCCTGCTCTTGGGCGGGCGCCTGGACTGGGGCCGGTGAGCCGCATCGCGTCTCTCCTGCCCAGCGCCACCGAGATCGTGTACGCGCTCGGGCTGGGCGACCGGCTGGTGGGCGTGTCGCATAGCTGCGACTACCCGTGCGAGGTCCGCGGCAAGCCGGTCCTCAGTCGTCCGCGCTTCGAGCCGGCAGGGCTCTCGAGCGGCGAGATCGACGCCGCCGTGCGCACCGCGCTCGAGCGGTTCGGCAGCGTCTACGAGGTCGATGCCGAGCGTCTGGCTGCTGCGCGGCCCGACCTGGTCCTGACCCAGGGAGTATGCGAGGTGTGCGCCGTGCCGACGCGGGCTGCCGAGGCGGTCGCCCTCCGGCTCGCCTCCTGCCCGACGGTGCTGAGCCTCGACGCCCACGACGTCGCGGGCGTGCTCGAGACGATCCGCGTGGTCGGGCGAGCGGTCGGCGTGCTGGCACGCGCCGAGGCATGCGTGCACGACATCGAGCGGCGCATCGCGGCGGTGGGGACGCGCGTTGCCGGCCGGGCCGCCCCGCGCGTCCTCGCGCTCGAGTGGCTCGAGCCCCCGTTCGTGCCCGGCCATTGGGTGCCTGAAATGATCGCGCTGGCCGGCGCGGTTCCCCTGCGCGGCACCGCCCGGCGCCCCTCGTACGCCTTGCCGTGGACGGCGCTTGCCGATCTCGACCCGGACGTGCTGCTCGTCATGCCGTGCGGGTTCGACCTCGCCCGTGCCCGCGCGGAGGCGGATCACTACGCGTCGGCCCTGCGACGCGTCGCGCCGCGGGCGATCAGCGCCGGGCGCGCGTTCGTGGTGGACGCCTCGTCTCACTTCAGTCGCCCCGGGCCGCGCGTCGCCGAGGGAGTGGAGCTGCTCGCGACGCTGTTCCATCCGGCCGAGTGCCGCGGTGCGCCGCTCGACGGCAGGGCGGCGGTGTGGGCGTAGCGAGGCTCGGAGCCTGAGATGGCCGAGCCGGTGCTCGTGGCCTGGAGCGGCGGGAAGGACAGCGCGCTCGCCCTGCAAGAGGTGCTGCGGGACGAGCGCTATCGCGTCGTCGCGCTGGTGACCACGGTCACGGCCGAATACGAGCGCATCAGCATGCACGGTGTGCGGCGCGGCTTACTGCACCAGCAAGCCCAGGCGCTCGGCCTGCCGCTGGAAGAGGTCCTGATCTCGCCCCGCGCATCGAACGAGGAGTATGAAGGGAAAATGGAGGCGGCGCTCGCGGCGGCCCGGGCACGGTTCCCCGGGCTCGATGCCGTGGTGTTCGGGGACCTGTTTCTCGCCGACATCCGAGCCTACCGGGAGCGGATGCTCGCGCGCATCGGAATGCGGGGACTGTTCCCACTGTGGCTCCGCGACACGCGCGCGCTCGCGGCGGACTTCGTGCGGCAGGGGTACCGAGCGGTGCTCGCGTGCGTGGACTCGCGCGTCCTTCCAGGAGCGTTCGCGGGTCGGGAATTCGATGCGGCGTTGCTGGGCGACCTCCCGGCCGGGATCGACCCGTGCGGCGAGAACGGCGAGTTTCACACGTTCGTGTACGCGGGCCCGATGCTACGCGCGCCCGTGCCCCATCGACGCGGCGCGATCGTGGTACGGGAGGAGCGCTTTGTATATTGTGATCTCGAGGAGATCCCCACGCCATGAGACGAGTCTGTTTGCTGGGATTGGCGCTCACCGCGGCCTGCAGCGACGCGCTCGAGCAGACGAGCTCGGCGGGCCAGGTGATTGGCGTCGTCAACGCGGCCGACAACACCGTGTCGTTCGTGTCGGCGACGGATTTCTCGGTTCGGACGGTGGGCCTCGCGACGCCGGGGGGAGCGGCCACGACCGCCGCGGGGCGCGGCGGCACCGTCATCGTGCCGCTCGGTCCCGCGGACTCGGTGGCCGTGATCCACAACGCCGGCCTGTGCACCACCGGCCTGTGCGTTCGGCCCGTGGTGGTCTTCGCGCTGCCCAGGGGATCAGGGGCTACGGGCGCTGCGATTCGGGACGACTCGATCGCCTGGGTGGCGAACCCGAACCTCAACACGGTCACGCGGCTCAATTTCCTGACGGGCGACACGGCGAGCTTTCGCGTCGGTGCCTACCCGCGGGCCATGGCGCTGGTGGGTGGCCGAGTGTTCGTCGCGAGCGGGAACCTGGTCAGCGGCGCGCCGGCGGGTGCGAGCTGGCTGAATGCGTTCGCCTGCTGCGGTGTCTCGACGCTGGACTCGATTCCGCTCTCGGCCACGAACGCACGCTTCCTGGCGGTCGGAGACGACAGCTTGTTGTATGTCGTCGCCGCGGGTCGTGCCGGGCACCCCGAGGGCAAGCTCTCGGTCGTCGACCCGGTGGCGGGCACGGAGCTCGTGGTGATCAACGGGCTGGGCGACTCCCCTGGCGCTGCCGCGTTTCATCCGTCGGGGCGCGTGCTGGTCGCGTCCGCGAGCGAAGGGATCCTGGAGGTGAACACCCTGACACGATCGGTGACGCGAGGGCCGGGGCAGGGCGTGAAGCCGGGCGGGCACGGCGTGGCCGGCTTGGCGATCGACCAGGGGGGCCGGGTGTACGCGCTCGATGCCGGCGTGTGTACTGGCCCGGGGGTGGTGCACGTCTTGTCGCCGCCGCCCGACTACGACGAGCTGCGGGCCGTGACCGTGGGCGTCTGCCCGTCGGCGACTGCGCTCGCGGTCGTGCCATAAGAGCGGCGCGGCCGTTACCTTTGACCCCATGGCGCTCGTCACCACCCCGGCCGTCGTCCTCCAGACGTATCGTTACAGCGAAACGTCCAAAGTCGTGCGGCTCGCGACCCGCGAGCTGGGCGTGCAAAGCGCCATCGCCAAGGGCGCGCTGCGGCCGAAGAGCCGGTTCGGCGCCGGGCTCGAGCTGTTGAGCGAGGGGTCCGCGCAGCTGTACTTCCGCGAGGCGCGCGAGCTGCACACACTCGGCGCCTTCGACCTCGCCAACCTGCGGCGCGACCTGGCGGCCGACGTCGGACGGTTCGCGGGGGCGACGGTGCTCGCCGAGGTCATGCTCAAGATGGCCCCACCCGCGCCGCTCCCCGCTGCCTACGACGCCTTCACCACCGCGCTCGACGCGCTCGCCGGCGCGGCGCCGGACGCGATCGATGCCGCCGGGGTGCGAGGGATCTGGCTGCTCCTGGGCGTGCTGGGGTTCGAGCCGTCCCTCGGGACTTGCGTCCGCGACGGCACGACCATCGACCCCGACGGTCGGGACCCCGTGACCTTCAGTGTCGCCGAGGGCGGGGTCGCTTGCCCCACCTGCGCCCCGGCCCCGCCGCTCACCCGGCTGCCGCGGCAGGCGTACCGGGACCTCCTCGTCCTGAACGACGCCGCGGCGGACCTGCCCCGGCTCGACGCGCCACACGCCGCCGCCCACCGCCGGCTCGTCGCCCGCTTCGTCCGGCACCACTTCGGCGAGGCCGGCGCGCTCTCCGCCCTCGACTTCTGGGAGCGTCGTGCGTGGTCCCCCACGCCCTCCACGCCAGTCCCGTCCGCCGCTTCGTAATCGGCACCGCCGGTCACATCGACCACGGTAAGACGGCGCTCGTCAAGGCCCTCACCGGCGTCGATACGGACCGGTGGGAGGAGGAGAAGCGCCGGGGGATCACGATCGACCTGGGCTTCGCGCCACTCCCCCTCGGCGACCACGTCCAGGCCAGCGTCGTAGACGTCCCGGGACACGAGGGGTTCGTCCGCAACATGCTGGCAGGTGCGACCGGCATCGACGTCGCCCTGCTCGTGGTGGCGGCCGACGAGGGGCTCATGCCGCAGACCGAGGAGCACCTCGCCATCATCGAGCTGCTCGGGGTGGGCCGCGGCATTCCCGTCATCACCAAACAGGACTTGGTGGAGCCCGAGTGGCTCGACCTCGTACGGTCCGAGGTGAGCGAGCGGCTGAAGCGGAGCCGGGTCCCGTGGGAGCCGTCGATCGCCACGTCGGCGCTCACCGGGGAGGGGCTGGACGAGCTCCGGTCGGCGCTGCGCCTGGTTGCGAACGACCTGGTCGAGCGGCCGGCGGAAGACCTGTTCCGGTTGCCGATCGACCGCGTCTTCGCGGTGGCCGGGGCCGGCACGGTCGTGACGGGGTCCACCTGGACGGGGACCGTGGCCGTGGGTGACGCCGTGCGCCTGCTCCCACTCGAGCGCGAGGTACGGGTGCGCTCGATCGAGGTGCACGGCCAGGCCGCCGAGCGCGCGGTGCCGGGCCGCCGCACTGCGTTGGCGCTCGTCGGGGTCGACAAGAGCGAGCTGGCGCGCGGCGATGTGGCGGTGACCGGAGCGGGCTGGCGGGCGACGACGCTGCTCGACGCCGCGGTGGAGCTGCTCCCTGGCGCCCGCAAACCCATCGGCTCTCGTACCAGACTCCGCGTGCACCTCGGCACGGCCGAAGTGCTGGCGCGCGTCGTCCAAATCCGCTCGATCGGGCCGGGGGAGCACGGCCTCGCCCGCCTGGTGCTCGAAACGCCCCTCGTGGCCCGGGGCGGGGACCGGTTCGTGGTGCGGTCGTTTTCGCCCGTGACGACGATCGGCGGCGGTGTCGTGCTCGATCCCTTTCCGGCGCCGCGCCCGCGCCTGCGCCAGCGGCGCCTCGCGGCAGGGCAGCTGCCGATCGAGCGGTTACTGGTGCTCGCCCAGGAAGCCGGGCTCGCCGGGCTGTCCACGGACAGTCTTCCCACGCGACTCGGTCTCCTCCCGGGTCAGGTGCCCACCCTCATCACGGAGGCGGGCAAGGATCTGCTCAGCCTGGGGGCGACCGTCGTGGCGCGGCACGCCCTTGCGGCCGAGGCGACGCGCCTAGTGGAGGTGCTGCGGCGCTACCACAAGGAGCATCCGATCGATCCCGGGATGTCGCTCCAGGCCCTCCGAGCGGCCGTGCCAGCCCCGGCGCCGCCGCCGGCCGTGCTCGACGCGGTGCTGGAGGTCGGCACGCGGGCGCGGCAGCTGGAGGTGACGGGCAGCGTGGCGCGGCTCGCGGGTTGGCACCCTGCCTTCGATGCGCACACGAGCGACCTGCGAGAGATCCTGGCCCGCCGCCTGGTGGACGCCCGCTGGGAGGTGCCGACGCTGGCAGAGCTGGAGCGAGAGTTCCCGGGCGCGCCGATCCGGGCGCTGCTCGCGCACCTGGCACGCGAGGGCACGGCCGAACCGATCGACCAGGAGCGGTACGCGGCGCCGCAGGCCTTGGAGTCCTTTCGCAGCGGTCTCGAAGCGGCGCTTGCCGAGCTCGGCAAGGCGACCCCCGCCGAGTTACGGGAGCGGTTCGGGCTCACGCGCAAGTACTTGATCCCGCTGCTCGAGTGGGCCGACCGTCGCGGCATCACGCGCCGCGCCGGAGACGCGCGGGTGCTGGCACGGTTGACAGCGGGGAAAGGCGGCCCATAGTTTTGGGCGAGCGTCCTAGATCGGTTCACTCGCGACAAGGAGTGCTGTCCCAACGTTCTTTTCTCGTTCGCAGAGGAGTGGTGGATGAGGCGGTGCGCCTGGGCGGTGCTGGGGCTCGGGCTTTGGGCGGCGGGGGTGGGGGGGGTGGCGGAGCGGGCATGGGGGCAGAACCCCCGACCCACGGTTGAGCTCAAACAGAATTACCCGAACCCGTTCAATCCGGCGACGACGATTCCGTTCTCGCTGGCGGGTGACGTGTTTGCCAATGGTCACCGGCCCAAGGTTTCGCTCAAGATCTACAACGTCTTAGCGCAGCTCGTGGCCGTACCGATCTTGCAGGGGACCGGTGCAGCACTCGACAACCTGGAGCTGAGCTGCTCGAGCGCCGAGGGCTGCGCCTACAGCGCCTACTGGGACGGCAACGTTCGCAACACCAACCAGCAGGCAGCCTCCGGGGTGTACCTCTACCAGTTGGTCGTCGACGGACAGCGCTTCACCAAGAAGATGATCATCATGAAGTGACTCACCGCGGATGCTCCAGCACGATGTACCGCACGTCGTCCCGCCCCATGTTCTGCAACCACGTAATCAGCTCGCCGATCCGGCCGGGCGGCTCGACGCCCTTGCGGCCCACGAGCGTCCGGGCGACGTGCAGCACCCGGCCTGCCTGGGCGTACTCCGCGCGATAGCTCCCGAAGGCGCTCTGCGCCGTGACGTTGGGTGGCAGTTGGGCCCGCCAGCCCTCCGGCAGGGTGAGCGTCAGCTCGGCCGACTCTTCGTGCGGCCCGGCGACTTGGGCGACGTCGATGGGGAAGCGCCGGGGCCCGCGGGCCTCGAGCTCCGCCGCGAGGCCCTTCAGGTCGCCATAATTGTGGATCGGCAGGGTGAGAATGTCGTTGCTGCCTGACGGAGAGGTCGCCTGCGCGTCGCGCACCACCACGGCGATCCGCGGCTCGGCGCGGAGGTCGCGGCCGTCGAACAGCTCGAGGCTGTCGCCCGTGGCTCCCGGGAACAGCATGTTCACCGCGGCGCGCCTGATGCGCTCCCGCTCCGTCGCGCCGAACTGCGCCGCGAACGTCCGGCGCAGGCCGTACTGTTGGTCCCCCGTCGCAATGTGGACGTAGCGGCCGTGAAAAGTGCCGCGCGGCGACAGCTCGCCGGTCAGCTGCGCCACGTCGCGGTTCGCGGCCGTCGAATCCGACGGAAAGGTGACTTCCTCCCCGCTCCCGTCGGTGTGGACCATCAGGCCGAATTCTCCTTGCTCGGACGGCGGGAGCGAGCCGAACGGCGTGAGCTCGGACGTCAGGTCGAGGTACAGGTAGCCGCCGGAGCGCTCCACCGCCGCGATCATGTGGTCGAACGCCAGGGCCGACGGTCGGTCACGCGCGATCCCGCCCGTGCTCGAAAGGAGCACCGGATAGGCGCGCAGCCCCAGGCGGCGGGCCAATGCGACGAACAGGGTCGCTTTGTCCTTGCAGTCGCCGTAGCGGGTCGCGAGCACCGCGCCGGGGAGCCGCGGTTGGAAGCCGCCGATCCCGAGCGAGAGTGAGACGTAGCGAAAGTCCTGCGCCACCCAGCGGTGCAGCGCGCGCAGGGAATCGTCGAGCGTGCGCGCGTTCGTGACCACGGACGCGAGCGCCGAGTCGAGCGCCGGAGTCACATCGTAGCGGTCATGCGAAAGGGCGCCGTACCAGCGCGCCACGTCGGTCCATTGCACCGGGGCCGCGACGTCGATGTACTGGTCGATGCCGTTCGAATCCGCGGCGAATGGCTCCCGCTCGATCTTGGGCACGTCGGCCGTGGCCCAGGTGTACACTCGCCGACCGCGTGCTTCGACGACCTTGCGCGGGAAGGTCCGGTTGACCTCCTTGATGCGGACGGCGAGGCTCGCGGGCACGTCCAGCACGTAGCGCGAGCGGCGGGTAAGCCGCCCCGTGGTCACCCGCCACCCGCGCTGGAAGTCACCGGGCATCACCGGCTTCAAGGTCTCGACGGTGTAGCTGTAGTCGAGCAGCGTGCCGGGCACGATGCCGCCACTCGAGACGCGTCGCAGCTTCACATCGGAAAACACCGGCGCTTCCTGCGCGACCGGCGCGATCGACTCCTGCTCGTGCGTCGGGTGCGAGCTGATGACCTCGCCCGACGGCTTCACCACGCGAACCCAGTTCAGGGTGAGTCGCTCTCGCCCGCTCACATAAGAGAACGACTGCTCGCCCCACGTCTCCGCCGCCTCCCGCGTGAAGATCTGCACCACCTGCCGGTACGTTCGGCTGCCGCGACCGTCAGCCTCGAGGCGCACGACCCCGTCGTCCAGCAGGTACACGTAGTCATCGTCGGCGTGATCGGCGGCGTTCACGGCCAGGCGGTAGATCGTGTCGTCTTTGACCGTGGGATCCCCGGCCGGAGTGATCCGGGGGGCCTGCGCCAAGGCGGGAGCCGTCAGGGCCAACAGCAACACCAGCGAGCGAGACAGCACAGCAGAATTCCTCGAATGGGTGGTTCGGCCGGAACATCACACAGCCGGGGCCTTAGCGTCAATTGATCGCGGTGGCGCACGGGACCGGACGGTTTTGACTTGTGCTCTGCCGATTCGGCATCTTTCAGCGGGCACAAAGGTTGCCCGGGAGGCCGGCGCCATGATCAGACCAGAAAGATTAACCGTAAAGGCCGCTGAGGCGTTGCAGCAGGCGAGCGCGCAGGCCCGCCAGCGTGGTAACCCGGTCGTCAACGACGCCCACCTCTTCCATGCGCTGCTGTCTCAGGACGACGGCATCGTCGTGCCGCTGCTCCAGAAGGCAGGGCTCAACGTGGCCCGGCTGAAGGACGAGACGGAACGCGAGATCGAACGGTTCCCGAAGCAATCGGGGACTCAGGCGGAGCCGACGCTGTCGCGCGAAGTCGGCCGGGTGCTCGACCGGGCCGACGAGGAGGCGAAGGCGCTGGGCGACGCCTACGTCTCCACCGAGCACATGTTGCTCGCGCTGCTCGAGGAGAAGGGCACCACGGCGAAGCAGCTGCTCTCCGCCGCCGGCGTCGATCGCGGCGACGTGATGGCGGCCCTGGAGGGCGTGCGTGGCCCGCAGCGGGTCACCGATCAGGAGCCGGAGCAGAAGTATCAGGCGCTGGAGCGGTTCACGCGCGACCTCACCGAGCAGGCGCGCAAGGGCAAGCTCGATCCGGTGATCGGGCGGGACGAGGAGATTCGCCGCGTGATGCAGGTGCTGTCGCGGCGGACCAAGAACAATCCCGTGCTGATCGGAGAGCCCGGCGTCGGCAAGACCGCGATCGTCGAAGGGCTGGCGCAGCGGATCGTGAACGGGGACGTGCCGGACTCGCTCAAGAACAAGCACTTGGTCGCGCTCGATCTCGGCGCGCTCGTCGCGGGTACGAAGTACCGCGGCGAGTTCGAGGAGCGTCTCAAGGCCGTCCTGAAGGAGATCACGAGCGCCGAGGGCAGGTACATCGTCTTCATCGACGAGCTGCACACCCTGGTGGGGGCGGGCGCCGCGGAAGGGGCCGTGGACGCTTCCAACATGCTCAAGCCGGCGCTGGCGCGCGGCGAGCTGCACGTGGTGGGCGCGACGACGCTCGACGAGTACCGCAAGCACATCGAGAAGGATGCGGCGCTCGAGCGGCGCTTCCAGCCCGTGTTCGTGGGCGAGCCCTCGCTCGAGGACACGATCGCCATCCTGCGCGGGCTGAAGGAGCGGTACGAGGTCCACCACGGCGTCCGGATCACGGACAACGCCTTGGTCGCGGCGGCGACGCTGTCGCATCGCTACATCGGCGACCGGTTCCTCCCCGACAAGGCGATCGACCTGGTGGACGAAGCGGCGAGCCGGCTGCGCATCGAGATCGACTCACTCCCCCAGGAGATCGACGAGGTCGAGCGGAAGATCGTGCAGTACCAGATCGAGCTCGCGGCGCTGGCGAAGGAGAAGGACAAGACCTCGAAGGAGCGGCGCGAGCGCGTGGAACAGGAGCTGAAGGAGCTGCGGGACCGGTCCAATGCGATGAAGGCGCAGTGGCAGGCCGAGAAGGACGCGATCACGAAGCTGCAGGGCAAGAAGGCGGAGCTGGAGCAGCTGCGGACGGAGGCGGACGGCGCAACGCGACGGGGCGACCTCCAGAAGGCCGCGGAGATCAGTTATGGCCGCATTCCGGCGCTCGAGAAGGACATTACCGCGCTCGAGAAGCGCCTCGCCGATATTCAGAAGACAGGGAAGTACCTAAAGGAAGAGGTCGACGCCGAGGACATCGCCGAGATCGTGGCCAAGTGGACCGGCATTCCGGTCTCGAAGATGCTCGAGTCGGAGCGCGAGCGGCTCACCCGGCTCGAGGCCGAGCTGGCGCAGCGCGTCGTCGGCCAGCCCGAGGCCCTGGCGGCGGTCGCGAACGCCGTGCGGCGGGCGCGCGCCGGGCTGCAGGACCCGAACCGACCGACCGGGTCGTTCATCTTCCTCGGTCCGACCGGGGTCGGCAAGACCGAGACCGCGCGCGCCCTCGCCGAATTCCTGTTCGACGACGAGAAGGCGATGGTGCGGCTCGACATGTCCGAGTACATGGAGAAGCACGCCGTGGCGCGGATGATCGGCGCCCCGCCGGGCTACGTCGGGTACGAAGAGGGCGGCCAGCTCACCGAGGCGGTGCGCCGGCGGCCCTATGCCGTGGTGCTGTTCGACGAGATCGAGAAGGCGCACCCGGACGTCTTCAACGTGCTGCTGCAGATCCTGGACGACGGCCGGCTCACCGACTCGCAGGGTCGCACCGTGGACTTCCGCAACACGGTGCTCATCATGACCTCGAACATCGGGTCCCAGTACATCCTCGAGATGGGCACGCAGAACTGGGAGCAGGTCGAGACCAAGGTCCTGGAGCTGTTGCGCCAGACGTTCAAGCCCGAGTTTCTGAACCGGGTGGACGACGTAATCATCTTCCGGCCCCTATCGAACGAGGACATCGCGCGCATCGTCGATCTCCAGATCCAGCGCGTGGAGCGGCTCGTGGCGGAGCGCAAGCTCGCCCTCGAGGTGAGGCCGGCGGCGAAGCAGCTGATCGTGGCGGAAGGCTACGACCCGGTGTACGGCGCGCGGCCGCTCAAGCGGTCGATCCAGCGGCTGCTGCAGAATCCGCTGGCGCTCGCCGTGCTCGAGGGGAAGTTCGCCGAAGGCGACCGGATACGGGTGGACCGGGCGAAGGACGGCAATTCGCTCAGCTTCGAGCGAATGCCGGCGGGCGCGCCTGAACCGGCTCGTGCCTGACCACCCCGACCTCGCCGGGATCGAGGCGGCGCTCGCCCAGGCCAAGCTGGCAATCGAGCTCGACGAAGTGCCCGTCGGCGCCGTCGTCACCCGCGACGGCGTCGTCGTTTCCAGCGCGCACAACGCCACGGTCGCCCGCAACGACCCCACCGCCCACGCCGAATTGCTCGCCATCCAGCAGGCTGTGACGGCGCTCGGCACTGATCGCCTCGACGACTGCACGCTCTACGTGACCCTCGAGCCGTGCGCCCAGTGCGCCGGGGCGATCGTGCTCGCTAAGCTGGGGCGGCTTGTGTTCGGCGCGTACGACGACAAGGCCGGCATGTGCGGCAGCGTGGGGGACGTGGTACGGCACTCCCGCTTGAATCATCGCGTCGAAGTGCTTGGGGGCGTGCTGGCGGACGAGTGCGGCGAGCTGCTCCAGGGGTTCTTCCGCGCCCGGCGCTGATGAGGTTCGCGTCGGGCACGATCGTGTATGCCGCGCTGCGCGCCATCGTGGCGCTCGCGGTCGTCTTCAGCGCGCTGCACGGCGGGCGACGTGCGTGGCCCATCGTCGGCCAGGCGGTCGCCGATGCAACCTGTCTCGCGTTCCTGGTGGCCTACGTCGACTACGACCTTCGTGCCTCGTTGGGCTGGCTGGCGCTCCCGCTGCTGCTCTACGTCGTCGGTTGGGAAGGATGGGGGGCTCTCCGCGCCGCCGGCACCGAGTCGGACTCGGCGGCGGACGGCGTCGGGGGCGAGTTGCTGGGATGGCTGGGAGGGTTCTGGCGGTTCCTCTATCGGCTGTTGCTCGTCGTCCCCCCGGTCGGAGCCGGGATGTTTCTCGTGCTCGGCTTGCTCTATCCCGGCGGATGGGTGTTCCCCAGCATGCCGGCACCGTTGTCCTGCACGCCTGCCACCGTGGCGCGCGGCGACACGCTCACGCTGCGCATGATCGGTGGGCACGGCGGCGAGCTCGGGGTTTTCACGCCGGCGCACGGCTTCCTGTACATCGTCGACTACGCGCCGAACACGGCACCGCCGAGCGCGCGCTTCGAGTATCGCCAGCGGTTCGCGCTGCCCAGCGCCACGGCGACTGGGCGCGTGATGCAGGCCGCGCCCCCGGGCTATCCCGAGGTGCCGATCTTCACCGACACGGGCACGTATCGGTTCCGGGTGAGTGACGCGGCGGAGGTCTCGGCGTCGCTGGGGTGCACGATTCGCTATACGGGCGATCGAAAGGCACCGTGAACGAAGACGAGCCTACGCGTTCGCGGCGGCCTGCCCCAACAGGCGTACAGCCGCCCGCAGCTGTTCGTCCGACAGGTACGGTGCCGGCCCGAGCCGCAGCATTTCGCCGCGGGAGTCCGTTGCCACGCCGTCGTGGCGGAGCCGGTGGCTCAGCGCCTCCGCGCGCGGGCATTGGAGCGCCAGGAACCCCCCGATCCTGTCGATCGGTACCGACCGGTCTCGGCTCATGACGGCGGGATCGAGGTCCAGATCGTCGAACAGCCGGGCCAGGAGCCGCACCTGATGTTGGCTCACCTCGCGCAGCAGAGTCGGCGTGAGGTCCTGCCGCTCGAAGAACTCGAACACCGCTGCCGCCCGATAATGGCTGGTGGGGTCGTAGGTCGCGCCGGCGAAGCGATCGGGGCCGGCGCCGTATGGGACCTGACCCCCGGCAGGTGCCGAGGGCAATAGCGCAAACTCGCTGAACCACCCTGTGATCACGGGCCGCAGCGCGCGGCTCGCGGGCACCCGCAGGAAGCCGTTCCCCTCACCCAGCTGGCAATACTTGTAGCCTCCGCCGACCACGAACGCGGCTCCGAGCCCTTCGGTCCGGAGCGAGAACGGCACAACGTTGAGTGCGTGATAGGCGTCCACCAGCAGCTCCGCCCCGGCCCGTCGGCACGCCTCGAGCACATGGCCGAGGTTGGGCACTAGGTGGGCGTTCTCGTACAGGACGGCCGAGACGAGCACGGCCGCCGTGCGGTCGTCGACCGTCCGGGCAAGCCGCTCCGCGAGGGTGGCCGCTGGAAGGCCCGGGACCCTCGCGACGGCGATCCCTTCCTCCGCCAAGCGGTCGAGCTGGCGCCGGATCGTGTGAAACTCGGCCGTCGTGGTCACGAGACGGGGTCGCTGTCCGAGGGGAAGGGCCGAGAGCCATCGGACGATCAGCTCGTGCGTGTTAGCGCCGAGCGCGATTGTCCCATCCGAATCGTCGAGTAGCCGCGCGAACCCGCGTCGCACGCGCTCGGCCTGCGCGAACGCACGTTCCCACTTCTCGTCCACGCACTCTGCAGCGTCGAGCCAGGCGCGTTGCTGGGCTTCGAAGCCCGCGTCGGGCCAGGCCTGATGGGAGTGGCCGGTCAGGAGCAATCGCTCCGCGACCCGAAAGCGGCTAGTGCGGCGCAAGCCCGTTCGGGCTCGCGTACAGCGCCTCCGGTCTCACGGCGCGGTCACAGCTCCGTGCGGATTGCCCAGAGGTCTGGGAAGGCAGGCTTGTTGAGCGTGGTCGCGAGGTACTCGGCCCCCGCGGTTCCTCCCGTGCCTGGCTTTGTCCCGATGGTGCGCTGGACCATCTTCACGTGCCGGTACCTCCACTCCATGAACCCCTCGTCCAGGTCCACCAGGCGCTCGCAGACGGACGATACTCCGGGGTTCGTCCGATAGACCGTGATCAGGATCTGCTGCACCTCGCGTGACGGCTCCGGCAGCTGCGTCACATCCCTAGCGAGCAGCGCCGGCGGCACAGGGTACTGGTTCTTCGCGAGATACGCGAGCAACGCGTCCCACAACGTGGGCTCGCGGTACTGGGTTTCGAGCCGCCGCCGGGGCTCGCTCCCCTCGGGGTAGCGCGCGATGGCCGCGGCATTCTTGGTCCCGAGGAGGAACTCGAGCTCGCGGAATTGGAACGACTGAAATCCGCTTCCGGATTCGAGGCGATCCCGGAACGACAGAAACTCGAGCGGTGTCATCGTCTCGAGGACGTCGATCTGCGCCACCATCACCTTGAGCACCGTGAGGATGCGCTTCAGCGTGTGCAGGGCTCGCGACGTCTCGTTGCCGCGCAGCAGCGTCTCGAGGTACGCGAGCTCGTGGAGCATCTCCTTGAACCAGAGCTCATACACTTGATGGATGACGATGAAGAGCATCTCGTCGTGCTCCGGTCCCGTGGAGCGCGGCTGCTGCAGGGATAACAGTTCCTCGAGCTTGAGGTAGTCCGCGTAGGTCAGTGGCATGCCGGGGTCCTGCGGCTCACGTGAACCGCGGCTTGTAGGTGTCGAGTGTCGAATACTGGGACGGCCAGGGAAGCGGGTGCCCCATCTCGTGAGCGGCGTGGCGCGTCCAGTAGGGATCCCACAGGTGCGCGCGCGCCAGGACGCAGAGATCGGCGCGCCCCGCCGCCAGAATCGTGTTCACATCGGTGAAGGACGAGATGTTGCCCACGGCCATCGTCGGAATCCCCGACTCGTGGCGGACGCGGTCGGCGAAGGGCGTCTGGAACTGGCGCCCGTACGCGGGCTTCGCGTCGGGCACGGTCTGGCCGGCGGAGACGTCCACGATGTCGCAGTGATGTGCCTTGAGGAGCGTGGCGATCTCGACGGCGTCGGCGGGCTCGGTGCCGCCGGGGGCCCAATCCACTGCTGAGATCCGCACGGCGATCGGCTTGTGCTGGGGCCATGCCGCGCGCACGGCAGCGAACACCTCGAGAGGAAACCGCATCCGGTTCGCGAGCGACCCACCGTAGACGTCGGTGCGGCGGTTCGTGAGCGGCGAGATGAAGCTCGCCAGCAGGTAGCCGTGCGCGAAGTGGATCTCGAGGATGTCGAACCCCGCCTCCTCTGCCATCCGCGCCGCCCGCACGAAGTCGTCGCGCACCGCGTCCATGTCGCGCCGGTCCATCTCGCGGGGTACCTGGCTGTAGGGGAAGTAGGGGACCGGCGAAGCGGCGATGATGGGCCAGTTGCCCTCGGGGAGCGGCTCGTCCATCCCCTCCCACGCGAGACGGGTCGAGCCCTTGCGGCCCGCGTGTCCTAGCTGGAGGCCGATTTTCGCGTAACTGTGGGCGTGCACGAAGTCCACGATCCGTTTCCAGGCCGACACGTGCTCCGGTTTGTACATGCCGGTGCACCCCGGTGAGATGCGACCTTCCCGCGAGACGTCGGTCATCTCCGAGAACACGAGGGCGGCGCCGCCGATCGCTCGCGCGCCGAGGTGCACGAGGTGCCAGTCGTTGGGCGTGCCGTCCTCGGCACAATACTGGCACATCGGGGACACGACGACCCGGTTCGCGAGCAGCAGGTCCCGCAGCCGGAACGGCGTGAACAGCGGTGGCGGAGGCGGATGGCGCGCCACCGCTACGCCGCTCTGCTCCGCGGTGCTCGCGGCGAACCAGCGGTCCACTGCTTCCACGTACCGGGGGTCGCGCAGCTTCAGGTTGTCATGGGTGATCCGGAGGCTCCGGGTCAGCAGGTTAAACGCGAACTGGATCGGCTCGAGGTCCATGTAACGCTCGGTGTCCTCGAACCATTGCAGGCTGACCTGCGCCGCACGCTGCAGGCTCTCCACCGCGGGGCGCCGCTCCGCTTCGTACGCGGCGAGCGCCGCAGGGACGTCGCGACGAGGCGTGGCGTGGAGCGCCCGGGCTAGGGCCACCGCGTCCTCCATGGCGAGCTTCGTGCCCGATCCCACGGAGAAGTGCGCCGTGTGGGCCGCGTCCCCGAGCAGCACGACGTTCTCGTGGTGCCAGTACTCGGTCCGTAGCGTCCCGAAGCTCCGCCACACGGAGCGGTTCGTGAGCAGCCGGCGACCCTCGAGCTCGTCCCGGAACAGCGCCTCGCAGAACGCCACCGTGGCTTGCTCGTCGGCGCGATCCATCCCGGCGGCCCGCCACGTCGCTTCCGTGGCCTCGACGATGAACGTCGCACGTTCCGGCTCGTACTGATACGCGTGGACGCGCCACAGGCCGTGCCGATCGCGCTTGAAATGGAAGGTGAATGCGGGGAAGGGGCGGGACGTGCCGAGCCACACGTAGCGGTTGGGACGCCAATCGATGGTCGGCCGGAACCGGTCGGCGAGCTGCCGCCGCACGATGCTGTTGAATCCGTCGGCCGCGACCACGAGGTCGGCTCCCAGCAAGGCGCGGACATCCGCGACCTCCGTGCCGACCTCGAGGCACACCCCGACCGCTTCGGCGCGACCGACCAGAGTCGCGAGCAACGCCCGCCGCGACAAGCCGCTGAAGCCGTGACCGGTCGAGGTGACGACGGTGCCGTTGACGTGGACGTCGATGTCGTCCCAATGGTGGAACTGCTGCGCCATCTCGTCGTAGGTCGCACGGTCCGCCTCGGCCAGGGTGTCCTGGGTGGCGTCGGAGAAGACCACGCCGAACCCGAACGTCGCATCGAGGGAGTTGCGCTCGATCACCGTCACCTGGTGCGAGGCGTCGGCCTTCTTCATTTGGATCGCGAAGTACAGCCCGGCCGGCCCGCCCCCCAGCACGACGACCCTCATGCGCCCTCCGCCTGCTTGAGGAGCTGCCCCGCCACGATGAGATGCTGGATCTCCGTCGTGCCTTCGTAGATCCGCAGCGACCGGACCGCGCGGTACAGGCGGTCCACTGGATGGGATGCGAGCACGCCCCGGCCCCCCAGGATCTGCACGGCGTCGTCCACGATCCGCTGGGCGGCCTCGGTCGCGAACGCCTTCGCCATCGCTGCCTCCAGGGTCACCCGCTCCGCGCCGCGGTCCTTTTCCCAGGCCGCACGGTAGGTGAGCAGGCGCGCGGCCGTCAGGTCCGTCGCCATGCGCGCGAGCTTTTCCTGGACCAGTTGGAACTCGGCGAGCGCGCGGCCAAATTGCCGGCGTCGGGTCGCGTGCCCCAGCGCCTCCTCCAGCGCCCGCGCCCCCATGCCGCACGCGGCCGCGGCGACGGTCGCGCGCAGCCGGTCGAGGGTGGCCAACCCGAGCTTGAACCCCGCGCCCTCAGCACCGAGACGGCTCGAGGCCGGCACGCGGCAGTCTTCGAATGCGATCTCGCCCAGCGGGTGTGGTGCCGAGAGCACGAGGGGGCGCACGAACTTGACCCCGGGCGTGTCGGCGGCGACGACGAAGGCGGAGATCCCCTTGTTGCCCTGGTCCCGGTCAGTGGAGGCGAACACGGTGTAAAAGTCCGCGAGCCCGGCGTTCGAAATGAGGGTCTTGGTGCCGGTCAGGACGTAGTCGGTGCCGTCGCGCCGCGCGGTGGTCGCGATCGCAGCCGCGTCCGAGCCGGCTTCGGGCTCCGTCATCGCAAACGAGGCCATCGCCCTGCCCGCAAGGACGGAGGGAAGCCAGCGCTCCTTGAGGCGAGGATCGCCCGCCAGGAGGATCGGCACCGTGCCGAGGGCTTGGAGCGCGAACACGGCGTCGGCGAGCGGCGACGCGCCGGCGAGGGTCTCACGCACCAGGCACGCCGCGCGCAGATCGAGCTCGCCGATCGACGCGAACCAGCCCGCCCCGCCCAGCCGCGCCACGAAGTCGCGCGCCTGGACGCGCGCCGCGGCGTCGTCGGCGGGCTCCGGGAGCGGGACGAGTTCGCGCGCCGCGTACGCCGTGATCCGCCCCGCCAGGGCGACGTGGGATTCGGTCAGGAAGGCGGCGACGACGCTCGGATCGGGCACGGTCAGACGAATTTGGGCTGGCGCTTCGTCTTGAAGGCGTCGTAGGCTTCACGGAAGTTGGGGCTGCGCATGCACTCGGCCTGCGCCTGCGCTTCAGCCTCGAGTGCGGTGGCGAGATCCATGTGGGCCTCGCGATTGAGCGCGTCCTTCGTGACGCCGAGCGCGGACGACGGCCCGCGGGCCAGCTGCTCGGCCAACCTGCGGGCTTCCTGCATCACGCTAGCGCCGGCGACGACCCGATTGTAGAGGCCGATCCGCAGGGCCGTCTGGGCATCGATGAAGTCGCCGGTCATGAGCAGCTCGGTCGCGTGGCCGAGCCCCACGATGCGAGGCAGCAGCCAGGCCGCTCCCATGTCGGCGCCGGACAGGCCGACCTTCGTGAACAGGAACGCGATCTTCGCCGACTCGGCGGCGATGCGCACGTCGCACGCCGCGGCGATGACGGCGCCCGCTCCCGCGACAGTGCCATTCAACGCGCCGACGATAGGGCGCCGGCATTGTCGCAGCGCGAGGATGAGGTCGCACGTGAGGCGGGTGAACTCGAGCAGCCCGGCAGCGTCGCGCGCGAACAGCGCCCCGATGATGTCCTCCACGTCGCCGCCCGAGCAGAACGCCCGCCCGGCCCCGGTGATGATCACGGCCCGGACCCCCGGCTCGCCGTCGAGCGTGCGGAAGGCGTCCCGCAGCTCGCGGTAGACGTCGAACGTCAAGGCGTTGAGTCGATCCGGCCGATTGAGCGTGATCGTGGCGACGCCCGTGTGCGGGTCGTGCTGGTAGAGGAAGGACTCGGGCGCGAGCGGCATGCGAGGATCTCCGGGTGTCGGTCAGGGAAGCACGGCCGTCGCTTCGATCTCGACGATGGCGTGCGCGTCGGCGAGCGCCCGCACTTCGACGAGCGTCATGGCAGGGTAGTGCCGCCCCATGAACCGGCGGTGCACCTCGCCCAGCGGTTTGAGGCTCGCGAGGTACATCTGACGGTCCGTGATGTAGACCGTCATGCGGCCGACGTGCTCCGGCCCCCCGCCCGCCGCGCGCACGACCTCCAGCACGCGCTCGAGCGCACCCGCCCACTGCTCGACGAGCCCGACGCGGTCGGGGGCCGTCTGCCCGGCCACGAACAGCACCTGCCCGTCGGCCCGGGCCAGCATCCCGTGATTCCAGCCGCTCGGACGTCCCAGCGCGTCGGGGTTCACGATGCGGAATGTCATCGGCCGGCGTCCCCCTCCCCGTCGGCGATCACCATGGCTTCGCCGTTGGTATCGCGCTGCGCATCCTCGCACAGCGCCAGCACCGCGCGGGCCACCTCCTCGGGCGAGATCAGGCCACGCTGTCCCGTGGTCTCGAGGGCCGCGCGCAGGGCGTCAGGGGGCGACATCCCCGTCCTTGTCGCGATGCGCGCCACCGACTCCCGGGTCATGTCCGTGTCGACGTACCCGGGGCACACCGCGTTCACCGTCACGCCGCTGCCAGCGACCTCTGCGGCGACGGAGCGTGTGAAGCCCACGACCGCGTGCTTCGCGGCGCTGTACGCGGCGATGTACTTCCCGCCGCGGAGCCCGGCTACCGAGGCGATGTTCACCACGCGCCCCCAGCGCCGCTCGAGCATCCCCGGAAGGAAGGCGCGGGTGCACAAGAACGTGCCGGTGGCGTTCACGCTGAAGACCCGGCTCCAGTCCTCGAGCGTGAGCTTGGCGAGTGGTGCCGAATGAGCGACCCCGGCGTTGTTCACAAGGATATCCACGTGCCCGAGCCGGGTCTCAGCTGCGCGGGCGAACGCTGCCACGGTGGCAGGGTCCGTAACGTCGCCCGGCACGGCCCACGCCTGCCGTCCGGCGGTGCGCAGCTCGGTTGCCAGCGCCTCGATCCCGTCCCGGGTGCGGGCCACCACGACGATGGCCACGCCGGCTCCGGCCAGCGTTCGGGCGACCGCCATCCCGATCCCCCGGCCCGCGCCCGTCACGACGGCCCCCCGTCCGGACAGCGTCACCCGGGAAGCTCCGCGAGCACCGCCTCTGCGAGGATCGTTCCGAGAATCTCGATCGTGCGCACGCCCTCGTCGGCCCCGGCGTCGGCTGGCGACCCAAAGTACGCCCGGGGGCCACCCGCCGCCTCGAAGCTCGTCTGGCCCGAGCGGATCGCCGCGCTGAGTGAGCGGGGGTTGGCGGGCAGCACCAGGCGGATTGCGTCGCGGACCAATTCCGGGCGGGCCGCCAGGACGATGGAGGTCTCGTACCGCCCTGCGTGGCAGGCGCCGCTCCGGAACTCCTCGGTGAGCCGGAGGGCCCAGGGCCGTTTGGTGACGTCGGGAAACACGATTCGAGCGCCGTTCTCGCGCTGGTTTTGGGCTACGGCGGCCTCGAGGGCGGCGACGTGCGCGGGGTCCAGGTGCGCGTTCGCGACCGCGAGCACGTGCAGGCCGTGCCGTGTCAGACTGCGCGCGAGGTCGAGGAGCAGAGCGGTCACGGTCCCCGGCCGCACGGACACGGTTCCGGGGAACCCGGCGGCGAATTCGGCGGCGGTGTAGGTGAGGGGCGGGAGGAGCACGGCGTCGTAGCCGTGGGTGGCGAGCCGCGCGGCGGCTGCACGGGCCATCGTCTCCGCAATAATGACGTCGGTTGCGAGCGGCAGGTGCGGGCCGTGCGCCTCGATGGCACCGACGGGCAGAATGACCACCGCCTTCGCGCGGTCGAGGTCGCGAACCTCCTCCCAGGTCAACTGCGCAAGGTCGAGCACCGCCATGGGTGGTTGTATCGTACCGGGGCGGGCGGTTGACCGCCAGGCGTCGGGGGCCGATCATCCGTCACCATGGCGTTCGAGCCGCCCGAGCAGTTCAACATCGCCGATTACTTCCTCGACGCCCGCGTGCAAGAAGGGAAGGGCGAGCGGCCGGCGGTACTCACCGCCGGGGCGGCGTTCACGTACCGAGAGATCGAGGCGTTGGCGAATCAGTTCGGCCATGTGCTTCGCGAGGCGGGCGTGCAGCCCGAGCAGCGCGTCATGATCGCCCTCCCCGACGGGCCGGCGTTCGTCGCCGCGCTGTTCGGGGCGCTCAAGATCGGCGCCGTGGTCGTCATGGTGAACCCCCAGCTCAAGCCCGACGCAATCGCGTATTTCTACGGCTACACGCGCGCTCGTGTGATCGTCGCGCACCGGGACACCGTGGGCGCGTTCCGGGCGGCAGCACGCGGCGCGCGGCACCTGCGCACCACCTGCGTGGTCGGCGAGGAGGAATGGGACGCGCGGCTCGCGCACGCCCCGGCTGCGCTCGACACCTTCCCGACGCACCGCGACGACGCGGCCATCTGGCTGTTCTCGGGCGGCACCACGGGCCAGCCGAAAGCCGTGGTGCAAACCCACAGATCGTTTGCCAATACCACCGAATGCTACGCCAAGGGCGTGATCGGCTACACCGAGCGCGACGTCACGCTGAGCGTGCCCAAGCTCTATTTCGGCTACGCGACCGGCTCGAACCTGTTGTTCCCGTTCTCCGTCGGCGCGGCCACGGTGCTGTTCCCGGAGGCCGCGACCGCGGACGTCTTGTTCCAGAAGATCACCCAATTCCGGCCGACCATCCTGATCAACGTCCCGACGATGATCAACCAGATGGTGAGTCACCCGACGGCGGCGACCCGGGACCTCTCGTGCCTGCGCCTCACCACTTCGGCGGGCGAGCCGCTCCCGGTCGAGCTGTATCACCGCTGGAAGGACACGTTCGGGGTCGAGCTCCTGGACGGTCTCGGCACCGCGGAGATGTGGCACATCTTCATCTCGAACCGTCCGGGACTGGTGCGACCCGGAACGCTCGGTCCCGTCGTTCCGGGCTTCGAGGTCAAAGTCTGCGACGCCGATGGGCGGGAGCTGCCGGACGGCGAGGTGGGCTGCCTGTGGGTGCGCGGCGACTCGCGCGCGATCTGCTACTGGCAGCAAATGGACAAGACCCGGGAGGCGTTCCGGGGAGAGTGGTACGTGTCCGGTGACATGATCCGCCGCGATCCGGAGGGTTACATAACCTACTGCGGTCGCGTCGACGACATGCTCAAGGTCTCGGGGAAGTGGCTCTCACCCCAGGAAGTCGAGAACTGCCTGCTGCGGCACCCGGCCGTGAAAGATGTGGCGGTGGTCGGTGTGGTCAGCGCCGGGGGGCTCACAAAGCCACACGCCTTCGTGGTGGCGAACGAGCGGCGCGACGGATTGGCCGAAGAATTGCAAGCCTTCGTGCGGGAGCGGCTCGAAGCCTATAAGTATCCGCGGGAGGTGACCTTCCTCGACGCGCTCCCGCGGACCCACCTGGGGAAAGTGGATCGCGCGCGGCTGAGACGCGGGTAGCGCACTAGCCTCGCTTCTTCCCCGCCCGCTCTTCCAGCTTGGCGATCAGCTTCTCGATCTGGAGCTTCATCCGCTGCAACGCCGGCAGCAGCCGGGGCTCGAGGTCACGTTCGAGCTCTTTGCCCTCCTGAATGAAGTCCTTCATGAGGTCGCGCAGCCGCTCGGTCAACTCGCGCCAGCTGGGGGGCGGTTCCGTTTCGGGGGGCGCGGGATCGCGCTTGCTCGGAAGGTTGTTCACTGGTACCTCCTGGGGTCGAAGGGTGGCAGGATCACCGACATGATACGCACGGGACCGCGGTCGGGGTTCATCGGCCGGGCCGCCTGTGGCGAAACCGTGACGGCCTGTGTATTTACTACGCGTCTGTGCGCCTGTGCGTCTGCGCGTCTAGCAGTCTGGATAGGTGGCCGAGTGGCTGAAGGCACGCGCCTGGAGAGCGCGTAAACGGGTAACCGTTTCGTGGGTTCGAATCCCACCCTATCCGTCTAGGTGTTGGACAGGTGCGTGAGCGGTTGAAACGGCCGGTCTCGAAAACCGGTGTGCCCGCAAGGGTACCGTGGGTTCGAATCCCACCCTGTCCGTAGCAGGCTGGATGGCAGTGAACGGCAACGGACGCACCGACGCGCAGTGGTCAACAGTTGGCAGCGAACGGGGGGGGGACCCATGCGCTGGACGAAGCCGTGCCTGACCGCGCTCTGCGTTTTTGCTGCGACGAGCTGCAGCAAGTCGGAGGCCAAGAAGCTGGCGGAGGTTCGCAGCTGCAGTGCCATCACTATGGACGCGGCGGGCGCGGCCAACTGCCTCGTGTTGCAGTACCGCTGGAAGAAAGACCAGGCGCTCACGGCGGCGCGGCGCTTCCAGCACGAGCAGGACAGCACCGCACAGGTCACCGCCGATTCCGGCTGGAGGGCGGACGCCGCGCGACACCTGAAAGAGATCAAGCAATGCGCCAGCGATCCGTCGGGTGACGTGACCCGCTGCCTGCTCGGCTTCGGCTGGGCCGAGGCGCGCGCCAAGGCGACCGACGACTCGCTGTGGCGCGCCAACGGGTCGAAGCGCCGCCAGGAGATTCAGACCTGCGCGCGACGCAAGGACATGCAGGTGGGCGCCTGCCTGCAACTCTATTACAAGTGGAGCGCCGACCGGGCGCTGGCCGTGTATGACTCGATTCGCCGGGCGCAGCTGCTGAGGAGGTAGTGGGTCACCCGGTCCTCATCGCCGCCGAACTGACGAGCCTGCTCGAGCCCGCCCAGCTGGCCGGGCTCGACATCACGTGGATCGCCGCCGACGAGCCGACACCACGAGGCGACTACGTCGCGATCGTGCCGCTCGTCTCGCGGTGGGTCGGCGGCACCGAATTCAAGCACCTCTCCAAGCTCAAGATCGTCGCCAACTGCGCGGTCGGGCACGACAACGTGGACGTGGTCGCGGCCGAGCTGCGGGGCATCGCGGTCACCTACACCCCCGACGTCGCCAGCGACGCGACCGCCGATCTCGCGTGGGCGCTCATCCTCGCCTGCGCGCGGCGCGTCGTGCCGGGGACCGAGCTGGTGAAGAGCGGCCGGTGGGCGGGCTGGCACCCGGAGCTGCTGCTGGGCCTCGAGCTGCGCGGGCGCACGCTGGGCCTGTTCGGCGCAGGCCGCGTCGGCCAGGCGGTGGGGCGCAGGGCCGCGCCGTTCGGGATGCGTACGCTCTACACCGCGCGCCACGCGCGACCAGAGTTCGAGCGGGACACGGGCGCCGTGCGCGTGGAATTCTCGCGCCTCGTGCGGGAGAGCGACGTGCTGTCGCTCCACGCTCCGGCGGTGCCCGAGACCGAGGGCATCATCAACGCCGAGACGCTTCGGCGGATGAAGCCGGGCGCTATTCTCATCAACACGGCACGCGGCGAGCTGATCCGAGAGGAGGCGCTCGCGATCGCGTTGGAGGAAGGTCGACTGGGCGCCGCGGGACTCGACGTCTACCAGGAGGAGCCGCACATCCACCCGCGACTCCTGGCCGCGCCGCGCACCGTGCTGCTCCCCCACCTGGGCAGCGCCACACCCGTGACGCGGCGGCAGATGGCGACGATCGCGCTGGCGAACGTCCAGGCGGTGCTCGCGGGCGACCCGCCGTTGACCCCGGTGTTCCCGAGGTTAACTTGACGCCTGAGATGAGCCGGCCCGAACGGACCACCATCCTGGACGCCCGCGCTTTGTCGCGGGCGCTTCAGCGTATGGCGGTCGAGGTGCTCGAGCTGGCGCACGGCACCGAGGATCTGTTGCTGATGGGCATCCAGCGGCGCGGCGTCGAGCTGGCCGAGCGGATCGCCAAGCAGATCGAGACGGACGAGGGCGTGGCCGTCCCCCGCGGCGCCCTCGATATCACCCTGTATCGCGACGACCTCCAGACCGTGGGCCCCAAGCCCGTGATCGGGGAAACCCGTATTCCGGGCGACCTCACCGGCAAGCACGTCGTGATCGTGGACGACGTGCTCTACACGGGCCGCACCGTGCGCGCTGCGCTCGACGAGCTCGCGGATTTCGGCCGCCCCAAGCGCATCTCGTTGTGCGTGCTGGTCGATCGCGGCGGCCGGGAGCTGCCGATCCAGCCCGACATCGTGGGGAAACAGGTGAAAGTGAACCACGGCGAGCGCGTGGACGTGCTGGTGCAGGAGCTCGACGGACGCGACGAGGTCGAGGTGGTGCACAAGGGGGGGCTCGGATGACTGCCCTGCTCGGCAAGGATTTGGTCGGGCTGGAGCACCTCTCCCCCGATCAGATCCGGCTCATCCTCGATACCGCCGAGCCCTTCAAGGAAGTATCCGAGCGACCCATCAAGAAGGTGCCCGCCCTGCGCGGCAAGACCATCGTCAATCTGTTCTTCGAAGCGTCCACCCGGACCCGCATCTCCTTCGAATTCGCCGAAAAGCGGCTCTCGGCAGACACGGTGAACGTGGCCGCGTCCGGCAGCTCGGTGCAAAAAGGGGAGACGCTCGTCGACACTGCGAAGAACCTCGAGGCGATGCGGATCGACATGGTCGTGATCCGGCATCCGTCGTCGGGAGCCGCGCAGTTCCTCGGCAACCGCATTCGTTCGAACGTCGTCAACGCGGGCGACGGCCAGCACGAGCACCCCACCCAGGCGCTGCTCGATCTGCTCACGATCCGCGATCGGTACGGGAAGATCGCCGGGCTCAAGGTCTGTCTGGTGGGTGATATCCTGCACTCGCGCGTAGCCCGCTCCAACATCTGGGGGCTGTTGAAGCTCGGGGCGGAAGTGGGGGTGTGCGGGCCCGACACGCTGATGCCGCGCGGCATCGAGCAGCTCGGCGTGTGCCGGTTCCGGCGCATCGAGGAAGCGATCGAGTGGGCGGACGTGCTGAACGTGTTGCGACTCCAGCTCGAGCGCATGGAGCGGGGGTTCATCCCGTCCCTGCGCGAGTATTACCGGGTCTTCGGCGTCACGGTCGAGCGACTCGACCGGGCGCCGCGCGAGCTCACCATCATGCACCCCGGACCCATGAACCGCGGGGTCGAGATCGACTCTCGCGTCGCCGACGGATCGCACAGCGTCATTCTCGCGCAGGTGACGAACGGCGTGGCGGTGCGCATGGCCGTCCTGTACCTGCTGGCCGGCGGCCGACCCGAGCTTGCCGAGGCGGCCAACCGCGCCGCGGCGCCCCCCCCCGAGTGATGCGGCCGCTGCTCCTCCAGGGCGGCCGGGTGATCGACCCGAGCCGGGACTTCGACCGGACCACCGACGTGCTCGTCCAGGACGGCAAGATCGCCGCGCTCGGCGCCGGGCTCGGGTCCCCGGACGGGGTCGACGTACGGGACGTGCGCGGCAAAGTCGTCGCCCCGGGCCTCGTGGACGTGCACGTACACCTGCGGGAGCCGGGGAACGAAGACGTCGAAACCATCGCGAGCGGCACGCGCGCCGCCGTGGCGGGCGGATTCACGGCCGTGTGCGCCATGCCGAACACCGATCCCGTCACCGACAACCAGGCGGCGGTCGGGTTCATCGTGCGCCAGGCGGCCCGTGCCGGGCTCGCGCGGGTGTTTCCGATCGGGGCGATTTCGGTGGGCCAACGCGGCGAACACCTGTCGGAGTTCGGCGAGATGGTGGCTGCCGGCGCCGTCGCCGTGTCGGACGACGGCAAGCCCGTCGTATCGAGTCACCTGATGCGCACGGCGCTCGAGTACGCCCGCACCTTCGGGGTACCCGTCGCGGATCATTGCGAAGAGCCCACGCTCGCGACGGGTGGCGTCATGCACGAGGGCCTCGTTTCCACCCGCCTCGGACTGAAGGGGATCCCGGCCGCGGCGGAGGAGATCATGGTGGGGCGCGACATCCTGCTCGCGGAGCTCACCGGCGGCCACGTGCATCTGTGCCACATGTCGACGCGCGGCTCCGTGGAGCTGATCCGGCGCGCCAAGGAGCAGGGCCTGCGTGTCACCGCGGAGGTGACGCCGCACCACCTCACGCTGACCGATCACGCGTGCGAGGGCTACGACACCCACGCCAAGATGAATCCGCCGCTGCGGGAAGCGGCCGACGTGGCGGCGCTGCGGGCCGCGCTGAAACAGGGCGTGATCGATTGCATCGCCTCCGACCACGCGCCGCATGCGTACGACGCCAAAGAGGCGGCGTTCGACGACGCGCCGTTCGGCATCGTGGGTCTCGAGACGGCGTTCGCGGTGGCCTACACCGAGCTCGTCCTGGGCGGTGCGCTCACGCTGCCCGAGCTGATCGCGCGCATGAGCAGCGCGCCGGCGGCGGCATTCCGGCTGCCCGGCGGCTCGCTCACCCCGGGCGCCCCGGCGGACATCGTCGTGCTCGACATCACCGCGCGCTGGACGGTCGATCCCGCAAACTTCCACTCCAAGAGCCGCAACTCCCCGTTCGCCGGGCGCACGCTCACCGGCCGGCCGGTGCTGACGCTGGTCGGGGGCGCGGTCGTGCACGAGGCGGATGGCACAACGCTATGACTGACTTTGACTTACTGGATCGGGCCGGTCACTTGCTAGATTGGTACCATGCCTAAGGGACCGTCCAAGAGCACCGTCATCATCCAGCGCCTGCTGGAAGAGCGGCGCCAGTACGAAGCCTGGATCGCGCGCCTGAACGATTCGGCGGACGCGACGCCGGGGCACGTGCGGGCACGGGTGCGATCCGACTACGAGGCGCGGCTCGCGGCCGTCACCGAGGAGCTCAAGGCCCACGCCGAGAGCGCCCGCCAGGCGATCGAGGAAAAGCGCTATCTACGCGGTGAGCTCCAGAAGAAGGAGGCCCGCGCAGCAGAAAAGCTCACCGAAACCGAGCTACGCCACGCCGTGGGAGAATACGACGAGTCGCAGTGGGAACAGGTGCACAAAGAGGTCCTCGCCGAGCTCGTGTCGGTGCGCGAAGATCTCCAATCGGTCGAGGCGGACATCCACAAGCTGCAGGAGCTGGACGCGCTGGTGAGCCACCGACCGGCTCCCCACCCGAGTACCGCCGCCCCCGCCCCGCCGCGCTCCCGCCCGCCGGCAAAGCCGGAGAAAGTCGTGGCGGAAGACGAGCTGGCGTTCATCAAGTCCGTGACCGAGGACGATCAGACGGCGCCTTCGGCGCGGCGCGCCAGCGGGGCGCAATTCCAGCCGACCATCCCGGGCGACCCGCCGCGCACGCCGATGCGTGCCGCCAATCCCGTCCCGGCGCCGATCGTACCGGAGCCCACCGACGAGAGCCTCGACGAGGAAGCCGCGAAGACGCTCCGCTGCAAGGAGTGCGGGACGATGAACCTGCCGACCGAGTGGTATTGCGCGCAATGCGGGGCGGAGCTAGCCGCCGTTTAAACAAGAGGCGTCGCTTTTACTTTGAGAGTTTCCTGACAGCGGCTGCGAGGCGGGATTTATGTCGTGCTGCCGTGTTCCGATGGATGAGGTTCTTTCGCGCCGCCCGGTCGAGGAGCTGTACCGCCGACCGATACGCCTGGGCCGCCTGGTCGGCGGAGGTGGCGCTGCGCACGCGCTTGAGCGCGGTTCGCAGAGCGGAGCGCTGGGCACGGTTGTGCTGGGTATGCGCCCGCGCCTGGCGCATCGCCTTCTTGGCGGACTTGATTCGCGGCACTGAAGGTCTCCTGGTTCGGCGCGGAAGATAGAGGGTAAGTGCTGGTCGGTCAAGGCGCTACGCCGTTGACCCGCACCCGGCGAGTTCGCTATCTTAGTCCGTCACTGACCCCGAGCGTCGGCCATCTCGTTCGAATTCCTGGTGTGGGCGCCGGTGCTGCTGTTTTCGATGGTGGCCCACGAATACGCCCACGCGGAAGCCGCGTACCGCCAGGGCGACGACACCGCCTACATGCTGGGGCGGCTCACGTTCAATCCTCTCAAGCACATCGACCCGTTGATGACGGTGATTGTCCCGTTCCTGCTGTGGCGGATCGGGGCGCCGCCGTTCGGAGCCGCCAAGCCGGTCCCCGTCAATCCGCGCAAGTATCGCCAGTTTCGGCGGGGGGACATCATCGTGTCCCTCGCGGGGATCGCCGTCAACCTGGCATTGTTCGTGGTGTGCACGCTCCTGTTCGCGCTCGTCGGAGTGCTGGGGGGCGCGGTGCCCGCCCTCACGGCTACACTCGAGATCGTCCAACGCATGCTGGGGTGGGGGATGTGGCTCAATGTGGTGCTCGCGTTCTTCAACCTGATCCCGGTACCTCCGTTGGACGGCAGCCACGTGTTCTACTATCTGTTGCCGCCGGGGGCGGGATTGAAGTACCGCCAGCTGCAAGCGTTTGGGTTCCTGCCGGTGATGGTGCTGGTGTGGGCGATGCCCGGGGTGCTGCAGGTGCTGCTGTGGCCGGCCTATCATCTCATGGGGGTCGGCATGGCGCTCGTCGGAGGATTTGCGGTGGCACCGGGAGCGCTTCCCCTGTGAGCGCCCCCACCAACGCCGTGGTCCAGGAGCAGAGCGGCTTCGTCGTCGAGCTCGAGCAGTTCTCGGGTCCGCTCGACCTGTTGCTGCACCTGATCACTGAGGACGAGCTCGACATCACCGACCTCCCGATCGCGCGGATCGCCGACCAGTTCCTCGCGGTCATCAACGAGCTGCGGCTGAACCAGGCGGCCGACTATCTCGAGATGGCGGCGCGGCTGCTGCGCATCAAGGCGCAGCTGCTGCTGCCGCGCCGGCTGGGGGAAGACGAGTGGGAGGATCCGCGCGCCGAGCTGGTACGACGGCTGCTCGAGTACCAGCAAATCCGCGAGCTGGTGGACTGGCTGGGCCACGCCGCGGCGCGGCGCGCCGAGCAGTTCGGGCGCGGGTTCCGGCCCGAGCCGCCCGAAGCGCCGCCGGCCCCGCTGGTGATCGAGCTGAACGACCTGCTCGCGGCGGCCGAGCGCGTGATCGCGCTCATCCCGGAGCCGGTGCTGCACCGCGTCGTGCCGCGCCCGCTCGACGTGGAAGGCGCGACCGCGCGGATCGAGACGGTGCTGGCGACGCGCGAGCGTTGCGGTTGGCTCGACGTGGTGGGAGACCATCCCACCATCGTGGACGTGCTGTCCGCGTTCATCGCGCTCCTCGAGCTCGCCAAACGCGGTGTCCTGCGGCTCTCGCAGGAGGGGCCGTTCAGCCCGATCGTGATCGAGCGTGAGTCCCCTCGCGAAGCTGCTTGAGGCGGCGCTGTTCGCGTCGTCGCGCCCCCTGACGGTGGGGGAGCTGCTCACGCTCGAGCCGGAGGCCGGTGAAACGGCCGTGCGCGCCGGACTCGCCGAGATCCGGGATGCCTATGCCGCCCAGGACCACGGGGTCGAGCTGGTGGAGATCGCGCAGGGATGGCAGTTCCTCACCCGACGCGAGTATGCGGAGGCCCTCGATCGCGCCCAGTTTGCCTTGCGCCCGCGCCGGCTCTCGCCGGCGGCGCTCGAGACGCTTGCCATCATCGCGTATCGCCAGCCGGTGGGACGCGTGGAAGTGGACGAGATCCGGGGCGTCGATTCGGGCGCCGTGATCGACAAACTGCTCGAGCGCGGGCTGGTGGACGTGGTGACGCGGGGCGAGGGGCTCGGCCGGCCGCTACTGTACGGCACTACCCCCCAGTTTTTGGAGATCCTGGGGCTCAAGGATCTGGACGAGCTGCCTCGGCTGGAGGAGTTGTCCGTGGCGCTTCGGCCGCCCGCGCCCACCGAACCGGAATGACGATGATGCGCCTGCAGCGCGCCCTGGCGCGCGCGGGCGTGACGTCGCGGCGCAAGGCCGAGGAGCTGATTCGCGCGGGCCGCGTGCGCGTGGACGGCCAGGTCACGACGCTCGGCATGAGCGTCGACCCCGGGCGGCAGCGCGTCACTGTCGACGGCCGGGCCGTGCGCGCCGGCCCGATCGCCTGGCTCGCGCTCAACAAGCCCGTCGGCTATGTCGTCAGCCGCCGCGACCCGGAGGGGCGGCGCACGGTATACGATCTCCTCCCCGAGGTGCCGGGCCTCACGTACGTGGGACGTTTGGACGTGATGACGTCGGGGCTGCTGCTGCTCACGACGGACGGGGCGGCGGCGCACCGGCTCATGCACCCGCGCTTCGCGGTGCCGCGCACCTACTGGCTGCGGGCGCACGGCCGGCCGGCGGCCGAGATTGCGGCGGCTCTCGGGAGCCCGATCGCGATCGACGGTCGGGCGGTGCGGGTGACGCAGTTCCGCCAGCGGCCGGCCGGGCGGAGCGTCGAACTGGAGCTCACGCTCGCCGAGGGGCGCCAGCGCATCGTGCGGCGCCTCGCCGAGGCGCTCGGGCTCAAGGTCGAGTGGCTGCACCGCGTGGCGTATGGGCCGGTGCGGCTGGGACGGCTGCAGGAGGGGAAGTACCGCCGGCTCGCGGCGGGCGAGATCCACGCCATCGAGCGACTGCATGGACCTGCGTGATCGGACGGCCATGATACTCGGCGGCAGCGGCCTGGTCGGCCATGCCGTGGCGCGCCGCCTGCTCGCGGCCGCGCCCCGGCGGCTCGTGCTGGTGGCGTTGTTCGAGGAGGAGGTGCGGGCGACGGCGCGGGCGCTCGATCCGTACCGCGGGCGCGCCGCGATCGAGGTCGAGTGGGGCAACGTGTTCCTTCCTGGCAGCCTGGCCCAATTGGAGCGCGGTGCCGTGGTGGCAAACCCGGACCAGCGCCGGCTGATGCTCCAGGACCTGCTGAGCGAGCTCACCGACGACGTCCTGCAACGCAGCTTCCTGTACCAGCTCCTCGTCAAATACAAACCCGACGCCGTTGTGGACGCGATCAACACCGCGACGGCATTCGCCTATCAGGATCCGGTCGAGAGCGCGCAGGAGCTGCTCGCGCTCGCGACGGCAGGGAAGGTCGACCGTGCGGCGGTCGAGCGCCACATACTGCTCCTCACGCTCCCCCAGCTGATCCGCCACGTGCAGATCCTGGTCGAGGCGTTGCGACGCGCCGAAACACGGGCGTACGTGAAGATCGGCACCAGTGGCACCGGGGGTATGGGGTTCAACATTCCCTACACGCACTCCGAGGAGCGCCCCAGTCGGCCGCTCCTCATGAAGTCCGCCGTCGCGGGGGCGCAGTCGCTGCTGTTGTTCCTGCTCGGCCGCACGCCCGGCGCGCCCGCGGCGATCGAGATCAAGCCGACCGCCACCATCGCTTGGCGCGAGATCGGCTTTGGGCCCATCCGCCGCAAAGGGAAGCCGATTCCGCTGGTCGATTGCCCGGAGCCCGTTCCCGTGAGCGAGGCGTTTCGGCCCGGTGCGCACCCGTGGTGCGATCTCGGCAAGCCGCTCCAGGGCGTCTACATCGACGTAGGCGAGAACGGCCTCTTCTCCTCCGACGAGTTCGAGACCGTCACCGCGCTCGGTCAGATGGAATTCATCACACCGGAGGAGGTGGCGGAATACGCGGTGCTGGAGCTCGAGGGACGGCCGACCGGCCGGGACGTCGTCGCCGCCCTGGACGGCGCGACCGCCGGGCCCACCTACCGCGCGGGGCTGCTGCGGGCCCACGCCCTGGACCGGCTGCGCGCGCTGGAGCGACAGCTCAAAACCCGCACCGTGGCCTACGAGATGCTCGGCCCCCCACGCCTCACCAAGCTGTTGTTCGAGTCCTACATCTGCGGCCAGCTGCGGTCGAGCGTGCGCGCGCTGGCTGAGTCGCACGCGGGAGACCTGGCCCAGGGCGCCCGCGCCCTGGTCGAGCGGGATGGCCCGCTCCGGAGCCATATTCTGTCAGTCGGCATCGCCATCCTGGCGCCCGACGGCGAGCGGGTGTACCGCGGCAGCACGGTGGTCGTCGGCGCCAGCGAGCGCGTCGGCTCCGATCCGCGCGAGGCGGCGCCGCGCGGCTGGGTGGACCTGCGACCGGAGCAGTTCGGGCTGTGGATCGCGCGGGCCCGGGAGATGCTCGCCCAGGCCGAGCGGCGTCGCAACCGAGCGGCCGATTCCGGGAGCGACGTCGACTGGACCGCGCTCGGTGCCGACGACCCGATCGAGCCCGCGCGCTTCGCGACGTGGGTGTTCCGCTACGAGGATCGAGGAGAGCGCATCAAGCGCTGATACCATGGCCGTGGACACCGCAGGAGTCGACCGCGCCCTGGGCGCCATCGGGACGACCTTCCGGCTGACCCGGCTGTACCCGCCGAGTCATCCCGCAGTGATGGAAGCGCTGCGGCAGATCGGCGAAGCGCTGCCCGTCCTCGCCGCGCTCGGCACGGTGGAATGGAAGATCGGCGCGACCGGTCTGCACTGGCACGGCCAGCAGCTGCTGCCGCGCAACTCGCAGATCGCCGAGCTGGCCGGGCTGTTGTACGCGCGGGGCGTGCGGGTGATCACGTTGAACCCGGGCATGACCGCGGATCATGTGTTGGCGCTGTTCGGTGTCGCCGTGGGGACGATGCAGCCGGACGACGCCGCGCTGGGGCGCATCGCGCTCGCCTTGGGGCGCCGCAGCTCGCTGCGGCTGGAACGACTGCGCGCCCCGGCGCCGGCCGCGGGCCTCCCGGTCGTGCCGGTTCCGGCGCCGGCGGCGACGCCCTCGCCGGCCACGCCTGCCGCTCCCGCGGTAGCGGCGCCGCCCGCGGCGGCTCCCAGGGTGCACGACGTGGCGGGCCGCCGCGCGGGCGTGGTGTTCCGGCCCGACGTGCTCCCGATCGATGTCGAGGCGAAGCGCGCCGTCGCGAGCCTTGGGAGCGCGGCGACGCCGGAGCTGCAGCTCGCGGCCGTCGAGCACCTGCGCGCGCTCGCGCCGCAGCTGCTCGGGCTGCATGACACGGGCCCGGTGGCCGAGGCGATCGCAGCGCTCGATCATTTGCTGACGACGACACAGGAGCCGGCGTTGCTCGCGGCGATCGACCAGACGGCGCTCGCGCTCTCCGATCGGGCGCTGGTCGAGCGGATGGTACGGCGACTTGGAGAGCCGCGCGTACCGCCGGAGGAGCGGGAGACGCTGGTCGCGGCGGTGGGCGCGCTCGCCGCTGTCTCGGTGCCACTCGTGCTCGACGCGTTCCTCGCCGCCACCGTCGAGCTGCGCCCCCCGTATCGGGCGGCCATCCGGAAGGCGGCCGACCGGGCCCTGGAGCCGTTGCAGGGACGCCTCGCGGACGAGCAAGCCCCGATCGCCGCCGCCGCCGCCGAATTGGTCGGGCTCACCGGCAGTCCGCAGGCGGTGGCGCTGTTGCTGCCGCTGGTGCACCATCAGTCCGAGCTGGTCCGCGAAGCGGCGCTGCTCGGGCTCGCGGAGGCGGGTGGGCGCGAGATCTCGCGTCCGGCGATGCCCGCCTTGAAGGACGAGAGCGTGTCGGTGCGCGTGGCGGCCGCGCGGGCGATTGCGGCCGGCGGCGACCCGGCTTCGAGCACGGTCCTCATTCGGCGGCTGGAGCAGGAGCCGGACGAAGGGGTACTGGCAGAGTTGCTGCGGGCAATCGGCCGGCTCGGCGCGATCGAAGCGCTCGAGGTACTGGCGCGGTACGCCGAACCGGGGGGGATGCGGCACCGGCGCAGCACGACGGTGCGGGCGGCGGCGATCGAGGGGTTGCGGCACATCGCGCGGCCGGAAGCGCGCGGCCTGCTGGAACTGTACAGCAAAGACAAGGAGCCGGCTGTGCGCAAGGCGGCGGAGGCGGCGTTGCGATGACGACGCGGGCGGCGAAAACCCCGACGGGGGACGCGGTGCTGAGCCAGTCGATCACCCGCGAAGTGGCAAAGCGGGTGGTGGGTCAGGAGGTCATGGTCGAGCGGCTGCTGGTGGGGCTGCTCACGGGCGGGCACGTCCTGCTCGAGGGGGTGCCGGGGCTCGCGAAGACGCTCGCCGTGCGCACGGTCGCCGAGTGCCTGCGGATCGCGTTCTCGCGCATCCAGTTCACGCCCGACCTGCTCCCGGCCGACGTGATCGGCACCATGGTGTTCGACCAGAAGAGTCAGGAGTTCTATCCGAAGAAAGGCCCGCTGTTCTCGAACCTGGTGCTCGCCGACGAGATCAATCGGGCGCCCGCCAAGGTGCAGTCGGCGCTGCTCGAGGCGATGCAGGAAAAGCAGGTGACGATCGGCGGGGAGACCTTCTATCTGGGGGAGCCGTTCCTTGTCCTGGCGACGCAGAACCCGATCGAGCAAGAAGGCACCTACCCCCTCCCGGAGGCGCAGCTCGATCGCTTCATGCTGAAGGTGCGCGTCGGCTACCCGACACGCGATGCGGAGAAGGAGATCGTGGCACGCATGGCGTCGGGGCGGCCGATCGAGGTCCAGCGGATCGCCGAGGCCGACGACATCCTGGCGGCGCGCAGCGCCATCGCCGAGCTCTTCATGGACCAGAAGGTGGTGGACTACATCGTGGACGTGGTGCGCGGGACTCGCGAGCCGCATGCGATCGGGCTGGCGGAGCTGAAGCCGCTGATCGCGTTCGGCGCGTCGCCGCGGGCGTCGATCTATCTGGCGCAGGCTGCCCGGGCCCACGCCTACCTCCGGGGCCGCGCGTACGTCGTGCCCGAAGACGTCAAGGCGATGGCCCTGGACGTGTTGCGCCACCGCGTGCTGCTGACCTTCGAAGCGGAAGCCGAAGACATGGACGCCGACCGCGTGATCGCTCGGATCCTGGAGGCCGTGGGCGTGCCGTGACGTACGAAGGAAAGGAGCGCCGGAGTGGCGCGACGCCCCCGGTGCGCGCCCGCCGGCGCGCCGTCACCACCGAGGTGCTGCGGCAGGTCAAGGGGATCGAGCTCCGCACCAGGAATCTCGTCAACACGCTGTTCACCGGCGAATACCGCTCGGTCTTCCGCGGCCAGGGCATCGAGTTCGCCGAAGTGCGCGAGTACCAGCAAGGGGACGACTTCCGCGCGATCGACTGGAACGTGTCGGCGCGGATGGGGCATCCCTTCGTGAAGACCTTCCACGAGGAGCGCGAGATCACCCTGCTCCTCGTGGTGGATCAGTCCGGCTCGTGCCAGTTTGGGCGGCCCTATACCAAAGCGGGCCTCGCCGTCGAGGTGGCGGCGGTGCTGGCGCTCGCCGCCGCGCGCCACAACGATCGTGTGGGAGCACTGATGTTCGCCGACAAGGTGGAGTTCGTCGTGCGCCCGGCGAAGGGGCGGCCCCACGCGCTGCGGGTAATCCGGGATCTGGTGGCGTTTCGGCCGCGCGGCCGGGGAACCAATCTGGCGGAAGCGCTGCGCTACGCTGCGAAGCTGCCACGGCACCGCGCGATCGTCGTGGTGCTCTCCGATTTCCGCGCGGACGGCTGGGAGGACGCGCTGGCGCAGCTGGCCGCCGGTCACGACGTCGTCGCCATCACGATCGACGACCCGCGGGAACGCGAGCTCCCGGACGCGGGCTGGGTCGACATGGAGGACGCGGAAACCGGCCAGCGGGTGCTGCTCGACACGAGTCACGGCCCCACCCGTACGCGCGTGCGCGTCGCGGCCGAGCGACAGCTGCAAGAGCGATCCCGGAAGCTGATCCAGGCGGGCGTGGACCGCGTGGCGCTGCAGACGAGTGTGCCGTACGCTGCGCCGCTGCGCCGCGCGTTCGCGGAGCGGGCGCGGCGGTTGCTGCGATGACGGCGTTGGTCGGCCTGTGGCTGTTGCTGCAGGGAGGAGGATGGTCCGCCACGCCCGCGCGCGCCACGGTGGGCGACACGGTGTGGCTCGAACGGCAGGTCGTCGTGCCTGCGGGCTGGCGCCTGCGCGCCGGCCGGCTCGACGCGACGGAGCGGGTGGAGCCGCTGGGCGAGCCGTCGCTGCGGCGCGCGCCCGGGGGATGGCTGGTGCGCTATCCCATCGTCGCCTGGACGCCGGGGGCGCACACACTGGCGCTGCCGCCGATCTGGGAGCTCCGCCCCGACGGTCGCGCGGACTCCGTGTCCGGCGGAGTCGCCAGCTTCTTCATACAAAACGTGATTCCCGACAGCGTACTCGGGCCGGAGCCGCGTGGGGCCCTCGCGCCGATGCGGTTGGCGCGGCACCGCGCCCTGCCGCCCGCCGCCGCGCTGCTGGTCGCGGGTGTGACCCTCGCGCTCGGGCTCCGCTGGCGCCGCCGCGCGCCGCAGGAGGTGCCGGTGCCGCCGCCCGGTTCCCTGGACGCCGAGGTCCCGGACGCGCGCTGGCTCGCTGCCGGCGAGCCGAAAGCCGTAGCCGCGCGCGCGGCGTTTCGTCTGCGGATGGCGGTGGCCCGGGCGATTCCCGAAGCGCGGCCCGCGCTCAGCGCCGCGGAATGCCTCGCCGCGGTCGAGCGCGCCCGGCCGCACGCTCCGGTGCGCGAGCTCAGGGACCTACTGGAGCAGCTCGACCGCGTCGCCTTTGCCTCCGCTCACGGCACTGATGTGGCCGCGCTGGCACAGATGGCGCGCCGCTTCGCCCAGGAGATGGCGCGGTGAGCTTCGCGCGGCCGCTCTTGCTCGTGGCGCTGCTCGCGCTGCCGTTCTGGTGGTGGCTGCGGGCCCGCCGGCTGAGCCGGCTCCGGGGCACGCGCATGAGCGATGTGCGCCCCTCGGCCGGGGCCGGCGAGCGTCTCTGGGTCGCCCGCCTCCCCGTCACGCTGCGCAGTCTCTGCCTCGGGGCGTGGATCTTCGCGGCAGCCGGACCGCGGGTCGGTTCGGCCCGCGCCCAGAGCAAGAGCGAGGGGATCTCGATCGTCCTCGCCATCGACCTCTCGAGCAGCATGCTGTCGGAGGACTTCGCCCCGGCCAACCGCATCGACGTCGCCAAGCAGACCGCGATCGAGTTCGTGCGCGAGCGGCGTTCGGACCGTATCGGGCTCGTCGCCTTCGCCGCCCAGGCGCTGACCCAGGTTCCCATCACGACCGACTACGCGGTGCTGGAGCAGGCGCTCCGCGACCTGCGCATCGGCATGCTCGAGGATGGCACCGCGATCGGCACCGGGATCGCGACCGCCGCGAACCGGTTGCGGCGCGCCCCCGGCAAGAGCCGTGTCATCGTGCTCCTCACCGACGGCGTGAACAACCGGGGCACGGTAGATCCGCGGACCGCGGCGCTGGCCGCGGCCGCGTTCGGAATCAAGATCTACGTGATCGGCGTGGGCACGCGCGGCGAGGCCCCCGTGCCGACGGGGCAGGGGCTCGAGGGGTTGCGCTATCAGATGATGCCGGTGGAGATCGATGAGCCGCTCATGACCGAGATCGCCCGGATGACCGGCGGCCGGTACTTCCGCGCCACCGATACGCAGTCGCTGCGGCACGTGTTCGACGAGATCAACCGCCTCGAGAAGGAGACCGTGGAGCAGGTGGTGTACCGGCGGTTCGACGAGGCGTATCGCGTGCCGCTCGCGCTCGGCCTCGTGGCGCTGGGGCTCGAGATCGTGCTGGCGGCGACGCTCGCGGTGCGCGTGCCCTGATGAGCTTCGACGCGCCCGTCGTGCTCGCACTCGCGCCGCTCTTGGGCGGCGCGGTCTGGTTCGGGGCCGCCTGGGCGCGCCGGGCCCGGGTGCGTCGCGCCGCCTTGTGGTCCCAGGAGACGGTGCGGGCGGCGCTCGCGGCCGGACGGCTCGGACCCACCGCGCTCTCCATCTCCGCCTTCCTGGGCGTCGTCGCGCTCGCCGGGCCCCGCTGGGGCGAGGAGAACATCGTCGCGGAGACACGCGGCCTCTCGCTCGCGCTCGCGATCGACATCTCGCGCTCGATGCTCGCTGAGGATGTGAGCCCGAACCGTTTGAGTCGTGCCGTGCGCGAAGCCCGCCGGCTGGTGCAGGATCTGAACGGCGATCATCTGGGGCTCGTGGTGTTCGCCGGGTCGAGCTACATCCTGTCGCCGCTCTCGGTGGACGGCTCCGCCCTGGGACTCTACCTCGATGCACTCGACCCGGGGGTCGCGTCGGAGGGGGGCACCGGCCTGGCGGGGGCGCTGCGGCAGGGCGGAGAGTTGGTCGGCGCGGGGTCCGAGCTCGCCGATCGGGTCGTCGTGGTGTTCACCGACGGCGAGGCTCACGACACCGTCCCCGACATCGTGGCGCAGGCGGAGCGCCTCCGGGCGCTCGGTGTCCACTTGATCCTCGTGGCCGAGGGCACCCGCACGCCGACCCGCATCCCGGTGCGGGACGAGCGGGGCGCGCTCCAGTCCTGGCAGCGCGACGACGCCGGCAGCGTGATTCAGACCCGGCGCCGGGACGACGTCCTCGGCGCGGTGGCGGATGCGGCGCAGGGGGCGATCGTCGCCGCGGAGCTGCCAGACCAGGCGGGAGCGGTGCGCGATCTCGTCGCCGCCTACAAACGGGCCCGGGCGAGCGAATCGCGCACCGAGCGCGGCCGGCCGCGCGCCTGGATTCCGCTCCTGCTCGCCGTGCTGGTGCTGGTGGGGCAGGCGGCGTCGCGCCGCACGGCCGCGCTGATCGCGGCGGCGCTGTGCTGCGGCGCTCCACGGCCGGCCCGGGCACAGGACTCGACGCGGCCCCGCAGCACCGCGGAGAAGGCGTGGGATCGCGGCGACATGGCACGCGCCCGAGCGGCGTACCTGGCCGAGGTCGCGCGGCATCGCCAGGACGACACCGCGTGGTACAATGCCGGGACCGCCGCGCTGGTCGGCGGGGACCTGGAGACCGCTCAGCAGGCGCTGGCCCGCGCCGCCGCGTCACTCGAACCCGACATCCGGTTCCGCGCGCTGTACAACCTCGGCTTGCTGGCCTTGCGGGTCGCCGGCGCCGACACCGTGAACCGCGACGCCCACCTCGCGGAGGCCGAGCGCGCCTATCGCGAAGCCTTGCTGCTCAACCCCCGTCACCTCCCCGCCAAATGGAACCTCGAGCTGGCGGTGCGGCGTCGAGGCGGCAGTTCCCGGAATCCGCCGCCCTCCGGGGGAGGAGGCGGTGGTGGAGCACCGCCGGGACAGGCCGGACAGGCTGGGAGCAGCACGCAGAGCACCCCCACCGGAGGGTTGAGCCAGTCCCAGGCCGAGCAGATTCTCCGCTCGATCGGGCAGCAGGAGGTGCAGACCCGGCGCGATCGCACAGGCCGGCAACGTCGCACCGTCGAGCCAGGAGTGAAAGACTGGTGACGAGCGCCCTCTGGGTGCTCATCGTGCTGCAGGGCCCGGCGCCGCTGCTGGAAGCGCGGGTCGACCGCAGCCGCCTTCCGGCGGGCGAGCAACTGACCTTGACGGTCCGCGCACGCTCGCGCACGGCCGAGCCGGTGAGCCTCACGCTGCCGGCCCTCACGGGCTTCACGATCGTGGGGTCCCGGGAAGTCACCGATGTGTCGCTCGACGGCGCGGTCGGGCAGTTGCGCACCACCACCCGGGAGCTGCGGCTTCGTGCCGAGCGGGCCGGGACGCTCGTCATCGGCGCGGTGCGCGCCCGCCAGGGCGCGCGGACGGTGGCCACGGAGCCGATCTCGATCATCGTGGATAGCGCGGCCGTGGGGCCCGCGGCGGCACTCAGCCCGCTGGCGCGCGGGCTGCTGGCCTCGGCACCGCCGCCGGCGCGGAGCGATCACGTCGCGCTGTCCGTGATCCTTCCCTCCGACCGCGTGCTCGTGGGCGCTCAGCTCGACGTGATCGCGGCGGCGTGGTTCCCGCGCGAGCTGCGCACGCGGCTGCGGCGCATGCCGATACTGACGTTGCAGACCCCCGAAGGCGTGTGGTCCTATCCCGGCGCCTCGCCCAGCGAGCCGGCGGCGTCGCGGCTGGTGCGGGGTGGCTGGATGGACCTGTTCGTCGCCCACCAGATCGTGTTCCCGCTCGCCGTGGGGCGCGTGACGATCCCCGCTGCCACGGTGGACTACGCGGTGCCGGTGAGTTTCTCGTTCTTCAGCCGTGAAGAGCGCTATTCGTTGAAGAGCGACTCGGTGCTCGTCACCGTGCTGCCGCTCCCCGTCGCCGGCCGTAGCACCGATGACCCACGCGTCGTGGCACACGGACTCGCGCTCGATGTCGCGATCGAGCCGGCCGAGGCTCGGGTGGGCGAGCCGTTGGACGTGACCGTCACCGTGGCGGGGCTCGGTAACGTAGCGCTGTGGCCCGAGCCCGCGATCCATTGGCCCGCTGGCTTCCGCACCTATCCGGGAGAGGCGACCGTGCGGGTCGAGTCGCAGGGCGGCCAGATCGGCGGAAGCAAGACGTTCCATTACCTCGCGGTGCCCGACTCGGTTGGTGCGTTTCTGCTCCCCGAGGTGCGCTATGCCTATTATGACCGCGCCGCCGGCGACGCCGCTGTGGCGCGCGCCGCGCCGCGCGCGCTCGCCGTGGGGCAGGGCGCCGAGCCGCGCGCCGCGCGCCCGCTCCCGCCGCTCGATCGCTCGGCACGTGAGGCGTGGACGACGGCGCTCGCCGCGGGGCTCATGCCGTGGGGCTGGGTGGTGTTGCTCGTCGGCCCGCCGCTCGTCGCGTGGTTCATGCGGTGGCGCGCGGCGTCGCAACCCGAGCTGGACCCGGACGCCGCGCCTGACGCGGCCCGGCTCTCGCGGCTGGGACGGCTGGAGCACGCGTTTCAGGCGGTGCTCGTGAGCCACGTGCCGGATGCGGTGGCGCGCGACGGTGACGGCCTCGCCCGGGCGCTGCGCGCGGCGGGTGTCGAGAGCGCCGTCGCCGATCACGTGATGCGCTTGCGCGACCGGCTGCGCGCGGCGCGCTACGGGCCCCGGGGGCTGGGCGATGCGGCCGAGCTGGCGGCGGAGCTCGCGCAGGTGCTCAAGGTGCTGGACGCAGAGCCCGCCGGCGGCCGGCACCGCCGTTGGCTCGTGGCCGTGTGCCTGGGGGCACTCGTCGGGGCCGCTTCCCTGCCCGGGCTCGCGGTGGCGCAGGCGCCGAGCGCCGAAGCGCTCTACGATATCGGAGCGCTGCGCGCGGCCGCCGACTCCTTCGCGGCTCGAGCCGCGGCCCGGCCGGGCGTGGCGGCGCACTGGTACAACCTCGGCGCGACGCTGTATCGCGCCGGGGCGGACGGAAAGGCCGCCGCTGCGTGGGCGATCGCCGCACGCCTGACCCCGCGTGCACCGCTCGTCCGCCGGGCCCGGCGGTTCCTGCCGCCCCCCGACGCGGCGAGCGAGCCGTTGCTCGCGACCGGCCTCGCCACGCCGGGCGAGTGGGCCCTCGGGGCGGCGGCCGGATGGCTGGGGCTGTGGCTGGCGGTGGCGGCGCGCCGCCGGGGCATCGCGCTGCTCCTGCTGGCGCTCGCCACCGCGGCGTGCGGCGGGCTCGCGCTGCGCGAGTGGCGGCACCGAGCGTGGCCCGTCGCGGTGATCGCGAGTGCGGGGACGCCGGTGCGGGTGGCGCCGTACGGCGCTGCGAGCGCCGCCATCACGCTCGACGCCGGCGCGGCCGTCTACGTCGAGCGCCACGCCGGCGCCTGGCTCCGCGTGGAGCGTCAGGACGGCGTACGCGGCTGGGTGCTGGCAGCCGAAGTCGTGCCGCTGTGACGGCGAAGATCGCCGTTCTGGCCCCCCGAGTCGCAGACCAGATCGCGGCAGGCGAGGTGGTCGAGCGGCCGGCCTCGGTCGTCAAGGAGCTCGTCGAGAACGCGCTCGACGCGGGGGCGGGCGCGATTCGGGTGGCGATCGAGGACGGCGGCAAGGCGCTCATCCGGGTGAGCGACGACGGCGAAGGGATGGGTCGCGAGGACGCGGAGCTGGCGCTGGCGCGCCACGCCACCAGCAAGATCCGTGATCCGGCGGACCTGATCGGCGTGGCGACGTTCGGCTTTCGGGGCGAGGCGCTCCCGGCGATCGCGTCGGTGGCCCGCTTCGAGCTCGAGACATCGCCGGACGGACGCGCCGGCACGCGTATCGGCGTGGTCGGGGGCAAGCGCGACGCGGTGGCGGACGCCGTGCGGCAGCGTGGCACGACGGTGACGGTGCGCGCGCTGTTCTTCAATACACCCGCCCGCCGCAAGTTCCTGCGCGCCCAGGCGACGGAGACGCGGGCGGTCGTGGAAGTGCTCACCGTGCTCGCGTTGACGCGTCCCGACGTTGCGTTTACCCTCACGAGCGACGACCGCGCCCTCATCGATGTGCCTCCCGCGGCTGGGCAGACCGACCGGGTGCGCGCCCTGTGGGGTGCCGAGCTCGCCGACACCCTGCTCCCAGTCGCGCACTGCGCGGGGCCGCTCGAGGTACGGGGCTTCGCCCAGCGCCCCGCCCAGGCGCGGCCGGCGGGTCGCAAAGGCTATGTCTTCGTGCGTGGTCGACCGATCCGCGATCCCTTCATCCTCCGCGCGGCGGAAGCCGGGTACCGCTCGACGATTGCGCCCGGCGACCGGCCGTCCCTGATCCTGTTCCTCGATCTCCCGGGTGACGCGGTAGACGTGAACGTCCACCCGGCCAAGCTGGAGGTGCGGTTCCGGGAGAAGTTCTTCGTGGAGAAGGTCGTCGAGGAAGCCGTGCGACGGGCGCTGGGGCCGCTCGCTGCGGCTGCGTCGCTGGGGGTCGGTGGTCAGGGGTCTGGAGGTGCGTGGGCTGGCGTTGGGGTCGCGATCCCGAGCGGCGGGGCACAGGAGCTATTTCCCGTTGAGCCCCTGACCCCCGGCACCCGGCCACTTGCCCCTCTGCTCCAGGTGTTCGACACCTATCTGCTCTTCCAAACCGACTCCGGCGTGGCCATCGTGGACCAACACTCGGCGCACGAGCGCGTCCTCTACGAGACCGTGATGCGTCAGCTCGCGGGGGACGGCGCCCCGGCGCAGCGGCTGCTCCTGCCTCTCACCGTCGAGTTCACGCCCCCCGAGCTCGACGCCATCGAGGCCCACCGCGAGCTGTTACGACGCGTGGGGTACGAGATCGAGCCGTTTTCCGGCCGGACGGTGGTCGTGCACACCGCCCCCAACCCCCACCCGCGCTTCGACGCCGCGCGCTGTCTCCAGGAGCTTGTGGCGGATCTCGCGGGCGGCCGATTCGGCGGTTGGGCGAACCGGCTCGAGCGCTTCTCCGCCACCTTCGCATGCCGGGCCGCGATCAAGGCGGGCCAGCGGCTCGAGCTCGAAGAGATGCGGGAGCTGGTGGGCCGGCTGCTCACCGCGACCCTCCCGGCGCACGACGTGCACGGCCGGCCCACGATCGTACAGCTGCCGAAGGACGAGCTGGAGCGACGGTTTGGGCGGAGCTGACCGCCCCCTCGTTCCCGTGCTCGTGGGCCCCACCGGCGTCGGTAAAACGGCGGTCGCCGTCGCGTGGGGCGAGCTCGAAGCCATCCTGGCCATCTCCGCGGACGCGCGGCAGATCTATCGGCGGCTCGACATCGGCACCGCGAAGCCCGACGAGGAGCAGCGGGCGCGCGTGCCCCATCTGGGCATCGATCTCGTCGACCCGGGGGAACGCTATAGCGCGGGTCAGTTCGCACGGGACGCGAGCGTCTGGCTCGCCGGCGTGTGGGCCGCGCGACAACAGCCCGTCGTGGTTGGGGGAACCGGATTCTACGTGCGCGCGTTGGCCGAGGGTCTGTTTCGCGAGCCGCCCCTCGACGCCGAGCCGCGCGAGCGGCTGCGCGCCTGGGCCGGGAAGCTCGGCGCGGCGCGGCTGGCGCATTGGGCGGCGCGGCTCGATCGGCAGTTCGCCGGCGGCGGCCGCCAACGCGCCGCCCGCGTCATCGAGGTCGCGCTGCTCACGGGTCGGTCTCTCTCCTGGTGGCAGCGCGAGGTCCGGGAGACCGGCGTGATGCGGCCGTGGTACATTCATCTGACGCTGCCGCGCGAGGCGCTGCACCGCCGGATCGCTCAGCGGGTGGATCGCATGCTCGCCGCGGGACTGGTGGAGGAAGTGCGCAGCGTGCTGGCGAGCGGCGTCGCGCCGCACGCGCCCGGTCTGGACGCCGTGGGATACCGCGAGGTCGTGGCGATGCTCGAAGGCAGGCTCCGCGAGTCCGAGTTGCGCGACGCGATCGAGCGCGCGACGCGTCGCTACGCGAAGCGGCAGGAGACCTGGTTTCGGAATCAACTACGCGATCAGACGTCAGACTTCAGGCGTCAGAACGATGTGGTATGGACACTCGATGCCACCGAGCCCCCCGAAGGTCTGGCCGCGACCATCGCGGCTCGTTGGCGCTCAGTTCACTCTGACGTCTGATGTCTGACGTCTGAGGTCCGATGCGCATTGGGATCACCTGCTACCCGACCTACGGCGGCTCCGGCGCCGTCGCCACCGAGCTGGGGCTCGAGCTGGGGCGGCGCGGGCACGAGGTCCACATCATCTCGTACGCGAGCCCGTTCCGGCTGCGCGGCGGCTTCGCGCAGCGGGTCACGTTCCACGAAGTCGTACCCACGGACTATCCGCTATTCGAGCACTCCCCGTACGCCCTGGCACTGGCGGTGAAGCAGCACGAGGTCGCGCTGCGCGAGGAGCTGCAGCTGATGCATGCGCACTATGCGATCCCGCACGCCGCGACCGCCTGGCTCGCGAAGCAGATGCTCCAGGGCGAGCGGGACCTGAAGGTCGTGACGACGCTGCACGGCACCGACATCACGCTGGTCGGTCAGGATCCGTCGTACTTCACGATCACCAAGTTCTCGATCGAGCGCTCCGACCGGGTGACGGCTGTGTCCGAGTATCTGCGGGACGAGACCTACCGCGCCTTCGGCTGCGTGGGCTGCGACGTGCGGGTGATTCCGAACTTCGTCTCGACCGCGGACTTCCGTCCGTCGACCGACGGCTCGTGGCGTCGCGCGCTCGCTCCCGCGGGTCACAAGATTCTCATCCACGTTTCGAACTTCCGGCCGGTGAAGCGGATCGCCGACGTGATCAAGGTGTTTGCCGGTGTGCGCCGGGTGCTCCCGGCGACCCTCGTGCTCGCGGGTGACGGGCCGGAGCGCGACCTGGCCGAGCAGGAGGTGGACCGGTTGAAGCTGCGTGGCGACGTTCGCTTCCTCGGCAAGGTCGATCAGGTCGCCGAGCTGCTGCGCGGGGGGGATCTGTTTCTGCTGCCGTCGGCGAGCGAATCGTTCGGGTTGTCGGCGCTCGAGGCGATGGCGTGCGGCGTGCCCGTCGTGGCGACCCGCCAGGGTGGCCTGCCGGAGGTGGTGGTGGACGGCGAAACCGGGTATCTGGCCGCGGTCGGCGCGGTGGACGAGATGACGGAGCGCGCCCTGGCCGTGCTCCAGGACGGTGCGACCCACGAGCGCATGCGCCGCGCCGCCGCGGCGCGCGCCCTCGAGTTCTCCACCGAGCGGGTCGTGCCTCGCTATGAAGCGCTTTATCAGGACGTGCTGGCAGGACGTGCTGGGTGATTGACGTCCTGCGGCTCGTCCGCGCCCACAACCTCGTCGTCGCCGCGGCCGGCGTGCTCGCCGGCGGCTGGATCGCGCTCGGCGTGCTCGCGACCCCCAAGCTGCTGCTATTCGCCGCGGTGGCGGCCGTGGGGTTGGGCGCGGCGGGGAACGCGGCGAATGACATCTGGGATGCCGATGCCGATCGCGTGAACCGCCGACCCGACGAGCGGCCATTGGCCGCGGGGCATTTGTCGCGCGGCACGGCCGACTTGTGCGTGGTCGGCGGGATCCTGCTCGGCCTTGGCGCGGCGGCGCTCGTGGGCGGCGCCGCTGTGCTGGTCGGCCTCGCCGCCCTCGGCGTGATGCTGGTGTACTCGCCGATGCTCAAGCGGCGCGGCTTCGCGGGGAACCTCGCGGTGGCGCTCGTGGCCGGGCTGCCGCTCGAATACGGTGCCCTCGCCGTGGGACGGCCGGCGGCCGGGGTCGTGCCCTGGGTGCTCGCGGCGTGGCTCCATCTGGTGCGCGAGATCGTCAAGGACTTGGGCGACGAGCCGGGAGACCGCGTGGTGGGGCGCCGCACGCTGCCGGTCGTGATCGGATCGCGTGCGACCGCGCTCCTCGCCGCGGGACTGGGAGTCGGGTTCGTGCCGGCGAGCCTGCTGCTGCCGCTCGCTGCCCGATACGGCGCCGCCTATTACCTCATTGCGCTGTTCGCGCAGCTCGCGGTATTGCTCGTCGCGAGTCGGCTCATCACGGGCAGGCTGCACCGGAACAGCCTGCTGCTCAAAGGAGCGATGATCGTGGGCATCGTGGCGCTGGTGGCGGGGAGGATCGCATGACCCTGGACGGCGTGCCGGCGGCGGAGCTCGCGACGCGGTGGGGCGTGCCGCAATGCGGGCTGTTCCGGCAGCTCCCGTCGACGCTCGATGCGATTCACCAGCTCGGGCTCCAGGGCGCGCCCGCGGCGACCTCGGTGATCGCCGAGGAGCAAACCGCCGGCCGGGGGCGAGACGGCCGCACGTGGCACTCCCCGCCCGGCGGTGTCTGGCTCGGCGTGCTGTTGCGCCCGCAGCACGCCGTGCTGGGCACCGTATCGATTCGCGCCGGCCTGGCCGTCGCGGACACGGTCGATGCACTGCTCGGCGGGCCGGTCAGCCGTCTCAAATGGCCCAACGATGTGTTGCTCGACGACCGCAAGCTCGCCGGCATTCTGTGCGAAGGGCGGTGGCAAGGCGAGCGACTGCAATGGCTCGCCGTGGGCGTCGGCATCAACGTCCGCAATGCCGTGCCGGCGGCGGTGGCGAGTCGCGCGATCGCGCTCGCCGAGCGGCTTCCGGAGGTGCGGCGGATCGACGTGCTCGACCGGCTGGTGCCGGCGTTGGTCCGCAGCGCCGCGCTCGACCCGGCGCTCTCGGAGCGCGAGTGTGCGGCCTTCGCCGAGCGCGACTGGCTGCGGGGCCGCCAGCTCCGCTCCCCCGCGGCGGGCCGGGCCGGGGGCGTCCGTCCCGACGGCGCGCTGCTCGTGGACCTCGGGGCGGGGACGATCGGCGTTCGCGAAGGGCATGTCGAGCTCGCTTGATCTCTCGTGGCGGGCGCGCGTCGTGCTCGCACTGTCCCTAGTGATCACAGCGGCGGTCCTGCCGCGCCTCGCCGCAGTGCGGCAGCTCGCGGGCGGCACAGCGGTGCCGCTCGCCGCCGGTGTGTGCGCCCTGATCGCGCTGCTCGCCGCCCGGCTGCCGCTGGGGTTCTCGTGGGGACCGGCGGGCTCCGAGCGCGCCGCGCCGGAGGTGGCCCGCGGCTTCGCCGTGGGCGCGGCGTGCGCGGCCGCGCTCATCTGGCAGGGTAACGACGCGCTCCTGGCCCGGTTGTGGCGTGACGACCGCGCGGCGTCCCTGGCACTGCTGGCGGGCGTCGCCGCCTGGGGCGGCGCCGTCGCCGCCACCCGGCACCGCGCCCTCGTGCGCTGGTACGGCGCGGCGGCGGCGGCCGCGCTCCTGCCGGTCATACTGCTCGTCGTGGTGCTGCGACCGGTCGTCCCCGCGTCCGGTTTCGCCGCCGCGTTCATCTTCTTTCTCGTAGCCGACACGACGGTGGCGCTTGTGACCGAAGAGCTCGCCTTCCGGCGAGCCCTCGTCGGTCCGCCCGAGTCCGCCGGTCTTGGTGCGCTGGCGCTGATGGCCGTCGTGTTCGGCCTATGGCACGCCGTGCAGCCGGGATACGGCGGCGACCCGCTCGGGACGCTGCTCGGTACCGCGTTGGGCGGATTTGTGGCCGGGTGTGTGTATGTGCTGTCGCGCTCGCTCACCGCGGCGGCGTTGTACCACGGGCTGCACAACGCCCCGCTCAAGGCGCTGGGCGGCGCACCGATTGCCACCGGTCGTGCCGGCCTGGCGAGCGGCGTCGCGCTCGCCGGCACCGCCGCGCTCGCCGTCGCGCTCGGATGGATGGTGTGGCGCCGTGGCGGGCGCGAGTCGGCCGGTCTATCTTAGCCCGCCCATGCTCCTCGCCATCAATATCAACAACACGGAGACGAAGGCTGGGCTGTTCCGGGGCGACAGCCTCGAAGCGCATTGGCGACTGACGACGGCTCCGGCGCGCACCTCGGACGAGTGGGCGGCGGCGTTCACGGCCTTCCTGCTGCAGGCGGGACGGTCGACCCAGGAAGTGCGGGCCGCAGTCGTCGCGTCGGTCGTACCGCCGGTGACGCAGGGCATCTGCGAGGCCGTCGAGCGCGCCACGACCATCGCGCCTGTCATCGTGGACGGGCGCTCCGCGCTGCCCATTACGCTCGATGTGGAGGAGCCGCTCAGCGTCGGTGCCGATCGCATCCTCAACACGCTCGCGGCGTCGCAGCTGTTCCGGCGCGACACGATCGTCGTGGACTTCGGGACCGCGACGACCTTCGACTGCATCACGGGCGACGGCCGGTTCATCGGAGGGGTGATCATGCCCGGCGTCCGCACGGCGGCCGACGCGCTGATCCGCAACACGGCCAAGCTCCCCGCCACCGAGCTCACGCCGCCCGAACGGGTGATCGGGCGACGCACCGAGGAGTGCATCCGCGCCGGTGTGCTGCTCGGCGCGGCGGAGGCCGTGGACGGCCTGGTGCGCCGCATCAAGGCCGAATGGCCGAACGGCCGGACGCCACACGTCATCGCGACCGGCGGGCTCGCCAGCCTGGTGGCGCCGCTCGCGCGCGCGATCGAGGCCGTGCACCCCGATCTGACGCTGGCGGGACTGCGGATCGCGGCGACGGCGCTCGGCCTCAAGTGGTAGCGGGTGCCGCGTATCGCGGTCGCAGCGCGTGGCGACGCTGGGGCTACCGCGTGCTGCCGGGCGATGCGTTCTCGTACTTGCTGCATCTCCGCCCGGCCGAATGGCCGATCATGGCGGCCCACACGGCGTTGGGCTATCTGCTGGCCGTGGGCCTGAAGGGAGCCGGGAGCGGGGAGCGGTTGCCCGCGGCGCTGGCCGCCCTCGCCATCTGGGTGATCTGCTTGAACGGCGGCACCCTCGCGATCAACTCGGTCTTCGATAAAGATGAGGGCGACATCGGCTACCTGGTTGCCCCGCCACCCATCCCGACGCATCTGCTGGCCTTCAGCGTCGCTCTGCTCGTAGGCGGGCAGGCGCTCGCGTTCACGCTGCCCACTCCGTTCCGCGTCGCCTATGCGGCGTGCTTCGCCATGTCGCTCTTGTATTCGGTGCCGCCATTTCGCTTCAAGGCCGTGGCTGGGGTGGACTGGGTGATCAACATGTGGGGGTTCGGCACGTTGACGCCGTTCGCGACATGGGCGGCGACGGGACGGCCGCTCGACCTGGGCCACGGCCTCATCCTGCTCGCCTTCTGCCCGCTGTTCGCCGGGCTCTATCCGCTCACCCAGCTGTATCAGTTAGACGAAGACCGCCGGCGCGGTGACCGCACGCTGGCGCTGCTGCTCGGCACGCGGACGAGTCTCGCCGTCGCGATCGCGTGCGTGCTGGTGGCGTTTGCGCTGCTTGCCTGGGCCGCCACTTGGTTGGGGGTCGGGCGCTGGGGCGGCCTGCTCGCCGTCCCCTTCGCAGCGTGGCTCGGCGTGCTGGCGCAGTGGTACGCGCGCTACGCCGTGTGGACCGCGCTCGAGCATCAGCGCGCCATGTATCGGGCCTTGACCGCCTGGGCGGTGACGGATCTCACCGTGCTGGCGGTGTTTGCCCGCTGAGACCGTGGGTTTAGATTTGGGCGGAGATCACTCCGCGTCGCGAGATTGGGGGAGCATGTCGGCCACCGTCACAGCCACCGCGTCGGACCGTTCGGACTTTCGCACCGTCATGGTTGGCGGCACCCAGATCGGCGTGCTCACCGCTGTCGCCGTGGTCGCGTTCCTGATCGTGTCGCGGCAGGTGCCGGCGGGGATGCTGCAGCGGGCGCTCGAAGCGCTGGTCGTGCTCGCGGCGGGCACCGCCGTGAGCTTTCTCCCCGCACTCCTGACCCAGGCACGCCACGTCGAAGGCATTGCTGGGGCCGCCGCAATCGGGCTGTGGGGCAGCGTCGTCTTCACGGCGATCGACATCGCCGTGCTGCGGCCGTTCCAGGCATACCCCTGGACCTGGGACGCCATCGGCGGCGGGAGTACATGGTGGTACCTGCCGATCTGGTGGATGCTCGGCACGTTCCTCGCCTGGACCGGCGGCATCGTCAGCGCGCAGCGGGCGGTCCGCGGCGAGACCTCGCTCCCACGCGCCGTGACGCCGGTGCTGGTCGGCGCGGTCGTTCTGGTGGCCGTGGCGCGGGTCGCCCGGCTCGACCTCGGGCTCGTCCTTCCGGCTGAGGCGGGCGCCGGCTTCACCATCGCGCTGGCGGCGCTCGCCGTCGTCGCACTCGCCCGCAAGCGGTAGGGACGGCGGGGAGCAGGGGCGCCGTGCCACGCTGGTTCGCGCATCTCCTCATCGTTCTGGGCTGGCTCGTCACGCCGCTGCTCGCGTGGGGGGCTTCGTACGCGGGCTTGTGGGTCGGCGCCCTCGTCGGTACCCGCTTCACCGCGCCGCTCACCATGTTGGCCGTCGCGGGGCTCGGCGCCGCGCTGTTCGGATTCGCCGCGCTCGCGATGTGGGTCCGGTTCATGCGGCGAGCGCCCCATCTCCTGTCCCATCACATGGCGCCACGTCCGTCCCAGGAGCAAGCCGCCGTTGCCGCGGCGGACTGAGCTCGTCGCGGTTCAACTGCTCGCGCTCGCGCCGCTGGCGCTCAGCGCGCAAGGGAGCGGAGGGCGCGGCCTCGAGTTCCATGTGGGGCGATGGTACAACGGCAACCGCGCCGACACCTACGAATTCCGCACGAGCACCCGTCTCGGCGCCGCCTTCACGCACGGGTTCGGCGTCGCGGTCGTCGTGAGCGACACCCTGGGGCACCGCCGCGCGTTCTACGGCGCGGGCTACGAGATCCAGGCGTGGCGCGGCCGAAAACGGTTCGGCCCGTATGCCCTCGCCGGCCTCGCTGCCGGCTTGTCCACCGATCCCACGAGCCACGAGGTCGCCGCTCAGTGGACCATGGGCGGCGGCGTCGAGTGGCGCCCCTTCTCCTGGTTCGCGGCCGGGGCCGAGCTACGCTACCGCGTCGAGGACCGGGGACTGCGCGGTTTCTGGCGCACGGGGAACGGCGCGCGCACCGGCGTCAGCGCCGCGCTCGGGATCGCGATCGGGTTGGGAGGGGCGGCGCGGGGCAGGGCGATGAGTGGCACCGCCGCTCCTCCCGAGCTCCCTCCGCCTGCGCCTCCCACCAGCATCAGCGGCAACGCCGTTGATGTCGTGCAGACCGCGCTCGAATCGCTCGGCACGCCTTACGTCTGGGGTGGCACCGCGGACAACGGATTCGACTGCTCCGGGCTCGTGCAATACGCGTACGGCCAGCATGGGATCCGGCTGCCCCGCATGAGCCGCGATCAGGCACGCGTCGGAGCGGAGATCGCCCCAGTGGTGGACGCGCTCCGACCGGGCGACATCCTGCTCTTCTCCGCCCGGCCGGGTTCGGGCGTGACGCATGTCGGGCTGTACGTCGGAGAATGGAAGTTTATCCACAGCTCGACGCGCGGTGTGAAGCTCTCCCGGCTCGACGTGCGTGACCCGGAGGGGGCGTACTGGCTGGATCGCTGGGTGGGGGCGAGGCGAGTAATTCCGTGAGGCGGTACACGACGGCACGACGGCATGTTGCCAGTTCGGTGCTCGGCGTGTGGCACTTCGGGCAACGTGCCGTCGTGCCGTCGTGCCTCGCCGTTCTGGCCTCCTGCGCCCCCGCCATCGGTTACCGCGCCCCGGGGTCGGTGCGGGCTTACGATATCCTCGTCACGCGCAAGGATTCCCTCAGCCGTGAGATCGGGCGAGGACTGAAGCGCCGCGGGTATTCGGTGCGCAGCGCGGTGAAAGGCGGCGGTGCGCCCGCCGCGTATCTCCTCTGGTTCACGCAGCGGGAGACCGAGCCGGGCGCAGCGACCTGGCTGTATATCCGCCTCGCCGACACCCGCACCGGCGCGATCGTCGCCGCGGTGTCGGCGCCCCGGGACTCCTTGGGAAGCACGGTCGAGGCGCGCGCGCGGGCGATTGTGGACTCCCTCACTCGGCGACCCCCTTGACACGCAGCCCCAAAGGGGAGAGATTCCCCGCGGTTCGCTTAGCACTCACTTCGCCAGAGTGCTAATCGTAATATGTCACAAGCACTTACAAAGCACAGCTGGAGGTCTGGTATATGGCTACTGCGACCGCGAGCAAGTCCAAGCTGAAGGTTTACCCCCTCGCCGACCGGGTGGCGATCCGGCCGATCGAGGAGACCGAGCAGATGAAGGGTGGGTTGTACATCCCCGACACAGCGAAAGAGAAGCCGATCCAGGGCGAAGTCCTCGCCGTGGGTCCCGGCCGGCGCGAGAAGGGGGAGCTCGTCCCGCTCGAGCTCAAGGTGGGGGACCGCGTGGTCTACGGGAAATACAGCGGCACCCAGGTGGAGCTGGAAGGTGAAGAGATCATCCTGATCAAGGAATCCGACGTCATTGCCAAGCTCGGCTGAGTCCTAGGAGGAACACGCAATGCCTGCGAAGCAACTG